>Ga0180438_10007883_pt1 | contig 13717 bp, 12 predicted proteins | sample SS_ome_12_FD_132455 | JGI IMG/M metagenome (GOLD analysis project Ga0180438, IMG submission 132455) | Hypersaline lake sediment archaeal communities from the Salton Sea, California, USA - SS_3_D_2 metaG | ecosystem: Environmental > Aquatic > Non-marine Saline and Alkaline > Hypersaline >... | reverse complement strand
CATCTCTGCACCTCCACTGAAGAGCTTTGGCCCTATGGTACAGCTTTTGCCCCGTTTGCGCAAGAAAGCCCGGTTGCCCGGAGTGTCTATGATCTTATGTCACTGCAAAAGTCGAGTACTGAGTCTATGGCTTCGAGCTGTTCAAAGAACGCTGTCACCTTTTGCTCATCAACCGCGAACTCTCAGGTCCCAGCATTGACCTTTCCAATCTTGGATAGCAAAAGGCAGGTAAAGCAGCAGGCCCACGGCCAGACCAACGGCCTCTGCACTCAGGATGTACCACGGCCAGGGTCCCAAAACATCCAACAGGCTGGGGGTGTCTGGCTTGTGGGCGATGAACAAATAGTTGCTGCCGATCAACGCATTCACCAGCCCCACGAGCGGCATATACAGATTGGCCCCAACCAACGCGCGCAGCAGCGATGTCCAATAGGGGCGGACCTGTTCAACCGCTGTCATATAGATCGCAGCGGTGACAATGGAACCATGGGCAACAAAGATCTGGAAGAACCGAAAGTGGGGGAAACCATAAATCCCCAGATTGGGCGTGAGCAACGCCTGGGTGGCTCCGCCGATTCCCAGAAAGTAGGCGAATTCATAGAGCCTATAGCTTTTGGTTATCAGCATGAGGGCGCTGAGAAAGACAAACACGCTGCACAGGTGCAGGGGGAGCATCGTCTGAACCGTCCAATTCCCGGTCGTCCAAATCCAGAGGTGCCAGGCCGTTTCATTCAAGAGAAGCAGCGCGGCCAGACCGTAGCGAAAGGCACGGCGGGCCTGGAGGCTGGCCTTTCGCCGCAAGCAGATGATAGAAAGGTTGACGAGCACCACCACGCTCAGGGTAATGAGGTGAGATAGAGAAAACAGCCGAAACGGCTCTCCGCTGTAATTCCAGGCAAGAAACTGGCCCATGGTTACCTCTCATCCAGGCCCTTCGGGTTTCCGAAACCCGAAGGGTCTTTGGGTTTGTGTTACCCTATACAATTAAAAGGAGGGCAAGGTGGTCGAGATGGCCGAACTCACCTCACTCTGTTTTCCCGCCTAGCTCCTGCAGGATCTTTTCCGGCGTGATGGGCAGATCGCGGATGCGCACGCCTACAGCATGGTAAACCGCATTGGCGATGGCCGAGGCAATGGCCACGGTCGTGCCCTCACCGACTCCTTTGGCACCGAAAGGCCCGGTGGGTTCATGAGACTCGACGATGATCGGATCCAATTCCGGTACGTCGCAGGACAGCAAAAGACGGTAGTCGCGAAAGTTCCCGTTCATGATGCAGCCCTCATGGGTCAACAACCCTTCAGTCAGGGCCCAACCCACACCCATGACTGCCCCGCCGGTGATCTGGCCTTTGACCAGGTCGGGATTGATGGCTTTGCCCACGTCATAAGCTCCTGTCAATTTGCGCACATTGACTTCGCCGGTTTCGATATCCACTTCCACTTCGACAAAACAGGCGCCGTAATAACCCGGCATGGCCGGCGCCACTCCGGAGGCGGACCCGATGATCTGCTCGCATAAGCCCATGTCCTCGACCTGGACCTTGCGCATCAACTCTCGGAGCGGGAGCACACAGTCCGGCCTCTTGAGGTCATGGATGGCCTCCTGCTTCACGATCAGATCCTCCACAGGCGCGCCCATCTCTTTGGCCGCCAGTTCCAGGATCCGTTCCCTGGCTTTCAGGGCAGCATCCCTGACAGCCAGACCGCCGGCATAGGTTTGCCGGCTGCCATGGGTCCCGCAGTCAAGCGGGGTCATATCCGTATCCGTATCTGAAACAGAGATCTTTTCAAAGGGGATGCCTAGGACCTCCGACGCCACTTGCGCTAAAACGGTCCTGTTCCCTTGGCCGTCATCGGCTGCGGCTGTGATCACATTGACGCTCCCGTCCAAGTTGACCATGACCGTGGCCGAAGCCGGATCAGGCAAGGCCCGTGCCGCACCGGTGCCATGGAGCATGATGGACAGGCCGACACCGCTTCTTTTTACTCCCTTAATCGGTTTGCTCTGTCGTTTCTCTTTCCAGCCGAATGAGGCCGAACCTTTTGCAAGACATTCTTCCAGGCCGTTGCTCAGTATTTCGGCTTCCAGGACCGGGTCCATTTCACCGGCCCGGCGGTAGTTTTTCAACCTGAATTCCAAGGGGTCCATGCCCAGCTTCTCGGCCACGATATCCATCTGGGACTCTTGAGCGAAATTCATCTGTGGGTTGCCGTACCCGCGAAAGGCGCCGGTCAGGGAATGGTTGGTGAATGCGGCCATGCCGAAAAAACGGACGTTCGGGATTTTGTACAAACCCACGCCGGTTGACAAACAATCAGCCAGAACGCCGATGTAGTGCGTGCCGTAAGCGCCTACATCCGCGATAATGGATATGTCGTTCGCGAGTAGAAGCCCATCGCGGCTGGCGCCGGTCTTGATGCGGATCTCCATGGGGTGTCGGGTCTCGGTACTGATGAAATCCTCTTCGCGGGTGAAACTCAAACGAACCGGCCGGGCAGCTTTGCGTGACAAAGAACTGCACATCACTTCCAGGCCGTGAATCAGGCCACATCTTCCGCCGAATGCGCCGCCGGTGTGCGGTTTGATCACCCGCACCTTGTTGACCGCCAGGCCGAGCGCGTGGGCCAGATAGACCTGGCTCCAATGAGGTAGCTGCGTGGAGGAGTACACAGTTAGTTTGCCGTTCGGCTGATAATGGGCCAGGCAGGTCCCGATCGGTTCGAGAGAAGCATGCTTCTGCTTGGATGTGTGATAGGTGTTTTCGACAATCAGGTGGGACTCGCGAAACCCTTGTTCAATATCGCCGAAATTCTTCTTCACCTGAAAAGCGATATTGCCCCTCGAGTGGATTTTGACGTCTTGGGCCTTCAGGGCCTCGGCCGGGCTGAAAAGGGCGGGCAGGATTTCGTAATCTACTTGAACAAGATCAAGGGCTTCGGCCACGGCTGCCTCATCTTCCCCGGCCACAGCCAAGACCGGGTCTCCGATGAACCGCACCACGTTGTCACAAAGGAACATGCGCTTCTTCTTCTCTTCGGTGCGCAGGAAAAACCAGTACTCGATCACCTTGGGCACTTCCACGATCGTGGCAATCGCCCCAACCCCCGGTACCTTCTCGGCCCGGGAGGTGTCGATGTTTTTCACTCGAGCATGGGCATGGGGACTGCGTAGCAATCTCGCGTGGAGCATCCCTTCCATCTTGAGGTCCGGCGCGTACTTGGCCGATCCCGTGACTTTCTCAATGGCATCGATACGTTGAACACTTTTGCCGATGGTTGCTAAAGGTTCAGTCATGTCTTTCCTCCCGTAGGACTTACGGCCTCAGCCACCAACTCTGACCGCACCGCGACTCCAGTTATGCACCACCAAGAGGAAGCTCATACCAGACCACGCAGTCGTCAGGCAGCTTGCGCAAGGCGCTGAACACATAACGCTCGGAGTCGTTGGCGGTGTGAGGTATCGTTTCTGGTATCATGAAGGCCATGTGTTTACTCCTGCGAGCCCGCTCAACCACCCCCTACTCGGTCATGGAGGTGATCCAGGGGCCACTGTAGTGCACGAATGGCTCCCGTTCCTGCTTGGGCCAACAGACAGTGAAAACTGCTCGAATATCGGAGAACTTTGCCAGACTCTCTTCCAGATCCGGCCAATTTTCAGGTGCCAGGCGCTTGCATGGCTACTTTGGCCTTGGGGTCGTCTTCCAAACTGTTTGTACCTTTGAGATTCCTATTCCCTCTTCAATTCCAAGATTGACATCGCGTAGGGGATATAGTATACTATAAAGTAGTCCACTTCCTGACGAGGAGGGCAAGATGGTTGAGATAGCCGAATTCACCTCACAGCACACCCTAAAGCTGCCCGCAGAGGTCGCTGCCCGTTTTCGTCCCTCGGATCGCTTCGTCGTCTGGGCGGAAGGGGACACTTTGTACCTCAAGCGTGTCACGCCTCCTCCGGTGACGAGTATCGTGGGCCAGGCGCCGGAAGAGGAACCCCTGTCCCTGGAAGAGATCAACGAGATCGTCCACGAGGTTCGACGTCAGCGACGAGCGGGGTAAGCCGTGCGCATTGTCATTGACACCAACGTCTGGGTTTCCGGTTTGCTGTGGCGGGGGATGCCCTGGAAGTTGCTGTGCCTGGCCGAGGAGGGCGAGGTCGAACTGTGTATAACCCCCACCATGCTCGTCGAGCTGGCTGAAGTGCTGTACTACGAACGGCTCCAACCTCGTCTGCAGCAACTGGGATTGACCCCGGAGGAACTGGTCGCCTACGCCCTGAACCTGGCTTCTGTTTTTGAAGTGCCAGAGGGAGATCAGATCGTGGTGGCCGACCCAGACGATGACATTTTCCTCCGCTGTGCCACCGTCGCCGGTGCCGCCTGCGTTGTATCTGGTGACCGTCACCTCTTGGACTTGGACGGGTACGCAGGCATCCCCATTATCACCGTTCGCGACTTCTTCACCAAAGAGTTCCCCGACCAGATTGATTAAGCACTCTCTCCACAATCGCCATCTCCTCCTCCGGCAACCCATACACCTCATACACCAGCGCTTGAATCACGAAACACACGAAAAGCCAAAGCGCACGAAACTCTTTCGTGCCTTTCGTTTTTTCGTGTCGTTCGTGGTTCAACCGCCCTCCACCACCCCAACCTCCTCCCTCGTCAATCCGCACTGATGCGCCGTTGCTGAACTATTCGCCATTTCTGGACTCAGGTTTTACCTTCCCGTCGGCAGTCTTTGCACTTGCACATTCCTGTCCTACCGTTAAAATACCACCAACTTGTTGTCTTGTTCCCGCAGATCATACAGGTGGCTTCTCTTACGTATGAAGTGGCGTACCCTTGCTGGGTCTCGCTGTCCTGTTTCTGGCTTATCGCAATTTGCCGTTCCAGAGCACGCCGCTGCTCTTCTCTTCGCCTTTCCTCCAACCTCTGTTTTTCCTGCCTGTAGTTTTGTAATCGTTCGGGTTCTCCAGGGTGCACAAATTCACCCGTTTTAGGTGACACCAGCACCAGAGCTATTTCGTGCATCTCTTTATGTCCGCCATATAGTTGGGGCTCATGGATCAGATGTAAACCTCTGAAGGTGGTCAGGACTTGATTGGCGGGATCAAGGTAGTGTAGCGAGTGCCCTGGAGTGAAAGGAGTGGCTTGTATCATTTCGTCATACTCTGACGATTGCATGAACTCTCTTTCAGTGGTGGTCAGGAGAATGTGATCTGGCTTGTCCTCATCTTCATGCAGCATGTTACTCACAAAGACCCAATTTGTACTTGCTGCAATCTGGGCAAGGACTGTCTTGAGGTTTTCTCTCTCCGCTGGCTTTATTCTGGACTCGATGATCCAGTAGGCAAAACTGCCGGACTCTCTTTCCACCCAACAATCAACAGAACGTGGAAGACGCTCACCACATTTCTTTTCCAGCGTGACCGACTCCCCAAATTTGCTGACTAGCCACTCATATATTATTGCCCTTGTTTTCAAGAGCGCGGGAGACTCGCGGTCGAGAGGGCAGTTTTGCAGATGCTTATGGGCAAAATGCCATCGCCTGATTGGCCCCGCACGCACCCGAACAGGCTGTCTACATTCCTGGCATATCAGAATATCTTTTTTATCGAGCGAACGAAGGTAGGCAGTTTGGCCCACCCATCTCGGCTGCAGGATGATTATTTCCTCACCACTCTGGCTATTTATGGCCTTGAACATCCTTGGACTCCATGGGGTCCGTACCCATCAGTACTATAACTCCGCCTCCGTCAATCCCCATAACCGCGCCGCCAGGCGGTCAATCTCTGCCTCGATCTCCCGCAACCGCGCGGTGTCCCTTCGACTTCGCTCAGGGCAGGCCCCGGCAGCCGTGGCTGCGTGCGCCTGCTACGAAAGAGCGGCCAGTTGGCGGTGGGTGGGGTTGGCCGCGTCTTAGCGGGGGACACGCACGTTTTCAAGCACGTGGGTGGATGACGATGTAGTTCTGGACCAGTCGCCGAACAACCTCTCGCTGAATCTCGGCATAAGTGAGGCCGGGCGATTCACGTAGGACTCGCTCAATCACGGGGCGGATGTGTGCAGGACAGGGCGGAGCACCCTGGCCCTGCCCACTGTTCCAGGCTCGCCGCATCGGGAAACCCAACGACCGCTTGACCTCGGCAATCCAGCAGGTCTTAATGCTGTTGGGACTCAACATCTTGCCCATTTTTGAACCTCCTCCAGAAACGCCTGCACCGCCAAGCCGCACAACTGCTCCCCTACTCGGTCATAGAGGTGAGCCAGGGACCGCTGTAGTGGACAAACGGGTCCCAGTCCTGCTCAGGCCACCAGACAGCAACGACGGCTCGTATATCCGCGTACTCCCCCAGCGTTGCTTCCATGTCGGGCCAACGACGCTCCCAAAGGTCCTGCCGCCCACTCATGTCGCGCTGGAAGACGCAAAGATAGGCTGCATCTGTGTCAGGTGATTGCAGGGCGAGTCTCAGCTTGCCCAGGGCTTCCTTTACATCGTCGATCTGGCTCGGATTCAAGCCGCTGGCGAATAGCTTGAACTCGACGGCGGCTACCAGCGGTGGGCTGGAAAGCTCTCCACGATTCTCAAAGTCCCGATTCACAACGGTTTCTGCCTCGTGATGTCGGACATAGACTGGGTCAATAAGGACAAGGTCATAGTGCCCACGTCGAGCAGGCGGGCCTTTGCGCTGGTCTGGCTCACCCTTATCGAAGCGAAAGAAGGTGGGGTACTCACGGTGTAGGAGGGAGGTTTCAAAGCCATCGGCGGTTCTCACGGCCTGTGCTAGCCCTGGCCGTCTGGCGACCCAGGACTGCAAGGCCACAACGGCATCGCTTTCGGTGAAGAAGCGATAGGGTTCCCCCCAGAAGCTCTCCACCAGCCGGTGGAGGGCTGTCTCCAATTGGATCAAGAGTTCCTGTCCTGAAGCGCTTGTGCTCACGCTATCCTCTTTCGTTCTTCATAAGTGCTGCTGAACTGCCTCAGGGCAACTTGCGGATTCTCTACTGCCATGGCGATTCGCTCCTACGTCGTCGGAAAACGCATTTGCTGCGTTTGCTTCTTGGCCGAATGCGCCTCCCTCTCCCTCCGAATCCGCTCCAGCAGCACCGACGCTGGCTCGTCGTCCGGGTCCTGGGGAACCAGCTCGCCGTGGAAGGCACGGGCGAGAATAGCCTGATCCACCTGCTCCAGCCGGCGACGAGTGGTGGCGACCTGCGCTTCGAGGATGTCGGCCTGGGCGAAGAGGGCTTCGATGCGGGCGACGATGCGGCGCTGTTCCTCAAGTGGTGCAAGAGGAATAGGTAGAGTCTTGAGCAGGGTAGTGTTGAAACCGGCTCGTGTTGCGCCCCTTGCTCTACCAGCAATCCTCTCGTGAATACCCACTTCCCCCCGAAAAACGAGATACAAATACTCGGGAATGCAAACGCTGAAATCTGCTCGTACACGCAGTAAATGATACGAAATTAGCCAATCATCTGCTTCTGGAGGCACAACAGCAGCACGCCCCACCGTTCCCGAACGTGTGAATAGAACATCGCCAGCCGCCACTTTGTACCGTTCCAATTGTTTTGCTTTCTCCTCGGTAACGTACTTCAAGTTCTCATAAGAGATACCGTTCCATTGCACGTTGCCTATCGCCAACACAGGCACACCTGACTCCACAAATTCTGAAGACGGAAGTTGAGCGCCAAACGGTCCAGTTAACACAGCATCGCCTGAAGTATCACCTATTTCTGCCACAGTCGTCCACACCCATCCCTCCGGCAACTCCGGCAGATCGGAGGTATCCGGCGGGACGGGCTCCTCGTGCTTGCGGCGGCTGGGGTCTTTGCCCTGGGCGCGGAGATCTTCCTCCCACTTGCGGCGGCGCTCGGCGCGGATGCGCTCCAGCAGCACCGACGCGGGCTCGTCGGCGGGATCGCGCTCGGTGAGTTCGCCACGGAAGGCGGCGGCCAGCACGGCCTGGCGGAACTGGGCCAGCAGGTCGGGCACGGCGTCCAGCGCCTCCCGTCCCCGGCGGGATTGCGCGAAGAGGACTTCCATCTTGGCGACGATGCGCTGCTGTTCAGCAAGAGGAGGCAGAGGAATGGTGGCTTCTTCCATGAAAGACTTGGGGACACGCAATTGGCCTGCTGTTCCCGTCATCTCCCTTGCTGCCTCATTGCGGAAGGACTGCTGTCGCACGGAATGGTAAATCCACTCCGCCGAAACCACTCCTGTGGGACGCAGTACGTGGAACTCTGTTGAACCCAAACCAATGCCATTCAAAAGGCCCGTAGCAATGGCAGCCTTGCCGTTCTCCATGCAAGGCGTAATCCGGGCAAAGATAACGTCGCCTTCGGCAAAGCGTTTATACCCCCGCCAAACCTCGTCAATAGGTCTCGACTCGGCGGCTACGATTGCACCAGTCACATCATCGACCGCAGCCATTGGAACAAAACTGACCGGTGTTTCCTTGGTAAATGACTCGGGCCAGCTCATTGTAGGGTTGACTTCACACGCTTCCCCAAGCGTCGTCCACACCCACCCATCGGGCAAGTTGTCGTTCGTCGTCGGTCGTTCGTCAGCGGTCACTCCACCATCTCCCCGCTGTTCCCCAGGATCGCCATCAACTCGTTCACCGCGTCCATGGCCGTCTCCAGCCGGGTCTGGGCTTCGCTCAACAGATCCTCCGGCTCTGGCAGGTCCTCGGTGTTCTCCAGGCTCTCGTCCCGCAGCCAGAAGATGTCCAGGTTGTCGTCCCGCTCGTCTTGGATCTCCTGCCGGGTGAAGCGGTGGAAGCGCTCGCTGGGCTGCCGGTCGCCAGGATGCGGCGTAGCGTGGGAACCATAGCAGGCGATAAAGTCAGCAAAGTGCCCGACGGTGAGGGGCTGGCCCTTGGTCACCTTGTCCACGTTGGTGCGCTGGTCATAGACCCACACCTCCTCGGTGGGCCGCCCCTTGCGGAAGAAGAGGACGTTGGCCTTGACGCCGGTGGAGTATGGGGTGAAGGTGCCCACAGGCAGGCGGAGGATAGTGTGCAGTTGGCAATCCTCCATCAGCAGGCGGCGCACGTCCCGGCCGGCGTGCTCCTCAAAGAGGACGTTGTCGGGCAGCACCATGGCCGCCCGGCCGCCAGGCTTGAGGACCGTCAGCACATGCTGGATAAAGTTGAGCTGCTTGTTGGAGGTGGCCACAGTGAAATCTTGGCGGTGGGGCACTTCGCCCGCGCCCTTGGTGCCAAAGGGCGGGTTGGTGAGGATCATGTTGTAGCGTGTGCCGGGGTCACCTTCGGCGATGGAGTCTCCGTAATGGATGTCTGCTTCGATCTCGTGCAGGTAAAGGTTCATCAGCGCCAGGCGGCGGGTCTCCAGCACCAGTTCACCGCCGGAGAAGGTGCCGCGTCGCAGACGGCGCTGGTCCTCGCGGGAGAGCCGCCCCTCGGTCACCTGGAGCATCCACTCGGCAGCGCCGATGAGGAAACCGCCGGTGCCGCAGCCGGGGTCGTGAACGGCAAAGTCGGGAGACTCGCGGATGTCGGGCCGCATACACTGCACGATGGCGCGGATCAACGGGCGCGGGGTAAAGTACTGCCCGGCCCCTTTCTGCTCGGCGGCGAACTTTTGCAATAGTCCTTCATAGGCCTCGCCCTTGAGGTCCACATCGAGGGTGACCCATTCGATCTCGTCCAGCATGCCGATCAGCCGCTTCAGGTTGACCGGCTCGCGGAAGCGGGAGAGCGCACCGGCAAAGATGTCGCCCAGCAGACCTGACTGCCGGCCCAGCTCACGCAGCGTCGCCACGTAGTGGTCGAGCAGGTCCACGCCGGAGCGGTCGCGCAGGTTGATCCAGTCGTAGCCTTCAGGCATCTCCAGACCCTTCTCGTCGGCCAGTTTGAGGAAAAGCAGGTAGGTCAACTGCTCGATATAGTCGCCGTAATTGATACCATCGTGACGCAGGGTGTTGCAGAAACCCCAAAGGGTTTGTACGACGTCCATAGTGTGTGCGTGTCTCCTTACGTTGCCATGGCTTTGTTGATCTGCGCCATGATCAACTCCATCTGGCCTTCAAAATCGCGGTTCACCCGTCCCCAGGTCGCCCCGGCGCGGGCGAAAGTAAGAAGATCAAAGTCTTCCTTATCAATGGCCAGGTTCTCGATCAGATGGTTGCGGATCAGTTCCAACCATCGCTCCTGCTCGGGGGTAAAAGTTTTCCCGGCGCGTACCCTGGCCAGTGCCCGGTCCACCCGCTCCTCGGCTGAGAGCAGAGGCTCCCCTACACCTGCGTGCTTGACGATAGAGATGATGTCGGCCAGCTCGTGCTGGTAGGCGCGGCGCAGGTTGTCTTCAGTGAAGCGCTCGGGCCGGGTGGCCAGCTTTTGGCGCAGCTCCCGCAGCGCGTCGGTGCGCCAATCTGAGGGGCGCTCCAACAGGATGCGGATGACCTCGATGTGGTCGGGGTTCTCGCGCACGAACTGCTCAAAGGCTGCCAGATAATCGTCGGGGCGAACCGCTGTACCGTCGGCAGTGCGGATGAGATAGCCGGAGACAACGTGATCTACCTTCGATTCGGCAAAGATGAAGGGCTGCCTGGCATGTGGGTAGTAAAGCAACAGTCCCTGAAAGTCTGGATCGCGCAGAATCTTCATCGTCCCTGCCCAATCCGTCTCGATGGCATAGGGCAGGTCGCGGGCAAAGGCGGCGATGTCGCCATCGGGGATAAAGCGCTCGAACAACTCCCGGCCTTCACTGGTGATGTTCTTGGCGATGCGCTGCAGCCGCCGCACCAGCACGCGGACGTTGTAGTCGCGGTCCTCGTTGTTGTAGATGGCCTCGATCACCTCGGCGACTTGACGAGTCGGCTTGGTGGGCGGGTCGGCGGTGAAAGCGGAGGCCTGGGAAAAATACTCCAGAACGCTCGCCGCGTCGAAGACGGTGAAGTGGGTCTTGCCGATCTCGTCGCAGCGGCGCGTCCCCCGGCCCATCATCTGCTCAAAAAGGATGCGCGACTTGACCGGGCGCAGAAAGACAATGTTCTCCAGCGCCGGGATGTCCACACCGGTGGAGAGCATGTCCACCGTGACCACGATCCCTGGCTCCGGGCGGTTGCGGAACTCGCGAATGCGTTGCAGGGGGCGGTCCACATTGGGACTGCCGGTGATCTTTTGAACGAAGGCATCGCCACGCCCAAACTCGTCTCGCAGCAGGTCAACCAGCCGGTCGGCGTGGGAGACGTGCTGGATGTCGTTGTGGGCAAACACGAGCGTCTTGGGGAAATGCCCGCGCTCGTTCTCCTGCTCGCGCAAATACTTGGCGATCTCTTTGACCAGCTTGCGGTCGCGGTCCGGGGCGGCCCACTCTTGATCCAGCTCCGACGGAGGTAACTCGCGTTCGTCCTCCAGCAACTCGAAGCGCAATTGGCCGGTCTCGCGGTCCATCAGCCCCACTTCCTCGCCAGGGCGGAGGAAGGCCCCTGTCAGCGCGATTTCTGAGCGGATGACGACCGGATCATAGTCCACCAGGTATCCCTCGCGGACGGCGCGCTCGTACTCGTAGCGGTAGACAATGTCACGGAAGTAGGCGATGGTGTGAGCGGCAGGGGTGGCTGTCACGCCGATCTGGATGGCGTCGAAGTGATTCAGCACCTCACGCCACTTGCCTGTCTCGGATGCCGTGTACCCCCGGTGACACTCATCGGCAAAGATCACGTCGAAGGCATGGATGGGGATATCCAGGAGGCCCGCGTCCGACTCGTCGTCTTGGTCACTGCCCCACGCCACCCCTTCCGGCAGCCCAAAGAGGTTGATCCGCATCCGCTGGATGGTACTCACGTAGACAAAGGCATGGCCGAGATTGGGGTTGGTCAGATACGAGGTGGGCAAGATCTTGGGATCGAACTTTTCCTCCAGGTCTCCCCGTCGGAAACGCTGACTGTAGACCTCGTAAATCTTGTCGAACTTTAGGTTGGGCTCGGCCTCAAAGCGCGAGAAGGCCATCACCGCCTGGGCAGCCAGCACACGACGGTCCACCAGGAAAAGAACGCGACGGGCATAGCCCGATTTCATCAGGCGGTAGAGCAGGGCGATGCCCGTCAACGTCTTGCCGGTACCGGTGGCCATCGCCACCAGCGCCCGTCGCCGACCTTGTAGCAGAGCGGCCTCGACGCTCTGGACAGCATCACGCTGGTAGGGGCGGAGGATCGGGTGGCTTACCGCATTAGCCTGCAGCCAACCTACGGCTGCATCCAGGTCGCGATCCAGCATCTCCCGCAGCGCTGCCGGGGTATGGAACTTGGCCACCTGACGCGAGCGGCTGTGGAGGTCCCGTAGATCCTGGAACCAGATGATCTCTCCGTTGGTGGAGTAGATAAAGGGGACGCGGAAGCCGTGGAAGTCAAAGGGGCTGTCGGTGAAATCTCTGGCATAGCGCTGGGCTTGCTGCAACACGTTCTGGGGGCCGACGCCCAGCTTCTTGGCTTCCACGATGGCCAGAGGTACGCCTTGGTGAAAGAGGGCATAGTCAGCCGGGCCGCTGGCCGTGGGATACTCTTCAAAGGCCACCAGATCGCGGGGAGTGTGATCGTCGTGGGGGACAAGGGGAGCCCATCCAGTTTCCGTAAGGGCCGTGTCAATCAAACGTTTGCGGGTAGCCCATTCGGGGAGCGACATGGCGTACTCCTTCAATGGAGATGCTGATCCATTATACCACACATTTCCCCTTTTGCAATCCCTTACAGTGTGTATTCCAGAATTTTCGGTGCCTTGGCTCAACCTCACCCCCAACCCCTCTCCTGACGGTATCTGTTCCGTCGTCAGGAGAGGCCTGCCCTGAGCAAAGAGGGGGGGGCCAGGGGGTGAGGTCGGATACGCTACACTTTTGCGATATTCCCCCTTACACCGCTCTCAGCAGTAAGGAGTTGTCATCGGGTAGCTACTTTCTTGCCTTCCAGGGCTCAAACCTCGAAGAGTCTGCGAATCCAGTCCATTAACTGCTGAACATGAGAGGCCTCAGCGTCCAGGTAACGCTTGGTGATCGCCAGGCCCATTGGCATACCTGGCTCTTCCTGCCAGGCCAGCCAGGTGTGAATGTGCGCTTTGGGTTGGTGTGTCACCGGGAACCGTCGGTGCTGCTCTGGGATTTGCTCCAGACAATCCCCGGCGCAACTCCAGAGCGGGTCGCCTGGCGGGACCAGGAACGCGATGAAATTCTCCAGCATACCGGGAATCTGGTTATCAGGCATCAGCCAGACACCTACTGTCAGTGTGCGATACTGTTGGTTCAGAGCAACGACTGTCCCGGTAGGGTCAGGGACTGCTGGCACGTCTGCATCGCCAGACCTGAGCAGAATGTTGCGCAAGGCTGCCCAGCGGGCTTTAATATCCGTGTTGGCGTCTACGACGATTCCCAATCGTTCCAGGTTGCTGCGCTTGAGTTCGGTGGGGAGGGTCTCCAGGAGATGGTCAATCCCCTCTTTATTCACGACCCTGAAGCACTCGGGGATTTGATGGTATTCCAGCAGATGATAGAACACGTGCTCGTCGTCCTTGCCTTCGACCAGTAGCAGGTTTTTGCCAGCCATATTAGCGCACCTCGATCTGCTCACGAGTTACAACGGCTAACTCTGGGCCAGCAAACAGAATGGCAACGACGTGGCCCGGTTCGTCTTCCTTGTCTCGCAAGCTGATGAGCAGTCCTTCTCCAGGGACGTCTTCTTGAGCCGCTTGTTGGAAGGCTTTGAT
>Ga0180438_10007882_pt1 | contig 13718 bp, 21 predicted proteins | sample SS_ome_12_FD_132455 | JGI IMG/M metagenome (GOLD analysis project Ga0180438, IMG submission 132455) | Hypersaline lake sediment archaeal communities from the Salton Sea, California, USA - SS_3_D_2 metaG | ecosystem: Environmental > Aquatic > Non-marine Saline and Alkaline > Hypersaline >... | reverse complement strand
CGACCTACGAGAAGATGGAGCGCACCACGAAGCTCCTGAAGGCCACCCCTTGCCACGAACAGCGTGGCTACGCGATCCTCGGCGTGGCGCTGGGCCAGGGCCTCCTGACGCCGACACAAGCGACGGTGGCCTACGGTGACTGGCGGACGCCGCGACACGAGGAGTTCTCGGAACGCAATATGTGGTCGCTGTACAACGCGGTCACGGAGGGTCTGAAGAAGGGGTCTCCAGCTCACCTGATGGAGCGACACGCCAAGGCTCACAGCTTTTTCACGGAGCGGCTGGCGGCGTAAAAACAGTGAGGGGCCAGGCGGCGAAACCTGGCCCCTCTTCAATGAGGAAGGCCACGATGGCACAGAAGTCTGTCCGTTGTGATATCAGAAACGCGCGCTCTGGGCAACGGTGTCGTTGCTTCATCAACCGCGACAACGCCTACCTCCACGACAATCTCGGCTTCACGGGCCCCGCATGTTGCGAGAATCACTACAAGGTTCTGCGCAGAGGGAAGCTGGTGGAGGACCACTACGGTCGGATCTACAAGCTGGACATGACCGGGCCAGACTGGGTGGCCGTCAAGGTCAACCGGACACCTTGCGCAGGAGACAACGATGGGTAGCGGACTCCCCGTAGGACACGAGAAATACAAGCCTTTTGTGGTGGACGTGGAGAACGCCCTGGCCACCTTCGGGGACGTGAACTTCATCGACCACGGCGGCCAGCTCCTGGTCGAAGACGCCGACGGAGATCCCTACCTGGAGATCGTTGAGCCTCCCAACGAGGGCGAGCGGCAGCAGTGGGAGGTCTACCGCGTCCCGATGGAGAGGTTTCAGGTGGTCGAGCAGGACCGGCGCGTGTACCTGGTCGGCGAGTCGTGGCGCCCGGACTGGCCCGGTGCGCTGTCCACCCGAGACGAGTGGTTCCACAAGGACATGGAGTCCACCGCCGAGCACGAAGGGGTGGAGCTTCAGGAGCTGCGGGGCTGGTTCTGCTCCGAGGATCCGGCCGTGCGGGCTCGGGGCTACCTGGCGGTGGCTGCTGTCCACGGCTGGGTCAACTTCGACCAGTACCCCCTGCGGCTGTCGGAGTTCGAGGTCCACGAGCGCTACGGGGAGGAGGCCCCTGAAATGAAGATCAAGCTCGACAACATGGACAAGGACGACGGGACCGTGACGGTCTACTGCGACGACAAGGCTGCCGCCATCCACGACCAGAGCATCGAGGGCTCAATGTGGGAGGCTCCGGGGGACCTCGATGTGGCCTACGCCTGCATCTGCGACCGTCCTGGCCTGGTCGAAGCCCTGGAGGCGGACGGCTATGAGGTCAACACCGAGGACTACGATGCCCCCTAAGCAATACGTGGCCAAGCTGGAAGATGGCACCATCATCCGCAGCCGGCGCTACGGGGAGGGCTGGTCCCCCGATGAGGCGTGGGCTCACTTCTCCTGCCAGGTCTGCGACCGTGCTCAGGCCGCAGGATCCGCTACCGTCATCATGGGAGAGCGCTACGGCACCTGTATCAAACGCAAGGTGCCACCCCCTCCTGCTGGCAACATGATTGCAGGGGAAATGCTTCCCGGAGTCTACCGAATCGAGGAGTAGGATCCCTGGCTTAGTGTAGGGCCAGGAGGCCCTGCATGAAGATCGACCGTTCCGCCCTCAAGCGCGCTGTGGCCGGCAAAGCCCAGCGCGCCCCTCGCATCCAGATGCGGGAGGCCGAAGCTCCCGACTACGGCTACGCGGCCGACCCCGAGAAGATGTCGCAGTCCTTCGAGGTCACCAAGAAGGTGGACATCGGCGGCTTGTCCTTCAAGAAGGATGACCTCCTCTACGTCCGTTACACTGGGTCGGGCGGGATCTACGACATCATCGACGAGGCCAACGAGCAGGAGCGGATCGGCCCGGAAGAGATGACGGCGCTGATCCAAGACGGCACCCTTGTTCCCCATCTGCTGTGAGGTTCTCATGCGACACCAAGCACTCAGAGAGGCAGCGGCAAAGAGCAGCGAGAAGCTGGCCGGGAGAAATCCAGCCGGAGACCTCGCCCTCAACAAGTTCTTCATGACCGAGTTCCAGAGCGGTGACAGGCTCTACATCTACCCCACCGACGTGATGAAGAACAAGGCACTCAAGGGGCTGGAGGTGGATGCTCCTTACGGGTACGCTCCCAGCAAGCCAAAGAAGCGGTCGTTCAAGTTCATCGGGCCCGGCTTCAAGGAGATCGCTTGGAAGGACATTCCCCCGAAGGTGCAGAAGAAGTTTCAGGGTGCTGGTATCAACGGCTGATGAAACTCTCTGAATGGCATAGGCTGCGACAGGCCGACGACGAGGTTGACCAGCGGCTAGACATGCAGCACCACGGGCACGATCCCTCAATGGGTGAGGATCCACTCGCGCCCCGGCCAATGCTCTCCGATCCTCCCCCAGGTGAACAGACTTACGAGCAAAGGGGTGAGCTGACGCTGATCATCAAGAAGAATGGCAAGGCGTTAGTAGTGGATCCCCGCCAGCAGTATCTGGTGCTCACCTACAAGGGCAAGTGGTGGGAGGGCACCCGCACGAAGAACTTGGGCGCCATCGGCCGCGAAAAGGCCCTGCGTGCGTTCGACAAGGAGCTGTCATGAAGCTGAGGATCAAAAACGGCCGCGCTGTGAAGGCCAAGCAGGCTCCCAAGGCCAAGCAGGAACCCAAGCCCAAGAAGATCGACCAGTCCACCAAGAACAAGGCGGTCGGGCTTCTCAAAAAGAAGGGACTAGACGGCAACGGTCGCTTTCCTTCGGTGAGTCGGGCGCTGTCTGCGGCGTGGGACGCACTGGGCAAGCTGGGTCTCGGGCCGGGTCAGGTGGTCTCCGGCGACCTGTTCAAGGGCGACAAAGGCAGCCGCTTGATTGACTTGGAGTGGGAGAACACCACCGACGATCCGTTCATGCCAGGCGCCCGAGTTCCCAACAGTGGGCTGGCGATCTCCTGGACGAAGATGGACAACGGAAAGTTCGAAGTCCTCTGCTACCTCTCGTAGGAACCCATGCGTCTCTCTGAGTTCACAGCACTGGTGCAGGCTCGGAGCGCTTTCGACCCTAAGACGATCCAGCAGTGGCGCAAAGACCTGCGTCGCATGACCAAGATCTATCGTTCCATCAACACAAAGCCTTGGGACTACGGCGTCTACGACGACAGCACCTACGACCAAAAACGCAAGGAGAAAGATAGGGCCAAAGAGCTGGCCAAGTTTGGGGAGGCTGCCAAGCTGTTCCGAACCTTTCGGGACAACTTCGAGAAGTGGTGGAGGTATCAGCTACTGCCCCAACTCAAGCGTGACGATCAACCCTGGGTGCACATGCAGGTCGTAGAGAAAGCGCACCGAGCCACTGTTGAACTGATGGGGCTGTTCCCTGACGACTATGACTTCAAGCAGAAGAAACGCTTGCCTGCTCCATGGACACTCGAACGAGAGCGTGAGCGCAACATCAAGCGTTACCAGGTGGCCTGGAACGAAGCGTTCAAAGCAATCGAGGAGTACATCCAAGACATGGGGGAGGTAGGCGACCGTCCGGCCCTAGAGCAGATGGACATTGAAGGCTTCAACGTCCTTCTGCGGGGCTGGAATCTACTGAACCCATCCGATGCTAAGAAGGCCATCGGTATCATTCGGGATGGCCTCAAGCTCTACAAAGAGAACGCCAAAAAGCGTCTTCCTTTTCTGCTCAAGTACAACATCCCTTTCCACGCTGCGTGGGAATGTCGTGAAGACCAAGCAGCGACCTACGACGAATTCAAAGGCCGGATCAAGCTCTGCATGTATTGGCCCACAGCTGGTCGTCCCGACATCAAACGGATGGCGCACGTCATCGCTCACGAGATGGGCCACCACCTCTGGAAGAAAGTACTGAGCGGAAGCGCCAGGAAGTTCTGGGAGGCTGCTATCGACGCGGACTGGGGCCCGATGGACCTGCAACGGTTGCTCAAGATCTGGCCGGACGATGTCAAGTTCTCCAGCTCGCTAGCGGACAAGCTCCAGAAGACAGACCCAACGTTGTCTCTCCAGATCGAGGTGGCCAACTCGCACTGGGGCGGCAAGGGCACGCACTTCGATACCAAGGAAGACCTCCAGGAGCTGATCAACCAGGGCAAGACCGTCCTGACGATGAAGAACCCCATCACCGACTACGCGGCCAAGAACAGCGAGGAAGCCTTCTGTGAGGCAGTAGGGAGCCTGGTGGGCTACGGTCCACGGACCCTCCATCCGCTGACACGGCAATGGCTTCAGACGGTCCTCCCGGGGATGCGTGTAGGTTCGGTGCGCATCAGTAAAATGATCCGGGAGGCAGCCCCGATCACGTAAAGAGGGGCTATGACCCGCGTCCTCCGAAAGCAACACAACTACGAACTGTGGACCACCGGGGCCTTTGGCAACCGCCTCCGGGCCTGGAAGACACTAGAGGAATACAGAGCCAGCGGCTTCGGAGGTCGGGTGGTGCTGCGCTACTTGGGTGGCTCGGTGGGTGGCCAGTGGTGTCGCTACAACCTGTCCCACGACAAGGTGGAGGAGGCAGCCACCGAGATCATAGCTGAGGGTGCCGAGCGCGACAAGATCATGGTCAATGAGGCTGCTCCTGACGACCATGTGATCTTCAACGGGGAGCTGTGGACCGGAGCCGATCCGCATGATGCTCTGCTCTACTCCCTGGTCAGGGCTCACATGCGGCCCGCGCTCGCAGCTGAACAACGGCATGCCAAGGGCCTCCAGAGTCGGTTGATCCTGCGGCATCTGATGACCCCTTCCAGCTATGAAGACCTCCAGGTTTTGGTAGAGCAGTACGATAACCACGCGATTGAACTATCGATTTTCGACATCTGCGTAGGAGACATCCCGGGCCGCAACGCGCTGGTCTGGGAGGTCCGTCAGTATTAGGACGATCATGATCTGGAGACCAAACACACGGCCACTCATTTGGGTGGAAGGGCTCATCGGTAGCGGCAAGTCCACGTTCTCCCGGGAGGTCGGCGAGCGCCTCGGCTACGCGGTGCTCAAGGAGCCCGTGGAGGAGAACCCTTACCTGGAGCGGTTCTACAAGGACCAGAAGCGGTGGGCGTGGCCCATGCAGATCGAGCTGCTGGCCCAGCGCTTTGCCCTCCAGCAGCACGCAGCCACCATCGCCGTGGGCGCTGGAGAATGGCGCGGCGCCATCCTCGACCGCAGCATCTCTGGTGACCGGGTGTTCTGCAAGATGCACATGCAGGCCGGCAACATCTCCGAGTTGGAGTGGCAGACCTACGAGAAGTTCTACAATATCATGTGCATGACACTGCTTCCGCCGACGCTCATCGTCTACCTGGACTGCACCCCGGAGACAGCCCTGGAGCGCATCCAGAAACGCGACCGAGCAGCCGAGCGCGGGGGCCTGGACCTCGACTACCTGATGGCCCTCCAGGAGGGCTACAGCGACTTGTGGCGCGAGGCCGAGCACGGGCTGATGCCGTGGGGCCATTCCATCAAAGTGACCACGATGCTGTGGGACCCCATCCGCGACATGCCGGACTGGGATCGCCACGCGGCCAAGATCAAGGACATCGCGGAGAGACGCCTGGGTTAGTGTCGGGCGTGCAGGTCAGCGACTACCTCAAGCAGGCACTGAACCAGTTTCGAGTGGCAGGGAGCCTCCCTGTCCACAGCTCCTATGTGTATTTCTCCAGGACGAAGTATCGGGGTCAGGACCCCGAGTGCGACGAGGTCCAAGACTTCGTGCAGCGTGTCAAAGATGGCGACCAGAAGTCCATCATAGCCGCTGCGAAATTGTTGGCTCAACATCCCAAGCTACGGGGCTTCCGTGGCATTGTCACACCTGCTCCACGTTCTGCAGCAGGGAGACCTTCCAACCTCATCCTGGCTCAACAGCTCGTCAAGAACGGCGTAGGCTCTCAGGCTTTGGAACTGGTGACCCGAAAGACCGCAGTTCCCAGCTCACGGATACGGCGCCGCAAGGGACTTCCTGGTGTGTCGTTTGAGGAACACGTCAAGTCGATGGGCGGCCATCTGCGGGGGGTCAAGGCCACTGATCCGATCCTTGTGGTAGACGACGTGTTCACCACAGGTTCAACGATCCGAGCGACAGCTGCTGTTCTCCGGAAGCTGGGCCACAAGGGGCCCGTGGTAGGGGCGACCGTCGGTTATGCTCTGGATAATCCCAAGCAGATGCCGCTGTGTCCGGTGCACCACCAAACGTTTCAGGTTTAGCTTCTTGGCATGAAGCTTCGCATCCGTAATGGCCGGGCGACCCTCAAGAAGGTGACCCCTAGAGCTGACGGTCCTGGCGGCAAAGTTCGTGTCAAGCGCAAAGACACTGGCAAGGTGACCTTCGTGTCTCCCAAGACACTGGAGGAACACCCGGACCGCTACGAAGCACCAGGCCAAAAGCGCCTCGACAAGCAGAAGCGCCGAGAAATGGCTCGCCAGGAACGAAAGAAGCGCGAGCTAGAGAAACAGAAAAAGCAGCAAGAAGACCAGCAGCAGCTCGAAGAGATGGAGCCCGAGCAGCGCAAAGAAGTCGAGAAGAAGCGCAAGCAAGACGAGGCCAAGAAGAAGGCTCTGGAGAAGAAGAAGCAGGAGCACCAGACGGCCAAAGAGGAAGCCCTGAAGAAGAGGCAGGAGCGCAAGACCAAAGAGGAAGAGGGACGCGAGCGTTACAGGCTCAAGAAAGAGCGCAAGGAGACTTGGAAAGAGATCGAGCACGACCATCCTGAACTGACACCAGAGCAGCAGGAGGAGCGCAAGAAAACGTTCATGGAGACCGGACTGGACTCCGGTGGGAGGAGCACCAAAGCGATTCGTTGGTGGCTCCAGAACCACAGCAACGTTGATGTTCAGAAGGGGATCCCCCGGGGGCCTGTCAAAGAGCGCAAGAAGATTGATCGCAAGACAGTCCAGGAGCATTGGAAGTATGGACCGAAACCGAATAAGCGGGGAGAGTGCTCAGCACCTCTCAAGTCGGTGAAGGTGGGCAACTTGACGATCTGTGTGGACCCTAGCGTCTACGAAGTCCCCGAGAAGTGAGATACCCAGAGGTTGCTCTGATTCTGCTGATGGTGTTGTTGTTCATCGCTCTTTTTTGGCTGGTGAAACCATGAAGGTGAGTCAACTCATACGGCTGGCAGGACGGACGAAAGAGTTGGTCTTCGTCAACCCGAGTAGCAAGACACTCCGTGCCCTGACGGGCATCAACGCTGAGTACGACACTGAAGTTGGAGGCTATCGGGTCACTGTAAACGACCCTCCTCAAAAAGAGGGCTCTGCACTCATCTTTCAGCTCGCTGAGCCCACACCCCAGATCTCTTGGGTTTCTGTGAGGCGGATCAAGAAGGACTGGCAAGTTGATGCCTTTGGCTGATCGGGCATAGACTCTCACGAGGTGACAGCATGCGGTGCGGCGAATTCTACGAGCTGAGACTACGGATCGCTATGTCGGTCCCAGAAGCCAAGGACGCCCTTGGCTTCAAGCCTTCCGACGATCCGACGCCCGAAGAGATCGCCAAGGCGTACAAGAACCTTGCGTTCAAGCACCATCCAGATCGTGGAGGTGACCCCTCCAAGATGGTGGAGCTGAATGTGGCCAAGGACGTGCTGGAGGGCAAACAGCGGCCTCAGCAGACGAGTGGTCCCTCAACCTACCAGCCCCAGACGTACACAACACAGCGGCCGGATCCACCGAAACCTGAACACGTGTCTTTCGAGGAAGCGATGCGTTCCTCTGGTGTACCCACTGGGGTGGAATGGAAGTTCAAGACACAGGCAGGCTACGGGCGCGTGTCCAACGGCAGCGAGTCCGGTCAGGTTATCTATGGCCGAACCCGCAACGAGCATGTCTTCGTGGCGGTGTACCACTACAGCGACCGGGGCAACATGTTCAGGCCCCTAGACATCGACAAGTACGAGATGGCTGTCAAGAAGGCGCCGCTCACCCAAGCCCTCTCTTCGGTAGCCCCCAAGATCATCCGGCAGCTCTGGAGCACGTTCGGCAGCAGTGTCCGCAAGTACAATGCCAAGGTAGAGCTGCTCAAGGACGGCTGGAAGCTCACCGACCTTCAGAAGTTCTCTCATGGTGGAAGAGTCATCTCATTCAAGGATGCCATGCAGCAGATGGGTGAGTCCGTCCCCGAGAAGTGGAAGGGCAAGATCAACATCACCCTGGAGCTGGGAGACGAAGTCAAGAGCATCGGCAAGTACGGCCATCCCCAGCGGCCGACGCTGGTGGTCAATGGCAAGGAGTATGTGCTGGGCGACCGAGCCACCGAGATGGCCGACAAGATTAATCTCTACGGGCTGATCTGGGGCAAGGCATATTACTATCGGGGCAGCCGCAAGGTCCTCACCAAGATGCGGGGTGCCAACAAGAAGAAAACGTTGACCTTTTTCCGGGATATCTGCACGAAGGCAGGAGAGCCCAGGGAACTGATCGAGGCTCTTGAAGCTGCCCTAGCAGCCTAGTAGTCGCCTTCCTTCATCTGGTCTTTCCAGGCGTCCCAGTCAAAGTCCGAGTCGTCGTCCTCAGCCATGAGGCGCGCGACAGCCGCCCAGCTGCCAGCTGGGGGCTCATTGGGGCCGGGCTCCGGCTCGTAGGGCGTTCCGTCCTCGTTGAGCATCAGGTTGTACTCGGGGTTGGCCATGTCCTCTTCGGTCAGTCCCAGCTCGGCCAGAGCGCGGTCGCGCTCCTCGGGGTCGTTCATCTCGCCGGGAAGGTCAGCCCTGGGGGTCAGTCGGGGATCGTTCATCTCATCACCTCCGTGCCACTCTTATAGTATGGCTCTTGTATATCACTTGTCAAGTGTGATGACGCGAATTGTCAAGGGCTGGGCACCTAAATAGCTGGCTCAGTCGGTGGGTTAGTGTGGAGCATGGATGGTCCAGAGAATGTCGTGCTTCCGCACGTGGGCGTCGTCTTTGACCTAGACGGAACCCTTATTGACTCCACCCATCGCGAGGAAGCACCAGCTGATCTGATGGAGTTGATGGCAGATGCTCCGTTGGAGCCTGTGTATAGCGAAGCCCGGGCATGGGAGAAGAAGTCTCTCCATGTGGATGTGGTCTACCTCACTGGCCGCGACATGCAGCTCTGGACGGTCAGCAAGCTCTGGCTCTCCAAGCATAAGCTGTTTGGCACTTGTATCTGTAGGCCACCGAGTATCCCGGAGGAAGATGTACCCGTGTGGAAGGCAACCGTTGTTGCCGAGTTGGTGAAGAAACATAGCTGGACCCACGTGACCGTCTACGAAAACGACGAAGAAAACCTGCTTGCGATCCAAGCGGCTCTACCTACACACGTGTTCGTGCCAACACTAGTCACCGCAGACGGAGAGAAAAAGGTCCCCGAGTCCAACATCACCGGACTCCCCGAGAAGGACATCGTGAACTTCAAGATCCTGATGGGTCGGTTGTCTCCAGACGACTCGTCTTGGAAAGCGCTGCTCGTTCGCAAGTGGCCTTCGCGGACCGCGTTGCTCGACAGCGCACAGGACTACATCTCGGGCAAGCACAAGCGCCGCATGTTCCGCCAGCTCGTAGACGAAATCTGGCTGGGCGAACGGGCATAGGATAGACCATGAAAACCGCCAAGACCAACGTCAAGCACCACGAGCAGGCCCGCGCTGAGGTCACCTTCAATGGCAAGAAGGCGATCATGACCTTGGATTGGGAGAAGCCCAACCGCTTCTACATCCATGTCCGGGGCATGGGGACCAACAAGGTCATCGCGGAGGAGTACGACCCCAGAGCGATCCTTCTGGAATGGACCCGTGCGATGAAGAAGCATGGCGGTGAGCTGGTGGCTCGTACACCGAAGCAGCGGGACCTCCAGCAGAAGCAGCACCAACTAGCGGCGAACTTCAAGAACTCCAACTCAGCCTACTTCGCCCCAGAGTTCCTGCGAGCAATCCGCAAGGCGTACTTGCAGGATGTTCGGTACGGCCAGACCAAGGCAGACGCACGAAAGGCAGCAGCCACAGCTTCACGAGCATTCGGCAAGATCTACATGAAGTTCCTCGACCAAGTGGAAAACGTGATCGAGGACTTCAAGTCTGATCTGGATGAAGCTGACGCCGACAAGGGCATCGACGAGGACTACGTGAAGCTCATGAAGTCGTTGGAGGATGGCTTCGAGAACTTGGTGGACAAGTATGCCAAGGCTGCTTTCAAGAAGCGCAAATCTAGCAGTGAACGACAGAGTATCGGAGGGCGCGGTCGTCGTGCCCCGCGTGACCCTGTGTGGATCAAGGCCAAGTATCCAGGCGTGGATATTGATGGCAAGCCCTTCAAGAAGGGCGACAAGGTGCTCTACTGGCCCAACGGCCGGAAGTTCATGCAGGGGCCGAAGGCCGAGCAAGCCTGGCGCGATTTCCAAGCGCAGATTGCCGACGAGATCATGTACAACGCCGACGCCCGACAAGCAGGCGACAAGGAAGCCTACCGCGCCTACTTCGAAAAGAAGCTCAAGGAGTGGGGCATCAAGAGCCCGACCGAACTGGACGACGCCAAGAAGCGCAAGTTCTTCGAGGAGGTGGACAAGGGCTGGAAGTCCGACAAGGAGGAAGGTGTCTCGGAGGGCGCGAGAACTCCAGTCATCCGAACCAAGGATGACGGATTACACAAGACAAACAAGAAGGTGGTCGATTCCTTTCTCTTCAAGGAGAAAGGCGCCTCCAAGTTCCTGAAGTCAGATGGCAAGAAGCTCGATGGTGTTTGGAAGGGTGGCGAAAAGCTGGCGTGGTGGAAAGGCAACGAAGTCTGGTTGCACCCAGGGCTTCGGGATCGCGGAGGAATTTACGGGGCCGTCCGCAGCTACATCCTTTCACACGGTGCTGGCATCACCGTCAAAGAATAGATGAAGAACGCGATCGAACTACTGCGCGCCGTTGGCGTGTACGAGAGCTGGCTGAAAGACCAGCCTCGAAAGCGAGCCCTACCCAAGGGCCGCTTCACCATCGCCCAACGTGCCAAGAAGTGCACGTTGGTCACCTTCGATGCCACCGAGGACTTCGACGACCTCAATAGGCCCCACGCCTATATCATGGCGAAGGTTGTCTGTGCCCCACCTCACGGCACGGGGAGGGCTCACAAGGTGGAGGCTCGCCTCTACAACCCCTTCGGTAAGACCTCTCCGACCTGGGTGAGCTGCGACTGTGGAAACTTTCGCTACACGTGGGAGGAGTACCTGACGACGTTTCATAGCAGCTCGGAGCGGTACATACAGGAGCCCGGGAAGAACGTCAGGAACCCCAACCATATCCCTGCAGTTTGCAAGCATATTGTTCGTGTACTTGCCACTGCCACCAGATCGGCCAAGGTCCGCAAGATCTTGTTCCAGGCCCCAAGCTTCAGACAGCTCGGTTTGAAAAAGACAGTGATGAAGCAACGCGGAATTCCCGAGAAGTATCCCGCGAAAGGGAGACCCGTCGTTGACCGGCCACTTCATCTTCGCCCGAAAGGACGGCCGAAATGAAGCTCAGCGAGATCAAGATAGAGGCCGACTGCTGTGAGAAGACGCCCTACGAGGCCAGCGGCCCGAGTGGGCTAGGACGCCCGTGCGACTACTGCCCTGCCGAAGCCAAGAACTTCTCCTACGATCGCTACGTGTGCGACAGGCACTACGACACCGCAATGAAAGACTGGGAAGACAAGAAAGCCCGAAAACGTCGGGCACGAATTGCCAGCCTGGAAGAGGACGAGCAGCCAGACATCGCAGACGACGAGGACGAAGACGAGGAGCTGGACGCCAACCTCCCCGAGGTTGAGGTGGAGAGTGACGCGAACGTTGTGGAGGGAGTCATTCGCAAGGAGGGCGACAAGTGGTGCGTTCGCAGCCCTGACAACCCGGACTGGAACGGTGGTTGCTACAAGTCTAAAGAGAAAGCTCAGAAACGTCTCCGGCAGGTCGAGTTCTTCAAGCACAAGGGAGGATTCTTCCACGAAGGAGAGTTTTTCCTGGCACAAGCCGACGGCATTTTCTGGTTCGATGCACGGGAAGGTGCGTTCATCCCGTGGCGCCGTTGGAACGATGTGGAGCAACCCTACCGGGAGAAGATCGGCTTTGACAAAGAGGGCAACTTCTTCGTCCAAAGCGGTATCCCTGATGAAGTGCTAGCTGGAGTCACGGGATTCCATCGAGGTCTTGGATCAGACCATCCCAAGCGCGCGGCGGGCATCCTCTTCGTCTGTCAGGGCCGTGTGCTCCTGATCAAACGCGCCCACGATGAGAACCATCCCAACCTCTGGTCGATCCCTGGCGGTCACATCAAGCTGGCCCATGATGGGATGCCCCAAGACGCTTGGGGCAACGCCAAGCGCGAGGTCAAAGAGGAGATGGGGGCGTTGCCCCCGGGCGTAGGTCGGGCAACCCGCAAACACCGGGCCATCAGCAAGTCTGGCAAGACCTACGTGACCTATGTAGTCGAATTGCCCCCTGGTGCGATGAAGTGGCGCCCGCGTCTCAACCCAGAGCACGCAGCCTACCGCTGGTGCAATCGCAAGCAGGTCAAGGCTCTCAAGCTCCATCCCAACGTGGCGCGCGTGCTCAGGAACAGCGACATCTGGGACGGCAAGTTCTATACCACTGTCACCATCCATCTGGAGCGCGATGCCCAACACCTTGGCGACATCATGCAGGAGGGTGCACAACAGATCGAGATGGTCAACGCTGCAGCCGAAGAGGTCTTCGAGGATATGGGCAAGGACTTCCAGTATGTGCGACTGGAGGCTACCACTGTTGTCCATGGACCGCCTGGCTACGTTCCAGTGTCAGGAGTTGGCGGGGTCTTGCGGAAGGGATCGACTGAGCTGTTCTTCCAGTCCAGCATCTCGCTCAAGAACGGAAACCTTCGGGTGTTGTTGACGACTCGCAAGACTGGGTTCAAGCGGATCGCTACGTTCAAGAGCGCCAAGGGGATCGCCCGTTGGGTCACCAAGCGCCTCAGAGAACATCTCGATGCCACCTCTTCCTGATACGCCCTACCTCTACGACGCAGAAGTCGTGAAGTTTGTCGATGGGGACAGCGTGTGGCTGCGCTTGACCAAAACGTTCACTCTCGACTTTGGCTTCAAGATCATCGATCGCCAGACCAAGGAGACTGTCCAGAATTTCAGGCTGGCAGGTATCAACGCAGCTGAGCTGCGCAAGCCTACTCGTGAGGCTGGAGAGGCCGCCAAAGCCGAGCTAGTCAACCTGCTTTCTCAGCGGCTCCCCATCAAAGTGGCCACGCACAAGACGGGTAAGTACGGACGTTATCTGGTTGACATCTATGTTGGGGAAGGTCCTGACTATCTCCACATCAACGCAGAGATGCTGAAGTCGGAGTTCGTCGTACCCTACGGTGATCCAGTCCCAGCCAGTTGGACCGATCCAGATCTGGGATAGTGTAGAACGACGATGAAACTCTCAGAGCTGATGCGTTCGGCCGCGACGACCGACCCCGAGGAAGCACACGAGGTCTTCGCGGAGTTCCAGGATTACGTCCAGCGCAATCAGTTTGGATTGACCAAGCTCGGAGGCCCGATGCCCAAGGAAGTGCGTTCCCTGCTTCGGCGTTTGGAGCGCATCGCATACTACCTTGAACTCGCTTCAGCGGGCGAGCCTCTGGACACCGAGACTTAGGAGCGAACATGCCGGACAAAGAAAAAGCAACGAAACTCCTCGGATTCCGAGACGACAAAGGTGCCCTGGTGTGTCCGGCAGATG
>Ga0180438_10007881_pt1 | contig 13720 bp, 14 predicted proteins | sample SS_ome_12_FD_132455 | JGI IMG/M metagenome (GOLD analysis project Ga0180438, IMG submission 132455) | Hypersaline lake sediment archaeal communities from the Salton Sea, California, USA - SS_3_D_2 metaG | ecosystem: Environmental > Aquatic > Non-marine Saline and Alkaline > Hypersaline >... | reverse complement strand
CCTCAATCCCCGGTGAAATCATGGCGTCGTCGAATTCCTCTATCGCCACGTCCTCGGTAACACCCAAGGTTTGAACTCGTCTAGGGATTAAAATCTTATACCAATCAGTATAATAATAAATACCCTGGAAAACCAGGCCACCCAAGAAGCCGAGGAAAATTTCGGGAGATATAATAAAAACACCCCTCAACAGGGCAAAAACCATTATCCACGAAGAAATGAGCCAGTGGTGTAAGTGAATTTTACGCTTTCCCAGGGGGATAAAAAACGACCTTAGCCTGCCCCTCTCCCCAACCGTTTTGCCACCCAGATATTTAGCTATCAAAAAGCCGCCAGCCCAACTTATAAAGGAAAGATAACCGAGAATAATGCCTGTGGATAATAATATGAAAAGAGTAATTTTCCTTTTCATTATTAAGTTTATTATAGACAAAAACTGTTCTAAAATCAAGACCCTGTTTTGAAGTAATGGCATGGAGACATCTTGCTTGTTGCCTCTGCTATGCTATACTAGAGGCTAAAGAGCTAAAAAATAGGCAAGAGAAAGGAAACCAATGGCAGGGCTACTTTTTGGAACCGGCGGTGCCCCTCATAGCGCCAAAGCACCGTCCTCCATAGCCGGGATTGAGCGTATTGCTGAGCTCCGGCTTGGCTGTATGGAGCTGGAATTTGTCCAGGGGGTGAGAATGAGTGAGGAAAGTGCCCTGCTGGTGGGCGAGAAAGCAGCCAGGACAGGTATAAAACTATCGGCTCATGCCCCCTACTTCATAAACCTTAACGCCCGTGAGCCAGAAAAGATAAGAGCCAGCCAGGGCAGGTTACTGCAAACAGCCCGTATCGCTTCCCTGTGCCAGGCGGAAAGCGTCGCTTTCCACGCTGCATTTTATCTCGGCGACCCGCCGGAAAAAACCTACAACACGGTAAACAAATACCTGGAGGAAGTAATTAGCCAGCTTAGACAGGAAAATAATCGGTTGTGGATTAGACCCGAAATTATGGGCAAGCTCAGTGAGTTCGGCACCATAGAGGAGATACTCAACCTGAGCACCAAGCTGGAGGGGGTAGCTCCCTGCCTGGATTTTGCTCACTGGCACGCCCGCAGCGGAAAATCTAACTCCTATCAAGAATTTGCCTCTGTTCTGGAGCAGGTAGAACAGCAACTGGGAAGAGCGGCTCTGGACAATATGCACCTCCATGTCTCTGGCATTGCCTACAGCAATAAGGGGGAAATAAAGCACCTGAACCTGAAAGAGTCAGATTTTCAGTATGCCGAGCTCATCAAAGCATTAAAGGATTATGATGCCAAGGGCATTGTTATCTGTGAGAGCCCTAACCTGGAAGAGGATGCCCTGCTGCTGCAGGCAACCTACAATGCCCTCTGAAAACAGGTTAACACCCATCGTCGATAAGGTTTTTTCCCATTTGTGGCTATTTCTGTTATAATGTATTAATAGGTCAATATAACCAATACTAGGGGTGAGGGATGAAACCAGGTTGGAAACGTAGCAGCCTGATATATCTAGCCATGATATTGGCAGGAATAGTCCTGCTGTCTCGCCTTTTCACTGCCTCCGCGGAACCGGGCGAAATCGACATAAGTCAAGCTATTGCCCTGTCACAAGAGGGAGAGATAGAGAAGATTGTAGTGGAGGGTGAGACACTTTTCATTACTACTATTGATGGCACCGAGCTAAAGAGCTTTAAAGGCGACACCAGTATATTTGAGATTCCAGGGTTAAATCTTGAAGGGATAGAAATTGATATCAGACCCGGCGGATTTAACTGGGGCAGCTTGTTGATTGGTTTCTTGCCTCTTCTTTTATTTGGTGCTTTACTCCTGTTTCTCTTCTCTCGTGCCCGAGGGGCTAATAGCCAGGCTTTCAGTTTTGGCCGTAGCCGAGCCCGACTGTTCCCCGCCAGCAAACCCACCGTAACCTTTGATGATGTCGCCGGGGTAGAGGAAGCCAAGCAAGAGTTGCATGAAGTAGTAGACTTTCTCAAGTCGCGGGAGAAGTTTCAAACCCTGGGAGCACGTATCCCCAAAGGCGTATTATTAATCGGTCCACCGGGTACCGGCAAGACACTGCTGGCTCGAGCAATCGCTGGTGAAGCCGGCGTACCTTTCTTCTCTATCAGCGGTAGTGAATTCGTCGAGATGTTCGTCGGTGTCGGTGCCTCCAGAGTGCGTGACCTTTTTGACCAGGCTAAACGCAACACCCCCTGCATTATCTTCATTGATGAGATTGATGCCGTGGGCCGTCATCGTGGCGCAGGATTAGGCGGTAGCCATGATGAGAGGGAGCAGACCCTTAATCAGATACTGACCGAGATGGATGGCTTTGATACCAACACCAGCGTAATTGTTCTGGCGGCTACCAACCGACCCGATATACTTGACCCCGCCCTGCTACGCCCCGGTCGCTTTGACCGGCGGGTAGTCTTAGACCGACCCGATATCAACGGTCGAGTCGCCATCCTTAAAGTCCATTCCAAGGGCAAGCCACTGGAGGAGTCAGTCGATTTAGAGGTGCTGGCCAAGGAGACGGCTGGTTTCAGTGGTGCTGACCTCGCCAACCTGGTTAACGAAGCAGCAATTCTAGCTGCCAGGCGGGGCAAGAAATCTATTGAGATGCAGGAGCTTGAGGAGTCTATAGACCGGGTTATTGCTGGCCCGGAGAGAAAAAGTAAGAAGATAAGTCCCAAGGAAAAGGAAATTACCGCTTATCACGAGTCAGGACATGCCCTAGTGGCTAAACTGCTGCCCAATGCTGACCCGCCACGCAAAATTACCATCATACCTCGGGGTATGGCGCTTGGTTACACCAAACCACTATCGGAGGATCGGTATGTGTTAACCCGCTCCAAAATCGATGATGACCTAGCTGCCCTCCTCGGTGGTCGCGCTGCTGAAGAGATAATCTTCAATGAAGCAACAACCGGGGCTCAAGAGGACATCAAGCGGGCAACCGAGTGGGCTCACAAGATGGTAACCGACTTTGGAATGAGCGATAAACTGGGGCCAAGAAGCTTTGGTGATAAGCAAGAGATGGTCTTCCTCGGTCGTGAAATCGCGGAGCAGAAGGACTACGGCGACAAGGTAGCCGATTTGATTGATGAAGAAGTCGACAAAATTATCCAGCAGGCTTACCAAACAGCGAGGGGGGTTTTAACCAAAAATAAGCCACGTTTAATACGAATTGCTCAAAAGCTAATTGCGGAAGAGACCCTGGAGGGTGAAGCGCTGGATGCCCTATTCAGCGAAATTGCCCCCGGGACTACCCCCAAACCTGTCCCCTCAGCCACAGTGACACCCGCTCCTGAAACAACAGAGGCTAAGACCAAAACCAAACCCAGAGCGAAAAAAGCCCCACCTACTCCCGAAACAAGCCCCGGCCTCCCCTGATGAGGAGAGGGTCGGCTAGCAAAAGGTTTGTCCTAACCGGCGGGTCTCTTCTTCGACCAATTCTTCATCCAGTTTGGAAAACAGGGGTTGAGGAGGAAGCAACTTCTGCCCCGGTGGCGGAAAACGTAACTGCCAGCCATCAGCTTCGACACTACCCTGAAAACCAAGAAGCTGGTGCAGCTTCTGAGAGCTAAAGGGTAAAAAGGGATACAGCCCGGTTCTAAGACAGGAAATCACCGAAATAGCCACATATAAGGCGGTGGCTGAAGCCTGCCTATCCTGCTTAAGCGTTTTCCACGGTGATTTATCATCGAGGTAACGATTAGTCTCCTGAGCCAAAGACATAGCTACCCTTATCGCTTCCTTAAAGTGGCAGCGGTAAAGAAGGTTGTCCATTATATTAAGTGTATCACTCGCCTTATCCATAAGCCCTTGAGATTGGCTATCAAATTCCCCCGGCGTGGGCACACAGCCATCGAAATTTTTATAGACGAAGGTGAGCACCCGGTGAACCAGGTTTCCGTAAGTAGCCACCAGCTCATCATTATTACGGCGAACGAACTCACGCCAGGAAAAATCGGTATCCCCTGTTTCCGGCATATTTATGGATAATAGATAGCGCAGCGGGTCAGGGTCATACCGCGCCAGATAATCGGGCAGCCAGACTGCCCAGTTGCGGCTGGTAGAAAGCTTCCTGCCCTCAATGGTCAAGAACTCATTTGCCGGGACATCGTAAGGTAAATTGAGGTCACCATAACCCATCAGCATTGCCGGCCAGATAATGGTATGAAAGGGAATATTATCCTTGCCAATAAAATAATAGCCTTTTACATCCCCCTGCCAGAAAGAGCGCCACTTCTCCTCATCTCCACCAGACTTAGCCCACTCCTTACTCGCTGACAGGTAACCGATGACAGCCTCAAACCAAACGTAGATACGCTTATTCTCAAAGCCCTCCACTGGCACCGGTATTCCCCACTCTATGTCGCGGGTGATAGCTCTATCCTTCAGCCCCTCTTCCAGATAACGTGTAGTAAAATTCAGGACATTCTGTCTCCAGTGGGTCTGCTGTTTCACCCAGGCTAAAAGCCTGTCCCTGAATGCAGTCAATCTAAGAAAGAAGTGCTCCGAATCCTTAACCTGGGGGGTTGTTCCACAGTGGCGACAGTGAGGGTCAGTCAGCTCAACGGCATTTATCGGCTTGCCACACTCATCACACTGGTCACCTCGAGCTCCAGAAGACTGGCAGTAGGGGCAGGTGCCTTCAATATAGCGGTCAGCCAGAAAGCGCCGACATTGAGGGCAAAAGGGTTGCAACATACTAGATTTATAAATATAACCTTTATCCATAAGGGCAAGAAAAATTTCCTGTGCTACCTCAGCATGATTGGCAGTGCCGGTATTGGTGAATAAATCAAAGGAAATACCCAGCTCCTGCCATGAATTGAGAAACTGTTGATGATACTGACTTGCGATATCGCCTGGTGTCTTCCCCTCCTGCTCCGCCTTAATAGTTATCGGCGTGCCGTGCTGGTCTGAACCCGATACCATCAACACCTCGTTCCCCTTGGTACGGTGGTATCGGGCAAATATATCGGGTGGTAAATAAGCCCCGGCAACATGACCCAGATGAAGAGGGCCATCAGCATAAGGCCACGCTACCCCAATAAAAATTCTTTCCGTCATAATCTATTTCTTGGTTAACCAGCTACCCTACACTTTACTACAGACAACCACCGGGAACTAATACTCACTCAGGAAAGAAGGTCAGTACCTGCTCACCCTTTTCTACTTTGTAGTGAGCATACCCCCGGTTCAGGCAGCAATCAACGCATAAACGCAATGTAACCCCCTCTGTCTCTTCAACCACCAAATAACGCTCAGTATATGGTATAAGACGGTGACAATCGTCACACTTGACATCACCCAGAGATACACATCCACAGCGCATAGATAAACTCCTCAAAGTAACTTGAGCCAAGCCCGATATAGCTCTTTCTTGGACAAACCAGTCTCACCAGCTAAACTGGCTACCGCCTCTTTAGCCGTTACCCCGGACAGGTGCATCTGGCGTAATCGTTGCTCAATATCCTCGGTCAACTGCGGCTTATTCTTCTCCCCCCTCCCCTCAATAACCAGAGTAAACTCGCCCCTTGGTCCGGTGAAGTGCTCTATAGCCTGGCTTACCGTTCCCCGGAAAACCTCTTCATGAACCTTGGTAAGCTCACGACAAACAGCTACCTTCCTATCTCCCAGAACAAGCAGTATATCATTCAACGAAGCTAGCAGCCGGTGAGGCGCTTCCAGGACTACAATAGTGCCATACTCATCAGCCACAGATTCCAGCAGACGCCGCCGACCGCTACTCTTATTCGGCAGAAAACCGAGGTAGATAAACCGCTCCGTAGGCAGTCCGGAGACAGCCAGTGCCGTAATGGCAGTGGAAGGCCCAGGAATAGGAACCACGGGGATACCTCTCTGGGCACAAGCCACAATCAACTCGTAGCCGGGGTCAGATATGCCCGGCATCCCGGCATCAGAAACCAGAGCCACATCTCCACCCTCAAGGCAACCTAAAATATAACCCATTTTAGTCCACTTATTGTGCTCATGATAACTGGTTACCGGCGTCTTAACCTCATAGGTGACCAGCAGTCGCCTTGTTTTGCGGGTATCTTCGGCAGCAATAAGCTTTACTTCACGCAGGGTACGGAGGGCACGCAATGAAATATCCTCTAAATTACCAATAGGGGTAGCTACAACATAAAGAACCGGCATGCCTTTATCTTCCTCAATTCAGCCATTATAACCCACAGTTCATCATCCGTCTACACGGGTATAGGGGCTAAATTTGTTGACTTTGAGCTTCTGCATTTGATATAGTTTACGTTTAAGGAGGGATGACACCATGGCTGCTCCCCAATTTAAGCAATTACGGCGTTCTTATGGGTTCGATGAAGTAGCTATCGTCCCCGGAGATATAACTACCAATCCGGACCAGACCAACATCGACTTCAAGGTAGGAAACTTTACCTTCTCCATCCCTATTATAGCTTCGGCAATGGATGCGGTAACCGATGTCAACTTCGCCATCCTGATGAGCAAGCTAGGTGGGCTGGCTGTCCTCAACCTGGAAGGGGTGCAAACCCGGTATGATAACCCGGAGGAGGTATTAACCGAAATTGCTCAAACCCCCCAGGCTAAAGTCACCCCCCTCCTCCAGAAGGTCTATTCTCAACCAATTAATGAGAACCTTATTGGGGAACGAATAAGAGCGATTAAGAATTCAGGGGCGATATGTGCTGTTTCAGTGGCACCGGCTAATACCAAAGGATTTGCTCCCATAGCTGCTGAAGCCGGGACTGATATTTTCGTCGTTCAATCTACGGTTACCAGTGCCCGCCATGTATCCAAGAGCTACCGTGGACTGGTCTTCACCGAACTTTGCCAATCCATACCTACGCCCATCATTGTGGGCAACTTTGTCAGCCACAGCGCCTGTTTAGAGCTTATGAGAACTGGAATCTCCGGGGTTCTGGTAGGTGTAGGACCTGGTGCTGCTTGCACCACCAGGCAAGTCCTTGGTGTCGGCGTCCCCCAGATAACGGCCACTATAGATTGTGCTGCGGCTAGAGACGAGTATCTACATGAATCCGGCAGGTATGTGCCCATAATTACTGATGGTGGCATGACCAATGGTGGCGACCTGTGTAAAGCCTTTGCTGCCGGTGCTGACGCCGTAATGCTAGGTTCCATTTTTGCCCAGGCTAAGGAGGCGCCAGGGCATGGTTACCACTGGGGCATGTCCCACCCCCACCCGGCACTACCCAGAGGCACCCGAATAAAGGTTGGCACCACCAGCCCCTTAGAGCAAATCCTCCTCGGTCCGGCTTTGGTCACCGATGGCAGCCAAAACCTGGTGGGGGCGCTTCGGACGGCGATGAGTATTTGCGGGGCATTTACTATTGCCGAAATGCACCAGGTTGAGATGGTAATTGCCCCCGCTATTACTACCGAAGGAAAATGGTGGCAACTATCACAATCAAGCCGCTGATGCTATATAAAACTACTCTTCCTCTTCCTCTTCAGTTACTATACTCGTCTCTTCAGTGATACGAGGTAGCAAAGCTCCCGCCTTTCTCCGCCTGTGCTGTAAGGGGAAGACTAATTTATCAATTGTGTTCCGTAACTCGCTTATCCTCTCCGCAGGCTGACCACCCCCCACTCCCACTATTACACCATTCACCCCCGCTTCCCCCAGAGCCTGAAGCTCATTGTCGGTCACACTTGACGGTACGCAGACCAGCAAGGGCTTGGTCAACAGAGTAGCGAAGTACTGAAAAACCATGAGGTCATGCCAGGTAAGAAGATGCTGCTCTTCTGGTTCACCACCAATAAGCACGGCATCTACGGGCAACTCATCAACCGCCCTCAACAAACCTTCCCCCACTGATGCCTCTACCTGCAAAATTTTGCCCCATTCATCACCCTGAAGCATCGCCAGCGATGTATTAGCTGCTGAAAAAACCACGAAATCACAGCCAGCCTTCGCTATCTGTTTTATTCCTTCCCCGTCATTGTCTCTCAGCCACGCCCCCCAGGGGATGCCAGACACAGCCTTGGATATCTTTTGAAGGCTTTTAGCTCCCGAACTTAATTCAGACATCGGCAACAGCCCGGCATCAGCCCCAGCCACATAATCAGCCAAACCTTTAACATCAGCCTCAACCAAACTGGCGACAACCAGCATTCTGGGCCTCGGCGAGACCGACTGTACCGCCCTAAACCCCACCGGCTGAGGCACAGCCTGTATAACCTGATTCAGTTTATCTATAAATCTACTCATCTAACCCCTGAGCTAAGCGGGCTCAACCTAAGTATAGCACAATATTAAACAGTTCATAAGCCTGCTGATACCCCTTAACCAAGCTCTACTCGCCACCTCAGGTACTGCCTTCGTAATCAAGAGGTTTTAATGAAATCTTAACACCATTTTTATGATGATATTTATTTCACCTCGTTAAAATGCAAAACATAAATATAAATAAAGAGATAGTAAAGAAATGATTAATAACAGGGACAGCAAAAATCTGGGCAGAATACTCAAGCAGCAAAGGCTTATGATACCGCTGACATTAGCCGAGCTGGCTGCTAAATCAGGTATATCATCGTCTCACCTCGGTCGCATAGAGAGGGGTGAGAGATTCCCCTCAGCCCCAATTCTTCGCCAAATAGCCAAGCCCCTAGGTTTTGAGGAAAGCGAGCTATTCTCCTTAGCCGGTTACCTGTCCTCCCTACCAACCGTAGTAGAGGAGGGGAAAACCAACTATAGTGGTGGGAAATTGGACCCTTACGTGAGCAAGATGTTAAGCCAGGAGCCGGTTGAGGTGCAGCGTACTGTCATCGGAATCCTGAGCATATTAAAAAGCATCGCCAAAGCGATAAAAGGAAGGCAAGAATGATTAAGACTGCTATTAGATGCCCCAACAATATACTTATAGCATTCGATGAGAGAGGGAAACAAATCCTTGAATACCACGACCAATGCAATGAAGTAAAGGAAAAGATACTAAGACACGCCCCCATAGATACCATATTCGGTTTTTTCCTCGATTATGACACTGAACTAAAGACAGTCCCCCGAGAGAAATGGTAATCCCCACCTCGGGCCGGTTGAGGCACAGCGTATTGTCATTGTAATTCTGAGTATATTAAAAAGCATCGCCAAAGCGATAAAAGGAAGACAAGAATGATTAAGACTGCTATTAGATGCCCCAACGATATTGTTATGGTATTTGATGAGAGAGGGAGACAAGTCTTTGAATACCAACACCAATATGACCAAGTAAAGGAAAAAATACTAAAAGACGCGCCGCCAGACACCCTATTCGGCTTCTTCCTTGATTATGACACTGAACTAAGGATCGTTCCCAGAGAGGAATGGTAATCCCCACTCTATAAAGTAGAGTAACCATGGACCGCATAGAAAAGGCATATCGCCTTACCCCCAGCACCTCCCCATAGTTTTACCCTTTATCAACCCTATACCTCTAATGCTAATGCTTACTGGTCTTTTACTAGCTTTTTTGATACAATCACCATAATCAGGGTTGACGGAATTGTAAATAGTGATACTATAGCTCTTGAGGTGAACTGCCAGAGAGTAAATATATGACGCTACGTAGGAAAACACTGCTCTTCATTTGTGTAACCTTCGTCATCCTAATCTGGATTCTGCATGCCATCTCACAAAACATCCTGCTTGATAGTTTCGCCCAATTAGAGGAACAGAACACCCACCAGAATGTGGAACGAGTGCTGAATACTCTATCTAATGACCTCTCTTCTTTAGCCACTACCGCCAGTGATTGGGCATCATGGGATGATACTTACGCCTTCATCGAGGATACCAATACCGACTACATTGATTCGAATCTTACCGACGGAACCTTTACTGAGCTAAGGCTCAATTTTATGCTATTTATCAATACCTCCGGTCAGTTAGTCCTCGGCAAGGCCTTTGACCTATATGATAAAGAGGAAATACCCATTCCGCAGAGTTTACAGGAACACCTTTCTACCCACGACCTCCTTTTGTACCATGCCGACACGGAGAGCAGCACCGAGGGTATCATCCTCCTCCCTGAAAGCCCGGTGCTTGCCGCTTCGCAGCCCATCCTGACCAGTAATGATGAAGGGCCTATTCGCGGGGCGCTGATAATGGGACGCTACCTGAACTCTACCGAAATCAACCGGCTGTCTAAGACAACACTTTTATCTCTCGCTGCCTACCGTGCCGATGCCACACAGCTGCCTCAGGATTTACAGGCAGCACGTTTATCTCTGTCCCAGGAAGCACCAATCTTTATTCAGCCACAGGACGAACAATATGTATCCGGTTATGGCTTACTTATGGACATCTACGGAGAGCCGGGCCTGATTCTCAGAGTAGATATGCCCCGAGATATCTACCAGCATGGTCAGACTAGCGTCAATTATCTTATATTGGCGATAGTAGCAACAGGACTGGTGGTGGGCACCATGACCATGTTGCTGGTAGAGAGTCAAGTTTTATCTCGCCTGGCCAATCTCAGCAAAAGCGTCAGCAGCATTGGCACAAATGGTGACCCCTCAAGGCGCGTGCCGAGCACAGGTAAAGATGAGATGTCGAATCTGGCAAATACAATTAACGGCATGATAGAAGCGTTGGAGCAATCCAGGAACGTGCTCCAAGAAAAGTGTAAGCAACTGGATGCGCGAAACGAGGAACTGAAGGCACAACATCAGGAACTCATTGAGAAAACAGAGGAGGCGGAAAGGGCAACTCAGGCAAAGTCTGAATTCCTGGCTCATGTTTCCCATGAGTTGCGCACCCCGCTCAATATCATTATCGGCTTCTCTGAATTGATGATAGATGAGTCGACGGGAGAGATTAATGACAAGCAGAGGCAATGCCTCAACGATGTCCTGGATAGCAGCCATCACCTGCTTAACCTGATTAACGGTGTCCTTGACCTGTCCAAGATAGAATCGGGCAAGATGGAACTCGAGCTGGAAGATATCACCCTGGATAAGGTAATAGAACCATTAACCAGAACCATGATGCCTATACTGACCCCAAGGCAGCAAAGCCTTGATGTTGAAATAGAGGACGGGCTTCCCCCCGTTCGTGCCGATAAAGCTAAACTAAAACAGGTGCTATTCAACCTGTTAAGCAACGGAGCCTGGTTTACTCCCGATGGAGGCAAGCTGAAAATTGAGGCAAGCAGAAAGGGTAATTGGTGTCAGGTCAGCGTGATTGATAGCGGCACCGGCATCAAGAAGGAAGACCAGGACAAGATATTTGAGCCTTTTTACCAGCTGGACAATCCCCCAACCAGGGAGAAAGGTGGGACCGGGCTGGGGCTGACGCTGGTCAAACAAATTATAGAAAAGCACGGCGGACAAATTCGGGTGGAGAGTGAATACGGGAAAGGAAGCCGTTTTATCTTTACCCTCCCCCTGGCAACAGTCGGCTAGCTATATTCAAGTGAGAAGGAGGCGATGGAAGAGAAGATACTAATTGTAGAAGACAACCCCCTGAATATGAGGCTGATGGAAATGACCCTTGAAGCCAAGAACTATACCTTACTCAAGGCAACCGATGGAGAAGAGGCACTGGACATGGCTACAAGAGAGCAACCAGACCTCATCATAATGGATATACAACTCCCCAAATTGAACGGCCTTGAGGTGACCAGAAAACTCAGGGGTACCGTAGCCTTCAGCCATATCCCCATTATTGCTATTACTGCCTATGCTATGAAAGGGGATAAGGAGGAGGCTATTAAGGCTGGGTGCGATTTATATTTAACCAAGCCTATCGACACCCGCCAATTACCCACCACGATTGCTGAAATGTTGCGACAACAGCCAAGAATTAAGTCTAGCACCAAAGGATGCGGCAATGGGAAACAAGATCCTGGCAATTGATGACGACCCCACTTTCCTCAGATTGGTAGAGCAGGTTCTTACCCGGAAAGGATATGAGGTGCTCACCGCCGCCAGTGGGGAGGAAGGGCTACGAATTTTATTCGCCCATAAACCCGATTTAGTGCTTCTGGATGTGGTTATGGTTAAAATGGACGGTTGGCAGACCTGCCAGCGCATCCGTGATGTCTCCGATATACCCATTATCATGATTACTGGTCAGCATAAGGCTGAGGAAGACATCGTGCGTGGTCTTGAATATGGGGCTGACGACTACCTCATCAAGCCCGTGGGCAACAGAGAACTGGTAGCAAGGGTGCGGGCAGTATTGCGACGTAGCGAGTTGCCCCCTCCACCGGAGGTGAGGAAAGAGATTAGCTACGGTGACGACTTCCTCACCGTGGACGTTGCCCAGAGGAAGGTTGTTGTGAACGGAAAACAGGTAAAGTTTACACCAAGAGAGTTTAGCTTACTTGCCTTCCTAGTAGAGCATGCTGGCCATATTCTTACCCACAAGCAGATCTTAGAAAGAGTGTGGGGCTGGGAATATACCGATGACCTGGATTATGTGCGTATCTACATCTCGCATCTGCGTCAAAAGATAGAACCAATCCCCAATCAACCCCGATACGTTCTAACCGAACCCGGGGTCGGCTACTTCTTTCAAAAAGCAGACTGATACCCACCCTATCTATGGAGCCAGCGGTCGGATTCGAACCGACGACCAGCGGTTTACGAAACCGCTGCTCTACCCCTGAGCTACGCTGGCTATGCTAAAGTATAGCACAAAACCAAACCACCAATGAACACCCACTGAATCCACTATCAAACCCGGTTTAAATTCTTAACCAAAATATGCTGCCAAATATTGACAAATGGCGAATTTATGGTTATAATATAGCCGATTGACACTTAGGACATAGGGGAAAACCCAAGAAAGGACTGAGCAAGATTAATGAAAGTAGCAATAATTGAGGACCAAGCAGAGACAGTGGATACTGTTTCCATGTGCTTTGAGTTGAGGTGGCCTGATGTCACCATCCTTTCCACTGGGGAGGGAAATAAGGGATTGAAACTAATAGAGGCGGAGCTGCCCGATGTAGCCATCCTGGGCTTGAGGCTACCTGATATCGACGGCTTTGAACTCTTGCGCCAGGTTCGCCACTACTTTGATATGCCCATTATCATCGTTACTGTAAGAAACCAGAAGATAGACATTGTTAAGGGTCTGGAGTTAGGTGCCGATGATTATATTACCCAGCCCTTTGACCACATTGAGTTTTTGGCCAGAGTGAAGGCAGTATTGCGCCGAACCAGCATGCCCCAGCTCAAAGAAAACAATGAGCCCTTCCAAAGTGGTAAACTACGGATCGATTTTGATAACCGGGAGGTCAGCCTCAGCGGGGAAAAGGTAACGCTGACTCCCATCGAGTTTAACCTGCTGCACTACCTGGCCAAAAATGCCGGTCGTATAATGCCTCATCACACCCTCCTGGAAAAGGTATGGGGCCCAGAGTATGCCAATGCCACCGATTATCTTAAGGTATACGTCCAGCGGCTTAGAGCCAAGCTTTGCGATAACCACAGTGCTCCTCAGCTAATCCTTACTGAGCGGAGAGTCGGCTATAAGCTGGTAAAATCTGGCTAGAACCTTTTGCTATACTCCCTACCTTAGTTTAAATCCATTTTTACAAGCCTTTTCTCGGTAACATTGCCAATCTTTACCTAGTCTACTTTGATACTGCATAAGATTCTCGTAGTTGACGCTTAAATAGGCTTATGCTAGTATTAAAACACTTCTCTATGATAATTTATGAGGTTATGTAAACCTCTTTTTATTTCTCCCTT
>Ga0180438_10007880_pt1 | contig 13720 bp, 13 predicted proteins | sample SS_ome_12_FD_132455 | JGI IMG/M metagenome (GOLD analysis project Ga0180438, IMG submission 132455) | Hypersaline lake sediment archaeal communities from the Salton Sea, California, USA - SS_3_D_2 metaG | ecosystem: Environmental > Aquatic > Non-marine Saline and Alkaline > Hypersaline >... | reverse complement strand
TTCCATCTGCGAGACAAGAGCACGACTGACCTTCATCGTATCTTCGCTGAGCTGCGCTCGTTGGGGGTGCAGCGGGTCGCGCCTTGCCACTGCACCGGCGATGAGGCCATCGCCATGTTTGCCAAGGAGTGGGGCGACGGGTTTGTCAGGGCCGGCGTAGGGACAGTCATTGGAATTGCGGGCTGATCCGCAATAGCGTGCAGTTGAGACTGAGACAGAACAGAATAGCTTGTGTGAGAGGTGACACCGTGCCGATCTACGAGTACCAATGTCCGGCCTGCGGACAGAAGACCGAACTACTTGTCCGCGCAGATAGTGTGGCTCCCAGTTGTCCGAACTGCGGTAATCCGCTACTGGAGAAGCTCTTTTCGGCTCCATATGTGTTGAGTGCTGAGAGTGCGCGCCCCAAGGGCCAGACCTGTTGCGGGCAAGCCGAACGGTGCGCGAAGCCACCCTGCACAACCGATGCGGGCTGCCGACGTAAGTAGCCCAAACATACACACAGGAGGTATCCCAATGAACGATGAAGCAGCATCATGTGTTGAGACTGCGGCGGGCCCGGCTGTCCCGCAAGAAGACCAAGCTCAACCCCTGGCACCTGCGAAGGAGGTTCGGATGTCTACGGTACGCGCCGGCCAAGAGGCCCCTGACTTCGAGCTCAACGCTCACGTCGACGGCGGGTTCAAGAATGTGAGGCTCTCAGACTACCGGGGCAAGTGGGTCGTACTCTGCTTCTACCCTGGTGACTTCACCTTCGTTTGACCGACCGAGCTGTCGGCAGTTGCCGTCAAGTACGAGGAACTCAAGCGACTGGGCGCAGAGGTGCTATCGATCAGTACGGACAGTCGCTTCAGCCACAAGATCTGGCAAGAGGTGGAACTGTCCCGGATGGTAGAGGGGGGCGTGCCCTTCCCAATGTTGTCGGATCAGGGGGGACGGGTAGGAACGGTCTATGGCGTCTACGACGAGGTCGCAGGAGTCAACATCCGCGGTCGTTTTCTCATAGACCCTGATGGAGTAGTACAGGCCATGGAGGTTCTCACCCCCTCGGTGGGCCGCAACGTCAGTGAGCTAATCAGACAGTTGAAGGCCTTCCAGCACGTGCGTGAGACTGGTGAGGCCACTCCTTCCGGTTGGCAGCCGGGCAAGCCAACCCTCAAGCCAAGCCCCAGTCTGGCGGGCAAGGTGTGGGAGGTGTGGAAGCCTGACATGGGCTTCTGAGTACTGAGTAGGGCCACAGAGCTCGAGCGGACACTCGAGAAGCGGTGGAGCGCACCGGACCTGGGTCCGCCGGGCCGTAGGACAGCGGTCTCCCAGAGAAGCCCCCCCTGTAGCATGCGCAGGCTCTTTGGGGTGGTCACTGAGGAGGGCGAGCCTGGTCGGTATTCTGGATGTATCCCTGATGGTCAGTACTAGATCTGAGGAGGCACGCTTGGGCGCCCCAGAAAACGAGCACTCGCGGGCGGAGCAGGTTAACGAACTACTGCACGAGTGTGGCAACCGCATGACCCCCCAGCGACGCGTTATCCTCGAAACCATACTCGACCACCCAGGCCACCTCAGCGCGGACGAGATCCACGATCTGGCGCGGAGAGAGATACCTCGCTTGAGTCTTTCCACCGTGTATCGCACTTTGGATCTGCTGAAAGAGCTTGACCTGGTGAGTGAGCTGCACCTTGCTGGCAACCACTATCGGTACGAGGCGCAGTCCTCCCAACATCAGCATCTGGTTTGCGCGGGCTGCGGGAAGGTGATCGAGTTTGAATGCGCGCATTGCGCAGGAATGCAGAAGAAACTATCAACCGAGCTTGGCTTCTGGGTCACTGGTAGTCGTGTGGAGTTGTTCGGCTATTGCGAGGATTGTGCAAGAGAGAGGAACGATTCGCTGACCCTTGGACCACCAGGCTCCAAGTCTGTTCCAGGAGACCTTGAAGAATGATCTTGACTGTAGCTAGCGGCAAAGGGGGTACCGGCAAGACCACCGTCGCCGTCAATATCGCGTTAGCACTTGCCTCTCAAGGTGATCAGCGGGATCTGCTGTTTCTAGACTGCGATGCGGAGGAACCCAACGCTCACCTCTTCCTAGAGCCAGTCATCACCGACACAGAGGAGGTGGCACTGGCCGTCCCCAAGGTCGATGCCGGTCGCTGTGCTCACCACGGACGATGTACAGAAGTCTGTCAGTTCCATGCTATCGCCGCCCTACCGACCACAACGCTTGTCTTCCCGGAACTGTGCCATGGCTGTGGGGGCTGCACGCTGGAATGCCCCGAACATGCGATCAGCGAGGAACCTCACGTAATCGGCGTCATCGAGGAAGGCCACGCGGGAAACATCACCTTCGCTCACGGTATCCTGAAGGTGGGCGAACCTATGGCCACACCCATCATCCGCCAGTTGAAGCACCGTGTGAAGCAGGGCTTCGACATATCCATTCTGGATTCACCACCCGGAACCGCGTGTCCTGTCGTGGAGTCTATGCGGGGAGCGGATTTCCTTCTTCTGGTCACTGAGCCGACACCCTTCGGCCTTCATGATCTCCGCCTGGCGGTGCAAGTAGGCCGGGATGAGCTGGGCTTGCCAGTGGGTGTCGTGATCAACTTCGACGGCGTGGGTGACGCAAGTGTCGACGAGTACTGCGCATCGGAGGGCATACCCATTCTGATGCGCCTGCCATTGGATCGGCGCATCGCGGAGGCATACTCGGAGGGGATCCCTCTGGTCGAAGCCCTCCCTGAGTACCAAGACCAGTTCAGCGAACTGATGATGACCATCGAGACGGAGGCCCGGCTGTGAAGCAACTCGTAATATTGAGCGGAAAAGGAGGCACAGGCAAAACGACGGTTGCTGCGGCCCTCGCGCACCTCGCTTCGCAGGAGGCTTCCATCATGCTGGTCGATGCGGATGTGGACGCATCGAACCTGGAACTCGTGCTGTCTCCCAAACTGCAGGAAGAGCACGCTTTCTTTAGCAGCAAAGTCGCTGTCATAGATCCTGAGTTGTGCGAAGTATGCGGGCGATGTGCGGAGCTGTGCCGGTTCGAAGCAGTGGTCGTGGGGAACGGGAGCGACGGCGCGACGACCTACACCGTAGACCCGGTGGCATGTGAAGGGTGCGGAGTCTGCTACTATCAGTGTCCCGCAGAGGCCATTCGCTTGGAAGAGCCACAGGATGGTCTTTGGTTTCGTTCCGACAGCGCGTTCGGGCCCCTCATCCATGCCCATCTCTTTGCAGGTCAGGAGAACTCGGGCAAGCTTGTCGCCGCGGTAAGGCAAGAGGCTGCTGGCCTGGCCTCCAAAGGCGGCCAGGCGTATGTGATCATAGACGGGCCTCCCGGCATCGGCTGTGCGGTCATCGCCGCCGTCACAGGAGCCGATCTGGCCCTGATCGTCACCGAGCCGACCGTATCTGGCATTCACGACCTCGACCGTGCTCTAGGCGTCACAGAACACTTCGGCATACCGGCTCTGCTGTGCATCAACAAGTATGACATCAACCTTCAGAAATCCGACGAAATCGCCAAGTACGCCGCTCAGCGAGGTGTCGAGGTTGTTGGTCGAGTGCCTTTCGACACGGTGGTCACGAAGGCCATGGTGCACGGGAAACCGATCACAGCATATGAAGATGGCCTAGTCAGCGCGGAGCTCCGCCACGCATGGCAGCGCGTGCGGGAGAAGATGGCCACGCTCTAGTCAGCGCCGTTTTGCCCTCAACGGGCCGTTTCGTCACGTCCAGGCCTCAACGAGGGGAATGCCGGCACCAGCCGTTTCTTATCCACCAATGCTGGGAAGGGTCCGTCATCGGCGGGTCGTGGTCGGCGTGCGGTATGACGAGGGAGGGCTTCACGGTACGGTGACCAACCTCCTGTTGATCATGCCGCTCCCCAAGATGCTATCTGGCGCGAGTTTCTAGGGCAGACGCATCTCGTCAGCCACCCAGCCTATGCCCAGTTCCTCTAGCTTTCCTCTTGTCGGGGTGCCACTCGCCACGTCCCACCCCGCCATGTCATAGTAGGTGTCCACAGCTCTGTCGAGCGCTTCTCTCCCAACCGCGACACCATCCGAAGCTCCACCCAGGAGGGGCTTGTAGAACTTCTCGGGTAGAACATCGGCTTCACGTCCGATACCCTCACGAGAGTTGAACGCCCGCAGCATGTTGAGCCGTCGCTCACCCAACTTGATCAACTCCCAAAGGCTGACGCGCCAGCCCGTGGTCGCCCGAACCAGCTCCACCATCTGGTCCAACCCATATAGTTGCCAGGCCGGACCGTAGACGAACTGGCACAGGTTCAAGCTGTCCAGAGCGCTGTAGATACACTGAGTGTAGAAGGCAAAGCGCACCTTCTCGGAGTCCAGACCGTCAGCAGGTCGCGGATCGAGCAGGCCAAGCTCGGCCATGTCCTCCAGGTACCCGTCCTCGGCGTCATACGCCGGATCGTGCTCGTGTGATTGGTGGTCAGCCCCGAAGGGATTGACAGCGTAGATCAGAGCCAGCGATCGTTTTACCTGGGGCATGTGGGCGGGTGCTTCCTGGAATTTGACCGTCACCAGGAAGTCTTCGCTCCCTCGACCAATGGCCTGCGCAGCTCTGGCCGATCCTTCAGCCAATGCGTCGCCGAAGCCCTCTCGTCGACCTATCATCTCTATCAACGTTACCATGGCCTCGGCATTTCCAAAATGCAAATCGATGCCACCAGTGTCCTTGGCGGTGAGGATCCCCTTTTCGAAACACTCCATGGCCCAGGCGATAGTGCCACCACATGAGATCGTGTCCAGCCCGTACGCATTGCACAGCTCGTTCCCCTTGGCCACGGCCTCGAGATTGCCCACACCGCAATAGGACCCCAGGGCTGCCAGGGTCTCGTACTCCGGCCCACCATACAAAGGATCAATCTGGTAAGGCCCCTCTGTGACCTCCACGACGCGTTTGCACCGCACAGCGCAGCCGAAACACGTATCCCTCTTCTTCAGAATGGTGTCGTGCATCCTCTGTCCAGAGATGGCCTGATGATCCTCAAAGACGCCGCTGCTCCAGTTGCGAGTGGGTAGGCCGCCTTCTTCATCCTGCGAAGCCACGATCTCGGCGGTCCCCAGGATACCTAGGGAAGCGATGTCCGAATCATCGAGATTGTCGGCCCCCCACTTGGCCAGTGATCTCACCGAGTCCTCATCAGCCACATCTGGACGTGCAGATCCTCTGACGGCAACGGCCCTCAGGTTCTTGGCGCCCATGACGGCGCCCATCCCGGTCCGGCCATTGGCCCGGTTGCACATGCTAATCAAGCAGGCAAAGCGAACTCTCCTCTCCCCTGCTGGCCCGCACTGCAACACTTCGATTCGCCCGTCACCGAGCTCATCACGAATTGCCTGGTCTACGTCTCCCGTCAGCTTGCCGCTAAGATGGCTCGCCTCACGCAGCTCGGCTTCGCCGTCGTGCACCCAAAGATAGACCGGTTGCTCTGCTCGCCCCCTGAGCACGATGGCATCGAAACCCGCGAACTTGAGTTCCGCTGGCCAGAAGCCACCACCCTGGGTGTCGCCTACCGCTCCGGTCAGTGGGGACTTGGCCACCGCGGTGACACGGCTTTGTCCAGAGATGGGGACTCCGGTGAGCACGCTCAAGGCCAGCACGAGTGTATTGTCTGGCCCCAGTGGGTCCACATCGGCAGGGCTATTCCTGAGCAAGTAGTACAACCCCAATGCGCTCCCGCCGAAGTACCTGCGGTAGAACTGCTCTGAAGGCCCCTCGGCCCGCACAGCTCCCGACGTCAGGTCCACATGGAGAATCTTACCGCTGTAGCCGTACGGCATCTCGCACCTCCAATCTCGTTGGACTTGGCAAATCCGAAACAGTGGCCAGATCGTACGCTATACTGTGCGCAATCTGGGCGGGCATGGGTTGCCTCGATGCTCGGACTTGCGATCGACAAATGAGGGAATTCGTGGGGAGAGCCAGGCTTACCTCTTCGCTAAGAAGACAGAAGGAACCCGGAGAGGGTCGAATTCGTTGTGGTCTTATCTCCATATAATGGAGCCTCAAGTAGCGCGTGCCGCACAGACTTGCGAGCTTTCGTGGCTCACCGCCAATCGCCCTGTCCCTGCTCTCGCTACTAGTCGCCCGCAGCCCGTGCGTACTGTCGAATCACGGGGATAGTCATCGGGCCCTGTGGGAGCACGCAAATGGTGGCATCGGACCCATAGCGGTCGAGCAGCGCGGCCACCGTTTCCTCTATCGAGGAACAGGGATTGAGCAGCGCGCCTCGCACCTCTTCCGGGCTCAAGTATGAGCTCTTCACGTACACGTCCGCCTTCTGCTGGATCTGTGCCTGGACTTGCACCTCCCACTGGTCGTGTCTAGCAACCTCAGAAGAGCCAATTATGTCGAGTAGTTCCTCTGGGCTCGAGCCCATGCGCAGTAGCTCCGCATACCGCCCGTGATCCGGCAATCCATCCCAACACTCAGCCGCTATCACAATGCTGCCACCCTGCTTCACGATCTGAGCTGCGCCCGACATGCCCTTCACAGACTGATACAGGTTCAAGTCCAAAGGGTATCCGGAATTGGTCGTAATGACAATGTCAAACGGCGCAGCGATGGGGACTACTGATGTGGAGCGGACCAACTCTATGCCCACCGCGTGCGCCTGCAGCAGATCCCCTGCGAAGACTCCCGTGATCTCTTGGTATCGGTTGAGCGCTACGTTCAGCATGAAAGTTGGAGACGTCATCAATGCAACTTCGCGGATTTCCTCCCAGATCGGATTGCCTGCAGTCACACCCCAAGTCGCACGGGGGCTCCCAATCATCCTCCAGCCGTGATTCGCCAATATCGTGCTCTGACCTGCTACTCCCGGGAGCACGGCCTTTGGCCCACCTGAGAATCCAGCGAAGAGATGCGGTTCGATGAAGCCCGTCAGTATCTTGACGGTTGCTCGCATATACTCCGCGTTGACAAACGCCTCATGGCCGAAAGAAGTCGTGCCCACCCGCACCAACTTGCTGTCGTCCCAGGCGTCATGCTGCACGATGCGGTATCGTGCAGCTATGCTGGCACCCAGCATTCCCTTCAACTCGCTCTCTGTGCTCTCGCGGTGCGTGCCCAGCGCGTTGATGAGCACGATCTGCTCCGTTGGGACGTGAGAGACCTGTTCCAGTAACACAGACAGCATCTGTTCTCGAGGCTGAGGCCGGGTGATATCACTGAACACCACAGCAACCGTGTCTTCGGGCTTCACCAACTCTCGAAGTGGCGGTGTGCCAAGTGGGTCGGTAAGTGACGAGCAGATGGCCTGTCTCTCGTCCACCAACCCCGGTACGTGCGTAGGCTCCACGACTGTTACGTTCCGGTCGGGCAGCTCTACCCACAATCCCTCTTTCCCGTAAGCCAGCTTCACTCGCATGTCTTGGTGGCCATCCCCCTCGAGTTTCTCGTGCCCTGGACACAGCCGATCATGGCACGTTCTTGATCAAGTTCAAATCACCGTCTTCTGCTGCGAGGAGAACCGAACCCATGTACTCGTGCACCATCTCGGCAGTCAGCGGCACTGGCATGTTCTGGAGCTTCATGCTCAGTTGCGGATCCTTGGCCGCCCCCAGGGCGCGTTGGGTATGCTCACCAGAGAAGCCCTCCACCTCACAGAGAGTTGTAGGAAACCCAATACACCTACTCAGCGCCATCATCGCCCGGGCCACCGCCATCGCCAGTTCTCGCCCTTCGAGACCAGCCGTGTCCACGTCAGTCAGGCCCTTTTCCTCGAATAGCTTAGCCAGCATCCGCAGAGGCTCTCCAATCGCCGGAGCGAAGAACACTGTGTAGTAGGGGTTCATGATGCCACACGCTCTTCCGTGGCTGAGAATGTCCACCAAGGAGAAACTCGTCAGATGTCCTCCATTGGTGCCCCCCAGCATGATGGCATATCCTCCAAGGTCTGTGGCGTAGCCTAGGGCTGACCGAGCTTCGATGTCGCGGGGATTGTCCACTGCTCGCTCGACGTAGTTGAGGACCAAGCGTACGGTCTCCTCTGCCACCTCCGCTACCCGGTCGTAGTGTGGACGTCCAACGGCCCCATACAGGACCTCCAGGGAATGTGACAGTCCGTCCCACGCGCCATCGGCGGTCAGGGCAGGCGGCATCGTGATGGTGACTTTGTAGTCAAAGACGGCACGTTCCGGCACGATGGCCTCGTCCACGATGAGCTTCTTCTGGCCTGTTGTGACGTCTGTGATGTTGGAGTACTTGGTGAGGTGCGCGGCGGAACTCGCCGCCGTCTGTATCGCCACCAGTGGCGTGAGGGTCTTGCTGGCACCTCGTAGTCTCTCTGTGACCCGGCCTGTACCCAGGTAGTCGTCTATGCCTCCACCCAGAGTGCGTAGTACTTCGGCGGCTTTCGTGGCGTCGATCGTGCTGCCGCCGCCCAGGCAAACGATGACCTCCGGCTCAAGGGCCTCAAGACTCGCCGCTATACGCCGTACGTCTCCCCGTGGGGTATTCGCGGCGGCCCCCCTGACTTGACCCACCACGGCAACCCCAGCCTGGCCCAGCGCACCGACCACGCGATCGATCAGTGGCCGGGAGGCAGAGAAGCTGGGGTGCACAAGAGCCGCCTTGTTGCCGAGTTGGCGGGCAAGGTTGCCTACATCGTGCAGCACCCCTGGGCCGTACAGGTAGCTATCCTGCTTGAAGTCGTAGATCAATCTCCTGGCTTTGTCGAATCTCATGGGCCTCTTCTCCTCCACGCACCTAGGCTGCGCGAAGCCGCATTCGCGCGAAGTGGTACGCTGCAGAATGCGGCTCCGAATCGGTCCCCTGCGCGATTCCGCCCGACATGGCGAAATAGTAGGTCAAATCGCGCGCACCTTTGGCCTTGGCGTTCCGCTGTCCGGGCTGTTCACCCGAGCACTCCTAAATCCACCAGTGCCTGCCGGACACCTGCGCGCTCCTCTGTGGTTAGGTCCGGGAGCGGCCTCCTCACCGGTCCAGCGGGCAAGCCCAGCAGTGTCAAAGCCTCTTTACACGGCGCGACATAACCAGGGTCGTACTCCAGGAACCTGTTCAGCGCCTGGACTTTCATATGGAGTTCCCGAGCGTCTTCGTGACGTCCTTCCACAGAGGCGTTGTATACCTCCACCATCTGCTTGGGAATCACCGCCGCCGCTGAGGAGAAGATGCCCACTCCACCAATACAGAGGGTTGGGTAGAACTGGCTGTCGATACCTGTTAGCACCGCGAAACTCGGGTCCACCAATCGGACCACCTCAACAAACTGCCCGATATCTGCGTTGCTCTGTTTCATCCCAATGATGCCTGGCGTCGACGCCAGCCTGGCGATCAGTTGAGGGCTCAAGTTGTTGCCGGTATACGTCGGGTTGTTGTAGAGGACCAGAGGCAAATCCACTTCGCTGGCGATAGCCTGGTAGTGGTCGAACAAGGCCTCTTCTGGCAGCATAAAATAGTAGGGCGACGTGACAATGACTGCCTGTGCCCCCGCCTCTTTTGCATCTTGCGACAACAAGATGGCCTCGCGCGTGCTACACGCGGCGGTTCCGGCAATCACAGGTACGCGACCCCGCGCCTGGTCCGCCACCACACCGGTCACCAGCTTCTTCTCCTCTCGCGACAGGTGCGGAAACTCACCGGTGCCTCCGCTGGTCATGATGCCGTGGACACCGCCGTCGATCATGTAGTCTGTGAGTTCCCGCAATCCCGGCTCGTTCACTTCGCCGCTTTCGGTGAACGGTGTTACGATCGCTGGAATGACGCCCCCGAGATCCTCAGTTTTCATGGTTACTCTCTCCTCTCAACCTAGTATTGTATCGATACCTGCCCACCACTTCGCGCCCATCCGCGGTCGGTGTCTGCCAAGGGATACATCGAACTCGCCCCCCCGGGACTGCGTCAGCGACCCCTGCCTGCACCGACGCACCTTTGGGCCGGACCCATCCCTGCGCGCCAGTCTGCTCTTGTGCCTGTAGCTAAGAATCGAGTATCCTGCTCAGAGTCGATGTCAAAGCACGAACCGTGTTCAGATTGTCATAGTGAGCGAAACTCGCTCGAATCACCACTTCTTCCTTGTCGAGGTGACGCTTGATCATCGCGGAGAAGACGTCGCCAGCAGCCACTTCGATCCTTCCCAGTTCCCAGCACAATCGCTTCAGCTCAGTTGTACCCTTGCCCTCAATCTCAAGACAGAAAGTAGGGTCTCTCGTCCAAAGACCATCCTTAACGGTCTTGAGGCCATAGTACCGGAACCTGTCCTTGGGGAAGGTCTCGAAGGAGCGCAGCACCTCACTGCTCAACTCTCGTTCGTACTCTTCGATCCCCAGCAGGGCTGCCCTGAAAAGCCTTGTCTCAGCTTCTGGGACCTCCTCGAGAGCCTCGGCGTAGTACGGAGCCAGGTGATTGCCGAGAGTCAACAAGTAGCGAAGCGCCCCCTGCATCGCTCCCAGCAAGGCATTGTTGGAACTGCCCTGCTCGAAACTGTTTGGCTTCGGGTCAACAGAGTAGGGCGCCAGTTTGTTCAGATGCTCCCTCTTGCCCCATAACACCCCCAGCACGGGCCCAAACAGCTTGTAGCCCGAGATGGTCAAGAAATCGGCCTGGATCTTCCGCACGTCTATGGGGCCGTGAAAGGCATGATGAACGGAATCGACGACCAGATAGGCGCCATTTCCCTCCTCGTCGCGGAATGCGTGGACGACGTCGGCTATTTCGCGTATGGGCATCACCGTGCCTACGCCATTCACCGAGTAGGTGATGGCCACAATGCGAGTGTTTGAGTCAACGAGCGATTTCAGTTGATCCAGATCCACCTGTCCAGCATCGTTGACTCCGAGCCTTTTTATCTCGAGGCCTGCTCGCTCTCCGTACATGATCTCCCACGGAGAGACGTTGGCGAAGTGATCCGCATCGGTGACGATGATGTTGTGGTGCTTCTCCACCAGAGGCCGAAAAGCGATCGCCAGATTCAAGAGGCTATGCGTGGTCGAGGCATTGAACGCGATCTCATCGGGGGAGTATCCGTTGAGGAACCTGGTTAGCAATGATCGAGTCTCCCAGATCAGATCTCGCGTATATCGTTCACTGTGGGTAAGCTCACCCGACTGAGCCCTGGCCTCGCCATAGGCCTTTGCCATAGCCTCGATTGACATTGTCGGCACAAGAGTGCCCGCCCCGCTATCCAGATAGACGCGGGGATTCCCATCACCATCATGCTCGAGGAAAGGAAAACTGGACCGTATTGTCTGGTGGTAGTCTTTGAAAGCCTGCAACCCGCTCGAGCCGAGCTCGCTCTTCTGCATCTCTCACTCCTGTACTACGTCGCCCATGATCTTCAGCGCTTGTTCGACGTGCCTTCTCTCTATGCCGTAGTGAGTAACGAGACGAATCCTGCCTTTGGTCCATGGGACCACCAGCACTCCCCGCTCTCCGAGGCCCGCGACCACCTCTTCCTGAGTCATCCGTTCCGATGTCAACCCGACCACGACTATGTTGGTCTGAACACTGGAAAGATCCACAAGGAGGCCAGGTATCTCTGCGATGCCCTCCGCGAGAACGCGAGCGTTCTCGTGATCTTCGTGGAGACGCAAGCTCATCTTCTCTATGGCGTAGATGCCCGCAGCCGCGATTATACCCGCCTGCCGCTGCCCGCCCCCCAGCTTCTGCCGATTCCTGCGCGCCTCGGCGATGAAATCCGCAGGTCCACAGAGCACCGATCCGAGGGGAGCCGACAAGCCCTTGCTCAGACAGAACGCTACCGTGTCGGCGTACTCGCAGATCTCCTTGACTTCGATCCCCTGATAGACCGCTGCATTGAAGATTCGAGCTCCATCCAAGAAGACAGGTAGAGCGTGCTTCTTCGCCACAGCCGAAATCTTCTCCAGTTCGGATTGCGGCATCACGACGCCGCCATCTCCAGCGAAGGTGTTCTCGGTCCAGATCAGACCGGTGGGCGGCTCGAACAGGTCGGCGGTCCGGATGACCTGCTCCAGCCGGTCTATGTCGTAGCTTGCTTTTTTATTCAGTGGGAGGATGCGAAAGCTCACGCCCGCGATTGCCGCAGGAGCTCCAAGTTCGTAGATCACTGCGTGGTGTCCATCTCCCACCACCACTTCGTCACCATGCCGGCAGTGAGTCATGAACGCCAGGATATTGCTCATGGTACCGCTCGTGGTCAGGAGAGCTGCTTCTTTCCCTGTTGTCCGCGCCGCCAGTTCTTGCAGCTTGTTGACGGTCGGATCCTCTCCGTACAGGTCATCCCCCAACTCGGCACGGCATGTGCAGTCCATCATCTCCGGTGGCGGCAACGTCACCGTATCGCTCCGTAGATCGATCATATTGCCTCACTATCCTTTGTGCTAACCTGGCCGCGCGCAGCCCTTCACCTGCTGCCCAGAGAGCTACACTCCGACGATCAGCATATCATTGAGCTAGTTGCAGCAGCACAGGCACGTCGACGTTGCTGCCGCTTACAACCACGACTGTGTTATGTCGAGGGCCCTCCACCTTCCCTGCAAGAAGGGCAGCTACGCCCAGTGCGCCGGCCCCCTCCACCACCAAGTGATGCCTCTCCAATACAAAGACCATGGCCTCAGCGATCTCCTTCTCCGAGAGCAGCAGAAACTCGTCAACATACTCCTGGACCATACGGAAACTGTATCGGTTGTCCAGACCGATACCGCCTAGCAGGGCGTCGGCCAGGCTGTCCTGCTGCTCCATCCTGATTGGCTTGCCAGCCTTGAGACTGTGGTACATGACGGGGGCCCTCTCCATGGAAACACCCACCACGCAGATCTTGTCACTGGCGCTCTTCAACGCCAGGGCGATGCCCGAAATCAGCCCCCCGCCTCCGACGGGCACGACAACCGTGTCTATTTGAGGGAGGTCGTCCAGTAACTCCAGGCCGATCGTCCCCTGCCCGGCTATGGTGAGGCGATCGTCGTATGGGTTGATCATCGTCAACCCGCGCTCCTTCTCCAAGCGATAGGACTCATCCTCTGCCTCGTCGTAGATCTTGCCTGCAACGAGGACCTGCCCACCAAGGGCCTTAATACCCTCCACTTTGTTGCTGGGCGTTCCTTCAGGTATACAAATCAGGGCCTTGATCCCCGCGCGACTGGCAATGTAGGAGACAGCACGGCCGTGGTTTCCCGTGGAAACAGCGATGACTCCGCGGGCCTTCTCATCCTCTGATAGCGTGCCCATCTTGTTGGCGGCGCCCCGAATCTTGAAGGAACCCGTCTCCTGAAGACTCTCCAGTTTCAGATAGACTGAGGCTCCAATCATCTCGCTTAGCGCAGGCGAGAGGACCAAAGGTGTTCTCCGGGCCAGGTCCCTAATCCTCTTCCTGGCTAGATAGATATCGCGCATCGATACATCTTCAGCATGCATGTTACACTCCCGTGATGGGCGCAGACGCCTCCCTGCCCCGGAGCTACGACCTCGTGCCCCAGGGGTCAGTGGCCCCTGGGCGAAACTTGGATATACCCAATCTTTGTGATATAGTATACCCTGAGTGTCATCATTCGTCAAGGACCGTGTCGTGAACGGCGGCGTGCTCCGTCTCACCCAACACACGTTGCCGCTAGGGTATGTGCCGCGCCAGTGCATCCCATGGGGAACGAATCGCACTCTCGCCTCAAGATGCCGCGGTTGTGGCGTCCACACAGCCAGTCACCCGCTCGTAGCCACCCAAGCTTGATTTTCACTTGAATGTCCCGTATCA
>Ga0180438_10007878_pt1 | contig 13724 bp, 10 predicted proteins | sample SS_ome_12_FD_132455 | JGI IMG/M metagenome (GOLD analysis project Ga0180438, IMG submission 132455) | Hypersaline lake sediment archaeal communities from the Salton Sea, California, USA - SS_3_D_2 metaG | ecosystem: Environmental > Aquatic > Non-marine Saline and Alkaline > Hypersaline >... | reverse complement strand
CCCCGAGGGAGAGATCCGCATCGATCGACTCACAGGCGGCCGGGCTCAACACCTCCCAGCCGAGAGAGTCGGCAGAGGCGATCAGGTGCATCGCCAACTTGGCCTCGGGATTCATGCCTGCGAGGGACATTGCCGGAGGAATCAGCATTCCGGCCGCAGCGGCGAGTGTCACGATCAGGCGAAGCATCCTCCTCCTCTTTCAAAGGGAGCGCGTCTTCTTCGTGGGGGGGGTGAGGGTCCGGCCTCAGCCCACCGGCTTCTCCCTTCTCTATACCACTAACCCACTATGCCCCGCTTTTTTTCGAGATCTTTTTCAGCGAGGCGCGTTCTTTCTGCGGCATGCGCTGGTCGGGTCTGGCTATTGCGTTGTTGAATCATGGATTGCGACGGCGCGGGGCGACACACCCAAGCCGCAGATTCCGCAGATTCAGGACAGCGAAGGGCGACCGCCGGTCGCCCCTACGCATCGGGGCGAGTCGTTGAGACTCGCCCCGTGTGTCGGCCGATCTTGTCTGCGCAACCTGCGGCCGGGTGTTTCCCCGTTTCGCCGATTCCCGGTTTCCGCCTACTTGAGTAAGACCATCTTCTGCGTCAGCGCTGCGTCCTCGGTCTTCAGGCGCACGAAGTACACGCCCGCGCCCACCTCGACGTTGCGGGTGTCCCGGCCTTCCCAGACCTGGGTGAAGGACCCGGCCTCATGCGCGCCGCTGGCCAGCACCTTCACCAGGCGCCCGCGCACGTCGTAGACGGAGAGGTCCACGCGAACCGGGCGCGGCAGCTCGTACTGGATGGTGGCCGTCGGGTTGAAAGGATTCGGGCGGACCGGTTCGAGACGAACCGCGCCGAGAACGATCCTGTCCCGCCCGTCGGCCACATCGGTGACGCCCGGCCCGAGGTGGGCCCAGATGCCGATGTCGTCGATGTTCCATCCGCAGTACTCCCACGTGGCGTCGGTCGGCCCCATCGTCCAGCGCAGGTAGACCGTCGGCTCGTTGTCGGCGTACTCGGAGATGTTGAGGTCCTGCTCCAGCCACTCGCCGTCGACCACCCTGGCGGGGTTCTCCCAGACGGGAACCCAGTCGACACCGTTGGTCGAGAGAGCGATGGACGCCCCGTCGTAGTCGGGGTGCTGGACGCCGAGCCAGCGCCAGAAGTTCAGATGGACGCCGTAGAGATCCGAGCAGTCGATGGCCCCCGTCGTCAGATGAAGCTCGGGCAGGTTCGGGCCATAGTCGCCGTCGAGGTTGTAGCCGTAGACGTTGGTGCCCGTGTGCCCGCTGGTCGGGTCGGTGGGGCCGTGGCTGCCGCCGCCGCCGGTGGGCTCGCCGAACGCCCATTCTCCCTCCGTGCTCCAGCCGGGATCGGTGTCCAGGGTCCAGGCGTAGCGGAGCGCCGCGTCACCCACCAGGAGCAGGACTCGACGGCCGGTGTCGCCCACGTGGTCCGTCAGGTTCGTGAACCGGACCGTGGTGAAGTAGGCGCCGTTGGCGAGCGTCGACGCGTGGGTGTTGATCTCGACGTCCACCTCGGCGATCTGGTACAGGGTCAGGCTGCCCGAGAGGTCTCCGGCAAGCGTGAGCCAATCGACGGGCGGATCCATCGTCACGGCGTAGTCGATCGATCCGGTCCCCCGGTATTCGGACTCGTAGGTCCTGACCGAGGGCGAGAAGGGACCGCCCACCGGGCCTGTGGTCTCGAAGCCCTCGCCGGGATTCACCCGGAGCCCGTACTGCGAAGCCAGTCCTTTGATGCAGAAGTTGGCGGTCTCGTTGAAGTTGTACAGGTCCTCCCAGGCGGCGTTCTCCCAGTAGTAGCTCTGGCCCGGGGCGGCCGAGGATTCGACCATCACCCGGTACGAGGCCCCCAGGAGCACGGGGACGTCGGAGGTCCGGTCGTACGGATGTCCCCCCGCCGACAGGCTCAGGTAGATGTAGAAGTCGTCGCCCGAGGTGAGCGACACGGGCGTGTCGAGGTCCACCGTGTGGAACCCGCTGTAGGCCATCGTCCCCGTCTTGGAGGAAAGCTCGTCCAGGAGCTGTCCGCTCTCGAACCGGTCGTACACCTTCACGGTATAGACGACGTCGTCGGCCGCGGTGAAGAAGCTCACGGCATGGAGCAGTTCGTTGCCCTGGGCGGTGAAGGCGTTGAACCCTTCGTCGCAGTCGGTCTTGGTGTCTCGCCAGCCATGGTAATCGTGGTAGTAGATCCGATCGTAGTCCAGCGGTTCGACTCCCTGGAAGGAGATGGCCCCCATCTCCGGATCCTGGCAGCTGTACTTGTCGTAGTAGGAGATCCAGAAATAGCCGTCGTAGCCCCAGCCCTCACCCCAGCTGTTCTTGCACAGCCAGGCACCCGGGAGGGGAGCCTGAGTGACCAGGTTGTCGTCCCATCCGACGATGGCCACCGCGTGGTTGGGCAGCGCCGTGGTGCTGTCCGGCTGGTAGTGGATGTAGTCTTGGTTGATGAACGCGCCGCTGTAGCACATGCACGTGCCGATCACACCCTCGGTCATGATCTTGTTCTTGATCGTGTTGATGTTGCTGAGGTCGGCACCCGCGACGTACCACTCGATGTCGCGAGCGTAGTAGTAGTGGTAGCTAGGGTCGGACCGTTCGGGCGGGTTGGTGTACGACTGCCCGTCGATGTCCCGCACGGCCCCCTCGCCCCGGGTCAGGTACGCCGAGGTCACCCGGTAGTCGCCGCCCTGATGGACAACCAGTCCGCCGCCGGTGGGCGGGTCGGTGTCGTCGTTGTTGTGCTGGTTGAAGCCGTTCCACCAGTCGAGGTGGTACTCGGCCAAGTTGGGCTCGCCGGATTCGCCGGCCGCCGTCCAAACCTCCGTCATCAGGAGGTTTCCCTCCATGGCGGCCATCGCCCCATGGGTCCAGCACGTGCCGCCCGTTTGGCTCTTGACGGAGGTGACATAGTTGACGCCCCCAACGTCTCTCAGGTCGAACGAGGCCGGCGGATCCGCCGAGACACCGACCGGTAGGATGACGAGGGCCACCGGAAGGACCAAAGCCCCCAAACGCCGTTTGTGGAAGATGCTCATCTTCTCTCCACCTCTCCTGAAGGAAAAGGCCGGGGCTCGGGTCGACAAACGTCCGCCGTGGGCCCCTCTCGGGATGACCCCGGGATTCCCTGCTACAGAACACGCGAGATCCCGGCGTCACACTAACGTGTAATTATACCAAGAGAACGGGCGACCCACAAGGGGGAACCCGGAGAGACGACCGGGCGGCGGTTGGGTCGGGGAGTTTTCTGAGATCAATCCCGCCGCCATGATGAAACAGCCTATGGACGGCCGCGGGTGGGGAACGGGCGGAGACATCAAATACTGATAATTTGTTTGTTTTCATACACATAGAAGATGACGCGGGGCCCCGTCCGCAGTCGAGCCGCCCCGCCGGTATCATAGGAATCCGATTGACATGATCGATTATACGGATAGAATCCGTCCGTGGAAGGGAGTTGCTCCGGCTGTCGCTCCCACATCGCGCCCAGCGGCGCGACCGGTGCCGGACCGCTCGCCCCCGCTCGGCCCGTTGACATGGGGCTGCAGAGGTGGCCTGCCTCGGATGGACCGCCTCTGTACGCCCGGCCCGTTCCTCAGGGCTTGCGCTCCGCGACCTTCTCGCCTATGGTCCACGGGGTGGTAGCTCAAATGACGACCCTTGCAGCTGGAAAAGGGACCTTCGCCGGCGGCGTGCACCCGCCTGAGAGGAAGGAGCTGGCGCCGGGGACCCTGATCGAGGTCCTCCCGACGCCGTCGGAGGTGCGCGTGCCCCTGCTGCAGCACCTGGGCGCGCCGTGCGAGGCGACCGTGAAGGCCCGGGCCAAGGTGGCCCTCGGGGACATGGTGGGGAAGCCCACGGGCTTCGTCTCGGCGCCCGTACACGCGAGCGTGAGCGGCACGGTCGGGCGGTTGAGCGTTGCCACGCTTCCCAACGGACGTCACGTGGGTGCCGTTCCGATCACATCCTCCGAACAACAGCCCCTCTCGGGCGTGGCTCTCATGGACGACATCTTCGGCGGCGAGTGGCCCGTCGGCGATGTCGAGCGGTACGAGCCGAAGGCCATCGCCGATGCGGCCCAAGAGGCGGGGCTGGTCGGTCTCGGTGGAGCCGCCTTCCCCACCCACGTCAAGCTCCGGCCCAGCGAAGAACGGCCGATCGATACTCTCCTCATTAACGGCTGCGAGTGCGAACCGTACCTGACCTCGGACGACGGCCTCATGCTTCGGTTCCCGGCCCCCGTGATCGCCGGGGCCCTTCTGGCCAAGCACGCCGTGGGGGCCGATCGGGTGATCGTCTGCGTGGAGAGGAACAAGCCCGGGGCCGCCGGGGCTTTGGCCCGCGCCGCCGAGGGGACCGGGATCCGGGTGCGGCTGCTCAAGACCAAGTACCCGCAGGGGGGGGAGAAGCAGCTGACCGTGGCCGTGCTGGGGCGTGAAGTGCCGACGGGCGGGCTGCCCCTGGACATCGGGGCCGTCGTCCTCAACGTGGGCACGGCGGCGTCTCTGGCGAGAGCCGTCCTGCGCGGCAAACCCCTCACGCACCGAATCGTGACCGTCTCGGGCGCAGGGATCCGCCATCCCAAGAACCTGTTGGTCCCGATCGGGACCGCCTACCGCAATCTCGTCGAGTACTGCGGTGGGCTGACCCCGGACGCGGCCCGCGCGGTGGCCGGGGGACCCATGATGGGATTCGCCCTCGGAAGTCTGGACGTGCCCGTCACCAAGGGTACAAGCGGCCTCACCGTGCTCACGCGCGATGAGGTGCGCAGGGCGGAGGAGACCACGTGCGTGCGGTGCGGCCGCTGCGTGGACGCCTGTCCCCTCCGGCTGGTCCCGACCAAGATTGCGCTGGCCTCGAGGGCGGGGGACCTCGACCTGGCCCAGCGGTACCATATGACGGCGTGCATGGAGTGCGGCTGTTGCGCCTACGTCTGTCCGGCGAGTGTTCCGTTGGTCCAACTCATCCGGCTCGGTAAGGCGGAACTGCAGAAGGCCAAGAAGTCATAGGGCGGCGGCGTACAGAACAGAAGTGAGGTTTCCACGGGTGGAGCGGGATTGGGAGAAAGACCAGGCAGGGGGGGCGTCCGCCCCGGCGCCGACGGCGCCGTCGGTCTACGTGGCCCCCGCTCCGCACCTGTCGAAGACCGCCCTCACCACGCGACGCATGATGATCGACGTCCTCGTGGGTCTGGCGCCTGCGATCGCGATGTCGATCCTGGTCTTCCGGTGGTACGCCGTCGTTCAGGTGGGGCTCTCGGTCCTGAGCTGCCTGGCGTTCGAAGCGGCGTTGACGCGGATGCGCGGCTGGCGCCCGACCTTGGGCGACGGCTCGGCGGCCGTGACGGGCGTGATCCTGGGTCTGTCCCTCCCGTGGAGCGCGCCCTGGTACGTCGCCGTGATCGGCTCGATCGTGGCCATCGGGCTGGGCAAAGTCGTCTTCGGCGGCCTGGGCTACAACATCTTCAACCCCGCCATGGTCGGGCGCGCGTTCGTGATGCTGAGCTTCGCCAGGGCGCTGGGCGCGTCGGCCTACGTGCGGGCGGGGACGGCGCTGGAGGTCGTGACCCAGGCCACGCCGCTGACCGTGGCCAAGAAGTTCGCGTCGGACCTGGCGGCGGGCAAGGCGATCGGCGAGGACCTCCAGGTTCAGCTGGATTCGGCCCGGGAGTTGTGGCCCCTGTTCGTCGGCCAGGTGAACGGGTCGCTCGGGGAGACGAGCGCGCTGGCGCTCGTCGTGGGCGGCCTGTACCTGTGCATCCGGCGCTCGGCGTCGTGGGAGATTCCGGCGGGCGTTGTCGTGTCCTCGTTCGTCCTTGCGGGGTTGGCGAACTGGGGGGGGCTGACGCCGCTTACGGCCCTGCACCACCTGGTCGGTGGATCCCTCCTGTTCGGCGCCTTCTTCATCGCCACCGACCCGGTGACCTCTCCGCTGACGCCCCGGGGCAAGTTCTTCTTCGGCCTCGGGGTCGGGGCCCTGGTGGTCGTTCTGCGGCTGTTCAGCGGCTACCCGGAGGGTGTGATGTTCGCGGTGCTCCTGATGAACGCGGTGACCCCTCTCATCAACCGCTGGACGATCCCGCGGCCGGTCGGTGGCGAGACGGCGAAGGCCGCCTGAGGGGCGCGGGCGAAAGGCTCGGGCCGGAGTGACCGGCCCGAAGGACGCGGAAGAGAGCGATGGGCGAGAGGCAGGAGAAACGGGACTACCTGGCGCAGGCCTGGCTGGTGATCGTCCTGGCGCTTCTCTACGGGGGGGCGCTGGCGACGGTGCAGACGGCCTTGAGCGGCAGGATCGCCGAGAACAAGAGGAACGAGACCTACAACGTCATACCGGATCTGGTGCCCGGGGCGGATAAGGCGCGGACGGCCGAGGTCGTCGTGGTGGGTGGGAACGGCAAGGAAGTCCGGGTCTACCGGGCGTTCTCCCCCGACGGGACCCCCTGCGGGTGGGTGCTGCCGTCCTCGGGGCAGGGGTTTGCGGACAGGATCGAGCTCCTCGTGGGGCTCGACGCGCCGTGTTCGGTGATCACGGGGGTCTACATCCTGGATCAGAAGGAGACACCGGGCCTGGGGGACTACATTACGGGCGAAGACTTCCGGGACCGATTCAGGGCCAAGCCGACGGCCGAGCCCCTCGTGGTGGTCAAAACCGATCCCCGCACGGAGACCGAAATCCGGGTTCTGACGGGAGCCACGATCTCGTCGGAGAGCGTCAGTGGAATCGTCAATGCGGCCGTGCGCAACCTGAAGGGACCTCTGTTGGGTCTGATCGAGAGCCAGGTTTCGCCGGCACCGGAGACACGGGGGGTGGAGACCCCCTCGTCGTCGGGAGGATCCTAGGAGCGATGGCGCAGGAACAACCGACCGCCCTGGAGCGATTCGTGAACGGGATCCTGCCGGAGAACCCCGTCTACCGGCAGCTCCTCGGGATGTGTCCCGTTCTGGCCGTCACCAACGGCATGAAGCCGGCCATGACGATGGCCGGCGCGACGGCCTTTGTGCTGATCTCGGCCAACATCATTGTCAGCCTGATCCGTCATCTTCTCAAACCGCACCTGCGCATCCTGGTGTTCACGCTGACGATCGCCACCTTCGTGACGATCGCCGACCGCTTCCTGGCGGCCTACGTTTACGAGATGAGCAAACAGCTGGGTCCCTACGTTCCGCTCATCATCGTCAACTGTCTGATCATCTCGAGGTGCGAAATCTGCTCCTCGAAGCAGGGCGTAGGGGTTGCGATCGCCGACGGGGTCGGGATGGCGCTGGGATTCGCCCTGGCGCTGGCCAGCATCGCCACGGTTCGCGAGATCCTGGGTTCGGGGACCTGGTTCGGCCTGCGGGTCATGCCGGGCGTCTGGCCCAACTGGGGCATCATGGTGTTGCCGCCCGGCGCGTTCCTCACCCTGGGATTGCTCCTGGGGATCGCGGAGTGGGTGAGCCGGAGGCGGAGCGAGAGGGCGAAGTCGAGCCAGTAGGACGAGAGAGATGGAGACCTTCACCGGCCTGATCCTGATTTTCATCGGCGCGGCCCTCATCAACAACTTCGTGCTCCACTACTTTGTCGGAATCTGCCCCTTCCTGGGCGTCTCCCGCCGGACGAGCACGGCCTTCGGGATGGGGTGCGCGGTGACCTTCGTGATTTCCATCGCGGCGCTGCTGAGCTGGACGTTGACCCACTTCGTCCTCCGCCCCGAGGCGCCGCTGCCAAGGTGGGTCTGGGAAATCGCGGGGGGCAACCCGGCCACCCACGTCGATCTCTCGGTGCTGAGCTACATCGTGTACATCTTCGTGATCGCGTCCTCGGTGCAGTTCGTCGAGATGTACGTGCGAAAGTTCTTCCCGCCGCTCTACAAGTCCTTCGGCGTGTACCTGCCGCTCATCACGACCAACTGCGCCATCCTGTTCGCGTGCCTGGAGATCATGAAGCACCTCCAGGACCCGACCAACCTCTGGGGGCTTCACGAGGCGATCACGCTGGCCGTCGGCGGGGGCGTTGGGTTTACGATCGCCATCTCGCTGATGGCGGGAATCCGGGAGGATCTGGATCTGTGCGACGTGCCCGGGCCGCTCAGGGGCGCCGGCATCGCCCTGATCGTGGCCGGCATCATGGCCATGGCATTCATGGGGTTCACGGGCGTCGACAAGGGCATCCAGAGCGCGCTGGGCATAGGTTTCTAGGGGAACGGAAGGCCGATGCTGACGGTTGTTACACTCATCCTGGCGGCCGGAGTCCTGGCGCTGCTGGCCGTGGCCATGGCCTACGTGCTGGGGTGGGCGAACCGCAAGTTCCGGGTGGAGGTCGACCCGAAGGTCGCGGCCGTGGCGGCCGCCCTTCCCGGGGCCAACTGCGGCGGCTGCGGGTTCGTGGGGTGCTCGGAGTACGCCGAGGCCGTCGCCCGGGGCGACGCCGAGGTAACCCTGTGCGCGCCCGGCGGGAACAGCACGGTCCAGGCGCTGGCCCGCACCATGGGAATCGAAGTCGGCGAGACCTTGCCCTACCGGGCGGTGGTCCACTGCTCGGCCTACGAGGACGACCGTCTCCAGCGGACCGACTACCGGGGCGAGCCGACGTGCGCGGCGGCCAACCTGATCGGCGGCGTTCAGGGGTGTACGTACGGCTGCCTGGGCTTGGGCGACTGCATGCGGGCCTGCGACTACGGCGCCATCCGGATGGTCCGTGGTCTCTGCGCCATCGACTACGACCGATGCGTGGGCTGCAAGGCGTGCGCCCGGGTGTGCCCGCGAAACCTCATCACGATGATCCCCTTCAAGTCCGACCGGATGGTGGTCGTGGCCTGCTCGAACCAGGATACGGGCAACGACGTCAAGGCCGTGTGCACGGTCGGCTGCATCGGCTGCAAAGCCTGCACGCGAATCGATCCGGACCTCATATCCATGGAGGGCGCGGTCCCGTCCCTCGACTACGATCACTACGATCCGGAGAGCGACGCCCTGGAGAGGGTCCTCGAGAAGTGCCCGAGGAAGCGCTTCATTCACGTGGGCAAGCCCACCGAGAAGGACCTGGCCGCCGTTGCCGACGAGAAGCTGCCCGACGCGGTCAAGGGCGACTTCAAGACGACAGTGGACGATACCGAGTGGTGGGGTTAATCCGGATTGTGAGCGGGTCCCACCGATCGCAAGCGCGCCGCGTCCCGGCAGAGCAGTACCGAAGTGGTCAAGAGACAGGCCTCGCTAGGGGTCGGGGAGCACGAGACCCGCCGCAATCCGTTTCGCTTCCCGCTCCGAGAACTCCCCCATGATGACGGCTCTACCCTCGAGGATGGGCGCTCGAATCATCGGCGCGTAGACGAGCTCGCCGTCGATGAGCATGCCCACGCGCCGGTTGACGTGCGCCAGCGTGAACTCGGCGAGCTTCTCCCTCCCGGGGTCGGTGAAGACCATTTCGACCGCCGGTTGGCCGTTCCAGTGGGTGGCCGACGCCGACGCGATGTCGGCGTTGCCGATGGCAACCTCATCGTGGAGATAGAACGTCTCACCGGAGCGGGACATCGCCATCTCCGTCAAGCCCTCGCCGGGCTCGTTCTCGGCGAGCCGGAACTCGAGGCCGACCCTCTCCGTCTCCTCGGGGGAACGTGAACATCCTGACAGAACGATCAGGGCCGCAAGAACGGCCACTCCCTTCATGCAAGTCACGTGACCTCCCATGCCGATGGGTTCTCCGAAGTGTCCGTCTGTCCTTGTGACGGCACCCTCTTTACCCGGAGGCGCGACGACTATTCAATCTTCCAGGACCATCTCGAGAGCCGAGTTCTGCAGAAGGCTCCTGAATGCTTCCGTGCATCGTATGTGGTAGTCCCTCGCGGAACCCAGGATGAGCAGCGCTTCGTCGGCTTCGGCGAGTACCTTCAATCCCGGAGGTCCGAGTACGCTCAGAGCCGTCGCCCAGATGTCGGCCTCCATGGCCGTCTGGGCGGTGACGGTGGCCGACGGGACGGCGCTCGCCGGCCGGCCCGTCCTCGGGTCGATGATGTGGCTGTACCGTTTGCCCTCGATCTCGACGAAGCGGGCGTAGTTCCCGCTCGTGCACATGGCCCCACCCGGGAGGCGGATCTCGACCAGGCGTCCCGGGCCGAACGGGTCCTTGATCTCGACCCGCCACCGGACCCCTTCCGGCGGCCGGCCGAAGCAGCGCAGGTCGCCGCCTACATCGACCAATCCCCCGACCAAGCCTGCGCGCTCGAGGACATCGACGGCCCGATCGATGGCGTAGCCCTTGGCGATGCCGCCGAGATCCACCCGTGCGGCGGCCGCGCGCTTGACCGCGCCGGAATCGGTGAGCTGAATCAGCGCCCATGACGACGATGCTCGGGCTCGCTCGAGCTCCTCGTCGGTGGGGAGTCGATGGGCTTCACCCGAGCGTCTCCACAGCTCGATCAGGGGACGGCAGGTGACGTCGAACGCTCCGCCGGTGGCGTCGAGAGCGGCGCGGGCCGCCCGGAGCACTTCGACGGTCTCGGCCGAGAGGGCAACCTCCCTGCCCTCGTCGGCGGCGTTGAAGCGCGAGATCTCGGAGTCGGCAAGCCAAATGCTCATGCGCGCTTCGATGCCGCGCAGAACGGATTCGGCCTCGGCGATGGCCGCTTCGGCTCGAACCTCGTCCTTCGGTCCCACCACCGCCGCCAGCGTGCACGCCGTCCCCATGATGCCCTCGGGATGGCGGACGACGACCGCCCGCAGTTCGTGGATACTCCCCGTCGTCTTCCAGAGCCCGATGCCGACGAGGATCGTGAGCACGAGGATCGCGGCTCCACCCATGAGGTTGCTTTTCCGCATGCCGTAGGCTCCTGCCTGCCAAACGGCAAGACCGCGTCGGCCGGGTAGTCACGGTCCGGCACGCTCTCGAGATTCCCCGTACCACTCTAATCGGCGTGGCCCGGGGCGGCAAGCGTCATCCGCTGGCGTCCGGGTGTACGCGGCGCACACCCGGAAACCATAAGCCCTCAGGCGCTGGCCGCAGGCATGGCGAGTTGCGAATCTTGGACAAGACCGCGCGAGTTTGCAGTTGCGCGCCCACCGGTGGCCGCGAAGGCGCCTGCCAGCTTGGTTCTGGAACCGGCACATGTTATAATGATCGGGCGAGATCGTCGTTCTTCTTACAACCTTTAGGAGCCGAGCGACCATGCAAACCGAGCCAACCGTTGGACGGGCCGCCCCGCTGGCGGCCGGTCTTGTTCTAATCCTCGGGCTCATCGTGCCGGGGTCTGGGACTGAGAGTCACCAGCGAATGGATCGCTCCATGGTGGAGCGCGATCGCACCCTGCCCATCGGAGATACGCTGACCGTGATCCAGCGCCCACTGATCAACATCCCGGCGCTGGTCACGTCCGGCGACGTACTCACGATCGAGTGCGACGCCGGCCCCGGCACGACGGGATGGGCGGCCGAGCTGATCCATGATCAAGTCCACGTTCCGCTGGGGATCCTCTCGTCCACCTACGATGCCTCCACCCTGTGGTGGACGCTCTCGGCCCAGGTGCCGTCCGTGTCCCTCCACGAACTCTACGACTTGCGGGTCACGGCCGACGGAGGCATCGAGGATGTGACCTGGGACGCCGTCCACGTGATCCCCGAGTTCAAGGACGACTACTACTTCATCCTGGTCACGGACCCGCATCTTCCGACCCACCTGTACAACTACCAGTCGGGTGCCGAGGACGACAGCTCCGAAGTCATCGACCTGCGAGAGGTCATTGCGGATGTGAACATCATCAACCCCGAGTTCGTTCTGCTCACGGGCGACCTCATCAACGAGGGCGAGCTCGAGGACTACCTCGGCTGGCGGGTGTACACGCGCTCGCAAGCTCTGCTCAGGGAGTTTGATGTTCCCGTCTTCCTGACCGCGGGCAATCACGACGTCGGAGGCTGGTCGGACACTCCGCCGTCGGACGGCACGGCCCGGCGGGATTGGTGGCGGTTCTTCGGGTGGAAACGGTTGAACGATCCGCCGGCCGGAGCGCCGTGGTACACCCAGAACTACAGCTTCGACTACGGCCCCGTTCACTACATCGGGCTCGAGGCGTACATCAACTACGACGGCTGGCGGTCGTACATCTACGGCGGCGAGAGCTTCACCTCCGGGCAGCTCGACTGGCTCGACGACGAGATGGCGTCGTCATCGGGAAGCGCGGCCCAGGTTCTTTTCTACCACATGGACTTCGCGGACCAGATCAACCTCAACGCCCTCGGCGCCGAGATGGCGCTCTGGGGCCACATCCACCGGGATGAGGGCTCGATCTACAGCCAGCCCTACGACCTGGCGACCAACAACGTCTGCGACGGCGAACGCGCCTACCGGCTGATTCGGGTCTCGAGCGGCGCCCTGCAACCTCGGCCCACGCTCTCGGCCGGGTCCTCGGGGTCGAAGCTCGAAGTCGAGTACGTGCCGGCCAACGACGGTGGCCACGACGAAGTCACCGCAGAGATCACGAACGACTTCAGCGAATCCTTCGAGCATGCGCAGCTGAAGTTCCGCATGCCGGGGGGCGCGATCGGCGCGCAGGTGACAGGAGGCACGCTGGTCCAGGTCGATGACTCGGATTCGATGGACGTCTACTACGTCGCGGTGGACATCCAGTCCAACTCGTTCCAGCAGGTGACGGTGACGCTGGACTGGACGGGGGTGGCGGACGGTTCGGCGGAGACCGGGCGCCCGAATCTCTGGCTCGCCCAGAACCATCCGAACCCCTTCAACCCGGAAACGGCGCTCCGGTACGGTCTCCCTGGGCCGGCGCACGTCCACCTCGCGATCTACGATGTCCACGGCCGCAGGATCGCCGTCCTGACCGACGGCGTGCTCCCCGCCGGTGAGCATCGGGCGGCGTGGAACGGTCGGACCGCCCAGGGTCAGCCGGCCGCGCCGGGCGTCTACCTCGCCCGCCTGACGGCGGACGGAGAAGTCCGGACGTGCAAGATCGTGCTCGCGCGCTGAGCCGCCCGCCCGCGCGTCCGTTGCGGGTCCTGTCTCGAAGGTACTCCCACCGCACTCCCTAGGCGGTCCGTACGGCGGGAGGCCCTCCCTTCGAGCCACCCCCAGCGGACGCCGCCGGAGACAAAGCCGTCCTATCGTATAGCCGCCTTGTCGCCCCCTCGTCTTGTCGTTTGTCGCGCATTCGCGTGGGAGCCCTACCCGGCGCCACCCGTTGCGAGTCGGCAGATGCAGGACCCGCGCGTCGGTGCTCCCGCCCAGGAGCAGGAAACGGGAACAGAAGGTAGGCAATAGCAGGTAGGGAGTAGGGTGCCGTTCTTTGTTGCGCTCTCGCGCACCCGCGACCTCGCGGCGTCGCTAACCGCGGGAGGGCGGGGATCGGGATCGAGAGAGCCATGCGGGTGTGGCGCGCCGCGGATCCCCACCTTCCACATCGGGTCACATGCGTGTCATCATGGCTCTCGAGAACCGCATCCCCGGCCTCCCGCCCGCGCGTGCGGTCCCAGGGCTACTCGCAGCGGGTCCTATCCCCGGGTCGTCCGCCCTGTCACCTTCTCGCCCCCTCCCCTTGTCGCCCTTGCGGCGCCGCGGATTGCTTGCTCTCCCGGCTGTCCACCTCTACATTGAGGTGGACCTGCCGGTCGATGTGCGTTCTGCGCGAGCTCCGCCGAGATCTCGAGGCTATGGAGCGGATCCCCGAGCGGGAGGTGATCCCATGACGGAGTTTGGATTTCGACCCGTAGGGATGCTAATCTTCGGAACGAT
>Ga0180438_10007877_pt1 | contig 13725 bp, 11 predicted proteins | sample SS_ome_12_FD_132455 | JGI IMG/M metagenome (GOLD analysis project Ga0180438, IMG submission 132455) | Hypersaline lake sediment archaeal communities from the Salton Sea, California, USA - SS_3_D_2 metaG | ecosystem: Environmental > Aquatic > Non-marine Saline and Alkaline > Hypersaline >... | reverse complement strand
GGCAAATGCCGTCCTGAATGCCCATTCCGCAGATGACGTGGTGGCGCGGGTGGCAAACAGAGAGGTGGTCTACCGTTGGGGTTCCCAGATGGTTGTAGGACCAGGAGACACTGACAATGACGGTGCCGTGGTCAAGGACAACAACCAAAAACTGGTGGAGTGGGTTACTGCCAACATTGGCAGGTTTGAAGCAGAGCGGGCAGACGGACCCGGCTCCAGTACCTACAAAGATGAGATAGGTGCCGCCCACCCAGAGAACAACCTGGATGTCTACAAGCGTTTTTACAACGGTGTGGAGGGCACCTCTGTTGTCCAGCAACCGGCAGAAACAGATCCCCTTTACCCCATCAGTTGGGAGCACGGCTTTGATGAGCTGATGAAAAAAGATGACATCCGGCTGGTGGTCCCGTGCGCCTCTGATGACCTCACAGGGTGGACGGCTGGAGACATTGACCTGCTCACGGTGCTGTTCCAGAACCACCTGAAGGACTCTGATGCAAACCGGGCGGAGCGGCAAGGCTTCATGGGGCGGACCCTTCCGTTGGAAGCTGGCTCCTTCAACGGTGTCACCTACCAGCGTGGTCTGCTGGAGTGGATCAAGTTCCTCAATGATGACCAGTTCCAGCTTTCCGGGCAGACCACCAGAGTCTTCTCCTCCAGTGGGCGTGAGACAACCCTGCCCCCCTGGGCTTATGCCTGCCAGGTTGCGGGCGTTCGGATGGGCACACCCCTGGGAGAGCCAGCCACCCTCAAGTATGTCAAGACCTCTGAACTGGGGCAACCCTTGAATGACTGGAGCCCCCGTTCTCCATTGGATATCCGCAAAGCCCTGCTGGGTGGCCTGCTCTATGGTGAGCCCTACAAGGGGCGCTGGCGGATTGTCCGGGACTACACCACCCACATTGCTACAGACAATCTTGCCCGGACAGATGGGCAGATTGTTGAAATCCGAAATGAGATCACCCGTGACATGCGGGACAAGTTGGAGAGCCGCTTTGGTGGGCGCGGGATCGGGACCACCGCAGAAGGTGTCCGCACCAGGGCTCCTGTGACCACTGCGTCCGTGCGTGAGGCAGTGGCAACCATCCTGGATGAGGACTACAGAGCGGAAGGGATCATCATTGACTCAGAGGATGAGAACCAGGAGCCAGTCCATGCCTGGGTGGGCTTGAGCGTGAAGATCAACGGTGATGTTGTCCGCGTAAAAGTTCAGGTTTTCCCCAAGACTGGCGCAAACTTCATTCTTGTAGACTTCAACTTCCAACTCCCGTCCCTGTCAGCCTGAGAAGGGTCTTGACAACGGGCTAAAGTTCTGAGAGTATAGCAACATCTAACGGTCAGGAAAGTGACTGAATGATTCAGGAGGACTGAAACATGGCTACCAAATTGGCTGAAACAGCAACCCCCAGTGTTTCCACAAAACTGGCATCCTTTTTCCGCTCCGTTGCGGACCTTGGGGATGGTCCAGACAAGACCCCCTACCCGGACGCCCGTGAGTTGGCAGGGATGATGGGTGAGTACATGACTGTGCCCACCTTTGCCTTTGGCAGCTTTGACGTGCCGGTGGCGGATGAAGCATTGGACCACATTGTGCGGCTGGATTTTGAGCCCAAAGTGGTGCTGGCGCTCATCAATTCTGACAAGGCGGCGCAGGATCGTTTTTTGATGAAGCACCGTGGCTTGGGAGCAGGCACTCCGGCGGAAAAAGAGTGCTATGACCAGTTGATCGGCTTGGCAGGTGCCAACGCGGGGACGTTTGCGGATTTTCTGGCCTTGACAGAAGAGGGCGCATCCCCAGCCAACAACAACGCTTTCACCATCTATGCCGGTGCTCTTGACGTTGATGTCACCGGGCGCGTTGTGTGGGTCGCTTTTGGCTGATCTTCGTCAGTCCTGACTGTTTGAATCTGCTGCCACCCTGAGTCCAGCCAAGCCCCACGGCAACTCCTCAGTGGCGCACCCCCCATCTTTGCTATTAGTTTCTAATACAACAAGACAGAGAGGTCCAAGATGCCTACCAAAACCTTTTCTGGCGCCCGTGCCAGACTGAAGATCAATGGTGAGAAGGTAGCCTACGCAGGTGGCGTGAGCGGGGAAGAGTCCGTTGACCATGAGCCCATTGACGTTCTGGATTTGTTGGAGGTGCTGGAGTTTGTGCCGGTTGCCTACCGGGCTTCCATGAACGCCAACATCTTCCGCGTGGTGAACCAGTCCCTCAAGAACCTGGGGATCTTCCCGCAAAACACCAACATCTTGACCAGTGGGGCGCTGGAAGCTGCCATTGAGGACAGCCAGACCCAGCAAACCACCTACCTCTTCCAAGGGGTCAAGGCGGCGGGCAAGACGTTTGACATTGCTGCGCGTGCGCCCACAAGTGAGAACATCAACTTTGTGGCAATCCGCGTGTTGGATGAGTCCCAGGTGTAGGGGCTCTTTGTTCTGTTCATGTTCTGTTTGGGGGGAAGGAGTTGTGCTATGCAGTTGAATGGCACGGGTGTTGTTGACGCCCAGAAGGTCAAGGATGTCCTTGAAGAGTTGAAGGAAATGTCAGAGCGCCTCAACAAAGAACAGGAGGACGCCAAGGTGCGGACCCCTGAGTTTCTGGAGTCCCTGAGCAAAGCCGGTGAAGAGGTGCTCAAAAAGCATGAGCTGCCAGAGATTTTCCTGGCAGAGAGCAAGGCTTTTGACGGACCAGAGGACTCCATTCTGCTGGTGGGCTTGAGCATGGGTGTCCTGGTCCCAGACCGGACGGACATGACCCTGCTTGTCTTTGGGAAAGACGTGCAGGAGTTGCCCAACGGAGCCCTGTCAATGGAGACGGGCTGGCAGATTTTTTCTACCACGGAAGAGTACAGCTTGCCCAAGGGCTCTGAGGTCTTGGGCGGGAAGATTGCCTTGAGGGTTTCCTTGCCTGAAGAGGTGAAGGAGTTTGAGCGGAGCATGATGAGCCTGACTGTCAAACCGCTCTAGATCGTTGAAGTTCTGTTCTGTTTTTTTTAGGAGGAGAGTGCAATGGGCACACCTATGGCTAAGAAAAAACGCATGAAAACCAAGACCTTTTCCATCAGCTATCATTCTGAGGAAGAGGAACAGACGTTTGAGGGTGATTTCACGGCAAAGCGCCCCACAGTGGGGATGCAGGCACGGATTGCAGTAGAGTCCAGCCGTATCTTGGATGGGGAGATTCAGGATTTTGATGACCCGGCGGAAAAGAGCCGCGTGCCAGAGTACGCCACCACTGCGGCAGAGATGTTGGGCTACTTGAAGGTGGTGCTGATAGAGGGACCGGACTGGTGGATGGAGGAGAAAGGGGATGACATCTATGATTTTGGTCTGGTCACAGCAATCTACAAGGAGGCTGTGGAAGTAGACCCCTTTCGTAAGCGTACAATACAGACCCAGTTCCCAGACCTCTTCCAACCAGAAGATCGGCCCGGATCTGGCGGAGAATCTGATGGAGGAGGTGGAGGCGGAAGCCATCAGGAACCTGACAGAACCGGACCTGATGACGTTGTTGCGTCTCTGGTGGACTCAGAAGTTCAAGAGGCCAGTGACCAGCCGGGAGTGGCTGGAGAGTGACCCCTATGAACTGTATGTGCAGTTTCATGAGGACCACTTCCTGAGCAACCCGGAGGAGGCGCGGGACGCCCGCCTGAAGTACCTGGGCTATGAGGTTGCCCCCACGGGTGATCCCCTGGTTGACAAGTGGAACACGCAGCTTGACCGTGGGGAGACGCCCGATCTGAGTGAGGGGGAAGATGAGCGGGCAAAGCGCCGTGATGAGTGGGTGAGAGAGCAGGCGGAAAAGCATTTCCGTGAAACTGGTGAACTGCTGTTTGTTGCCCCCCTACCAGAAGAGATTCAACTCATTGAAAAGCTGAAAAAAGGGGAAGACCCCTACAACATTGAGGTGATGGGCGCAGCGCCGGCGGATGAACTGGAGATGGACGATCTGATGGGAGGTGCCAACCCAGAGGCTTTTGATGAGTTCATGTCAATGGCAAATCTCTACAAAGGGAGATAACCATGCCCGATCAACCTATCACCATCCCTGTCACTTTAGACCCCCAGTTTGACAGTTTTTTCACCGGACTCCAGCAGTTCACCAGGCGGGTCCACCGGGAGTTTTCCGGCTTTGGGCGTGCCAACACTCCTATGGAGAGCCTGTTCTTTTCCAAGACGGGCACCTTCTCCAAAACCATGTCCAAGGAGATTGACGAAATCCCCCGCAAGATGGGGAAAGCCATCAAGAAAGTGGTGGCGGACTACAAGCAGGCGTCACGGGCGCTCAAGAGTGGTGACACCACAGCCTTGTCTCTGTTCCCTGGTTTTGGGGAGAAGATGGCGCGGGGCACATCTTGGGCTGGGCGCGGGATGCGCGGGCTGGGGCAGACGGTGGCAGGGAGCGCATTTGGGCGCATGGCAGGACGTGTGGGCGGCGCTGTAGGTGCAGGGGGGCGTGCCGTTGGAAGAGGTGTTGAAGGGGCTGCAAGGGTGGTTCTTGCGCCTCTCAAGAAGGTGGGCAGAGAGTTCCAGTCCTTTGGGCGGATACTCAAGCAGAACACAAAGACCCTCCAGAGGTGGGGGCGTGGCTTTGGGAGGATGCTCCGTGCTGCGGGCAGGATGGGGGGCAGAGGCTTTGGTGCGTTAGGCAGGGGGGCAATGCGCGTGGGAAGAGGGGTGGGCAAAGCCGGCGGGATGATGGCAATGGGAGCCGCAGCCGGGGGGATCGGTTTGCTTGCAGGCATGATCGGCGGGCACTACATGGAGGGCATTCAAGCCTATGAAGCCAGCCAAGCTGCACGCTTGCAGGCGGCGGCAACACTGGGACCAGGAGCCCGCATGGTGGGCGGCGCCAGAGCAGGACGCTTGGGCTACAAGATCCCTGAAGCTGTAGGGCTACAAGCCCAAGCTGCCCAACTTGGCATGGGTGGAACCCCGCAGGCGGCGCAAGGTGCCATGATGCTGATGCGGACCCTGGGACAGCCAGGGCTCATGGCGGGCGCGGGCATGATGCGCCGGAGAGGGCTTGCAGGAGCGGGCGGGCTCAGGACCATGTTCCGTGATTTGTCCAAGGTCATGGAAGCCTCAATGGCGGCAGGGATTGAGCGGGCACGGTTGCCGGAATTGCTTGGGCTTGCCAATGACTATGCAGAACAGCAGATTGCCATCACCCCAGACAAAGGAGCTCAAAAGAAGTTTGCTCTCACCGTTGCCAGGATGTCAGAGGTGGTCCCAGAGATGTTCAAGGGGCGCTATGGTGCCCAGACCTTGAACACAATGGACAGAGCCATCAAGAGCGCCTCTGGACCCTTCCAGTCCTTTGTTTTGCGTGCCGCAGGCTTTGGCAAGGGGGCAAGCTATTTGGGAGCCCTACGGCAGCAGGAGGAGGGCGCACTGGCTCAGGGACCACGCGGGGAACTGCTCATTGGAAGGGTGATCAAGCAGGCCATTGCAGAGGGTGGCGGTGGGCAGTACGGTGGCCTGTCTGGCTCTGCTCTTGTCTCCCTGTCCAAGCACTTTGGTATCAGCACCAAAGCAATGGAGAATGTGTCCAAGGTCTTTGCTACGGAGAAGGGGGAGAGTGCCCGCAAGAAGATTGAGGGCATTGTGATGAAAGCCAAGGAAAAGGCTAAACTTGAGGGCAAATCAACACTGGAAAAAGACGCTTTCAAGTCCATGATTGCCTTTGGAAACACTACCCGGCTGATTGCAAACAGGTTCAACAAGATGGCGCAGCAGGGCGGAACATTCTATGCCATCAAAGAGGAAATCAACAAGATGAAGATGGCTATAGGCAGGCTCTTGACGCCCCTGCTCCGGTTGGTTGCCAAGTACATGCCTGTGATCACCAAGTATGTGATTGCTCTTGTAGAGGGCATCAAGGCGTTCATGGCTAACCTGACAAGCATCTTTAAGATTGGAAAAGCTGGCAAGGCTGCGTCACGGGCGTTCCACCTGAGTCTTGGGGAACAGGAGCGGCAACTCCAGATTGAGAAGTTGAAAGAGCGGTTGCGGGCAGACCCCAAGTTCCGTGCTGGCTTCCTTGGGCGTGTTGCCCGGTCCAAGCGTGAGCACATGGCAAAGCACTATGAGTGGATGGGTGGCAAGATGCAATACTATGGATATCAGGATGTTCAGAAGATGCTGCGGGAGTTGCGTTCAGAGGGCGTGGTGGTGAGGACCAAGGTGGTGGTGAAAAAGAACGCACGCGGGCAGGCAAATGACGTGAGCGCCCAGACGCGGGCAACCACGCAGCGCGGAAAGGGAAGCAAAGGCAAGACTGTCTCTGCGGCACAGGTGGGGCAGGCAATAGCCGGCGGCGCTGTCAACAAGTAGCAAGACGGCTATTAGATCCTAATAGGAGCGCATGATGGGAAACCCCACAAACATTGGACCATTGACCGGGCTGCACATCAATGAAAACCCGCAGATGCACTCTACCTGCCGGGTGTTTGTTGCCAGCCACAACAAGGGACCGTACAGGGATGACAAGCTGAAGGTTCCGGGGCAATATGACATTTCTGATGACGTGATTGACTGCAACTGGGATGAGACATTCCAGGGCTCCACATGCTCCTTCACGCTCCTTCCAAGGCGTCCCTACCAGGAAATGCTGTACCCAGGGGACTGGGTGTCAGTGTACGTCTCCAGTGGCGCAGACATGCCCTCTGATTTTGGGGTGGAGGGTGATCCGGAGCGGGCTGATGAAAACATCCGTGTGTTTCTGGGGATCATAGATGCTGTCCGGGAGAGCACCACAGTCCAGACGGGAACGGGCGTCACACAGGTCCGCATCAGTGTGAACTGCTCCGGGATCAACAAAGCCTTTGACCGCACCACCATCTACCTGAACCCCTCTCTTGGTCCAAACACAGCCTTTGGGCAGTCTTTGCCTGGGCTGGCAACGCTAGTCTGGCGCGTGCCCATGATTGGCTCCCCTACGTCCCTCCCCCGCGCCATTGCTCTGGCGTATCTGGGCTATGGTGGGCAGTTCCTCCTGCCGGACTCCTACCCTACGGGACTGGGCACGGAGTTGACCCGTGCAAAGCGCCTCAAGAGCGCCCTGGAGAATGCCATTGCCATAGAGAAGACAATGGGGCTCCTGCGTGTGCGTGGTCCCGGAGACTCCCCAACAACACCAGGGACGCTGCAACAAATCCGGTCCAGACTGCGCCGGGACATTCAGCCCAACTCAATCCTCTCCCTGGTGGACCTGTTCAACTATGTTGAGGATTTTTTGGTGGACGGGCGCACGCACAACGCTGCCCACCATGACATGCAGGGTTCTGTCTGGTCCCTCATGCAAGAGAACGTCAACCCCTTCCTCAATGAGATGTTTGTCTCCCTTCTCCCAGAGCAGGACGTGACGGGCAAGAGGGGGCACTTGGAGGAGGTAGATGAGTGGGGGATGCGCCCCCGCTATACCCCTTCTTTGGTCATCAGGGAGCGCCCCTTTTCCTGGCTGGATGAGGACTACAAGGTCCACACCACCAAGGGGTTGCGTCCATTCAAGTTTGGCAACGTGTTCTTTTCCTCCCGTGAGAAGAGGGCTTCCGTGCCACGGCTCCAATATCTTGACGTAGCTCAAGCAGCAAAGAACAAGACCCGGCTCCTGGGGGTGGCTGAGGTGGGGAAGGAGACAAGCCGCTCCTACAGGTTTGTGGACCGGGTGAAGTTGCGTAGCAAGGACATCACCCAAGAGTCCCTTGGTATGAGTGACAATGACACCTACAACTTTTTCATGGCGTCCCAGATCCTCAGCTTCCTTCATGAGCCCACGCAAAAATACACCCTGGTTGAAAACGGCTTGATCCCGGTCTTCCTGCCGGAGTCCATCAAACGCTATGGACTGAGAACCAGGGAGTTGACCACCAAGTTCTCTTCTGCCGGGACGGGTAAAATCAGCCGGTTCAACTCTATTGATTTCCTCATCAGAATGCTCCTCTTGCAAGACCTCTGGTATCAGCACCAGCCGTGGTACAGAGCGGGCTCCATCACCAGCAGGCCAGTCCCCAAGGCGCGGGTGGGAATGGCGCTGGATGTGTCCGGTCCAGGCAGGGAGGAGACGTTCTACATTGAAGGGGTGTCTGGGGCTTGGCAACACACGGGCGCGGGCACAGGCACGCTCACAACTTCCTTCACCGTGACCAGGGGACAGCCCTCTGGTTTCTCAGATCCCAAGCAACGGTTCAAGTACGCTCCACCGGACGCTGTGCAAATCTTCCGCAACGGGCAGCAAGTGGAGCGCAAACCAGCAAGGGTGGCTCCTCCAACGCCCAAGGCAGAGCCCGCATCAGCCCCCAAGAAAGTGGACCCAAAGACCACCGCAGGGAGCGCCCCAGCCACCCAGACAGTCCCCAACCCGGACCCGGCGGCAGAAAAGCGCATGGTCCAGAAGTTCCTCAACATTGTCCGGGTGTTTGAGACAGGGCGCCGGGATGACCGGGCATACTACTTGGCACACTTTGAACCACAGGGGGAACTGGCCTTTGGGATTATCCAGTTCAACCAGAGAGTGGGCACTTTGCCTGAACTGTTCCAGAACTGCCACAGCCAAAACCCCCAACTTTTCAAGGAGATTTTTAGCACCAAATACTACCTGGACCTGCTTGACAAAAGCTGGGTCCGCTCTGCCAACTTCAAGAAGGACTCCGATCTGCTCAACCGCACCATCAGGATGGGCAAGCAAGCTGAATTCCAGCAGGTCCAGAGGGACATGGCGGAGAATTACTACTACAAGCCAGCCAAAGCCCTGGCTGACAGGTTTGGGCTCAAATCAGAGCGGGCTGTGTGTATGTGCTTTGACACTGCCATCCAGTTTGGCACCACGGGGACCAGTAACAGCTTGGAGCAGTTCTTGGTGTTGACCTCCATCGGGACAGGTGGTCCACCAATAGACACCCCAGCCAAAGAGAAGAGGTTCCTGACAGTCTTTGCCTCTCTGGTAGATGACAAGGCGCGGAAGAATGCAGGTGATCCACAGAACCGCCGGACAAAGGAGTTGAACAGCCAGTCACCAGCAGAGGGGCTCACGGATGAACCCTATGCCAAGGTGGCAAGCCTGACACAGACGGTGGGGGTGGACGGCACTACAGCTTCACGCTACTCCATCCCAAGAACGGTCCCACGGGAGCCTCCAAAGGAGGACCGGCAGCAGGCTGGCAAGCCGCCCTGGACGGAGCAGAAAGAACTGCATGGGAAGATGTATGATCCCATCAGGCGTCCGGTTGTCACAGACAAGGAAGAGAACAAAATCAAAGAGGCGATCAAGAAGATCAACCAAAGGAAAAAGTGATGGGCTTTGACGTACACGGTGATCCCGTTCAGCACGGAATGGATGAATTTTCAGAACTGGACACAGGCTATGTGCAAATGCCTGGAGCCTGCTTGGGAATAGTCCTGTCCGTGCATCACGCGGACAGTGACAGCAACATGCTGTTCAGATTCTTGCGGGGGGATGAGCCGGGGCAGGAGAAAGCCTCACACCTTGAAGCCTCTGTGTTGCTGGTCTATGGCGGCACAGAGATGTATGTGGTTCTGGACCATGTGGTGATCCTTCCCTTTGGCAAGTGCTCCTCCAATGGACCCACCACCGGGGAGCCTGCGGACTGGTCTGAAGACGTGCCCAACGGATGTGACCCCAAAGAGGTGGATGAATTCTTTGCGGACGGAGCCCGCCGGGGGGTGGAAAACCTATCTGGAGACTGGGTGGTTGTGACCTTTGTGGGTGGTCTGCTGGAGTTGCCCTTGATCACCAACTGGTTCTCCTCTCCGCGCAACCTCACGGACGCGCCCAAGACAGAGGACGGCAAACGGTTCACCTTGCGGCGCAACAACTCTGAGCTACGCATTGACAAGAATGGCGATCTGCACTTGACTCACCGGGTGGGGCAGTACATCCAAATGAAGGGCAAAGAGATAGTCCTGAAGCACCGGGAAGGGCAGAGCATCAGCTTGGACAGTGAGGGCAACATCAGTTTGACCAACAAGAAGGGGTACTCTCTGGCGGTGGATGAGGAGGGTGTGCGTGCAACCAACGGAGAGGCGCTGGTGGAGATGAAGGGCACCAACGTCCGGGTCTACACAAAGAGCGGCAAGGTGACGGTGAACGCAGACAAGGTGAACATCTCAGCCGGAGAGGTGAACGTCACTGGCGGGAGCACTCTCAACAAGCTGTGTATTGATGATCTGGCAGTGGACTTCCAGACCTTTTTCCTCACCTACATCAAGTTTATGGAGACGGTGGAGGGTGTGGTGGGCAAGATCCCTGGTGTGGGTACGGCAGTGGAGGCATTGATCAAGACGCTGCGATCTTCCTTGATCCCCATCCAGACAAAACTGCAAACAAACACCTACTTGACCTATTTGACAAAGGTTTTGAAAGCGGAGTGATCCATGAGCACACAACCCAACCCCGGCTGTTCCTACCCTTCCTTGCAGCTACCGCCGGCAGTGGAGGACTACCTTGCAGACCTGATTGGAACCCAGTTGCAGGCGTTTGCCTCTGAACTGGGCAAGGCTCAGGCAAAGGTGTTGATCATCCAGACGGCTCTTGCAGACCCAACGGGCGCGGGCTTGGGGGTGGCTACTTCTGCGCTGTCTTCCTTTTTCTCCGCAGAGAAACAAGCAGCGGCGGCGGCGTCTTTGAAGGAATTCACGGACGATCTGGCGGACATAGCCAAGACCATTGAGAAGTTTGAAAAGCAAGCAAAACGGTACACAAACCTGGCTTCAAACTGCCCTCTGCCACGGGTTCCCAACCCCACAGCCACAGGAGGATGAGATGGCGGACCAGATGACCCCAAAGGAGTTTGATGAGCGCCTTGCACACCAGTTGGACTCCCTCAAGCAGTTGTTTGTAGACGGGCAGATGCAGGGGTTGGTGGTGGTCACAATGTCAGAGTCCATTGTGTGGGACAACGAACAAGATCCCAAGGTGGCGCTGGAGTACATGTTGACCATTGTGCAAGACCTGGAAAAGACCCGTGAGGTGCGGCAAAAAAGGGATGGGGTGTGAGTATTAGAAACTAATAGCCGGAGGTGAATCATGCCTGGGCGCAAGACCCTTCTGCCTGTGGATGACGTGCAGCGCAGGATGCAATTTGAGTTGACCAAGCCGGGGAAGACCGGCGGTGGGGTGGCTCTCTACTCCTTTTTCATCATTGACCCCACCACGGGGGAGACGGTGAGCCAGTTTGGCTTTGATATCCCGCCTGTGTCTATCCGCACGGATGAGGATGCTGCCTCTGACGCATTTGCAGCTCAAGAGGGTGGCTACTGGACGGATGACCGTGGGCAATACTTCAAGATGGTGACGATCAATGGCACTTTTGGCTTCCGCCCAACCCCCAAGGGACCAGCAAAGGGCGTCCGCGCCCCCAAGCCATCAACTGCACAGCAGATCACGGGTGCTATTCCCTCTCTGAATCAGCCCGTTGCCTCCAAGATCACCAAAGAGCGCACAGGTGAGGACCGCTACCGTGCTTTGCACAATCTTGTCCGGCTCTACTGGGACCGGAAAGGGGTCCGCGCCACGGCTCACAAGACGGTCTTTGTGTGGGCAAACTGGAGGATGGGAGAGGTCTACATTGCCCAGCCCATGAGGTTCAGCCGGGACCGCTCCGCGCCCAGTGGGCGGCTCAAGATCACCTATAGCTTGAACCTGCGCCTGCTTGCGCCTCTGGAAGGGGTGGAACGCCCCAAGGACTTCCTCAAATCCCCCTTCAGCCGCAGTGGGCGCAGCAACCAGAAGTTCAGGCTGAGTGTGGTGGTGGCTAAACTGGAGACGCTCAAGAGGCAGATTGAGGACGTTGCAACGCTCTCCAAGGACTTTGCTTTCAACCTCAACCGCAACATCCTGGACACCCTCCAGCAAACCATCACGGACATTGGCAAATCCCTGGAGCAGGCTGTGCTGGACGTGATTGAGATAACGGAGGCGGTGACGGTGGCAACCATCACCACAGTCCTTGCGCCCGCGCACCTGATATCTGAAGCTGTGCGCCGGTGCATTGAGGCAGGTGACACCATAGGGCAGGAGAGCGGCTTCTTTTTTGATGAGGTCCGGCGCAGGTTCTACAGCGCGGCACGCAACCTCTCAGATGCGTTTGTGGGGCTCATGAGCGTGGGCAGCGTGCATGATGTGAACGCCACAGCAGACGCCTACGCTGCAAAATACCGGCGCAAGGATGAGCAGGCGGCGCTCTCTAATGACGGCATTCCCTTGTCCAACACACAGCAGAGTGACGGGGGCTCCAAGACAGCCATAGGGGCAGCACCCATTCCTACCGGCTCCCAGACCATGACTCTCCCAGGGCAGGTCACAATCAAGGCGCTGGCAGCACAGTTCTTGGGGGCGGCGGGCAGGTGGAAAGAGATTGTCCTGCTCAACAAGCTGCGCCCACCGTACATCTCCCCATCTGGGGATGGCGTCACAGTGCTGCGCCCAGGCGATCCGATCAAGTTGCCAGCCACACCAGATGAGCAAGCCCCTGAAAACAATGTGTTTGCCTCAGATCGTGAGGAGCGCAGCTTGGACGCTTACCGCTTTGGGCGGGACATCAAGATGGACCTACGCACAGAGGAACTGCAAATCAGCCAGGGGGGCGATCTGGACACTGTGGAAGGAACGGACAATCTGGTGCAGGCGCTCCACCTCAAAGTGCGGCGCAAACCGGGCGATCTGCGGGCTCACCCGTGGTTTGGTTTTGGTGCTGAAGCTGGAGAAGGGCTTGCAGTAGACACCCTTGCAGGGTATCATCTCCACTTGAGAACCACGCTCCTGAGTGATACCAGGATTGAAAGAATTGCGTCAATGTCATTCCAAGTGAAAGAGGACCAGATCCACATCAAATCAACGCTGGTTCCCAAGGACCAGGATGACGCTCTGGCACTTGACATGAGAGCAACATTGTAGGAGTCAGGTATGCCTCTGATAGAGTTCACCCCACGGCAGTTTGAAGAGATCCTGCAAGACATGGTGAACATGGTGCGAACCATAGCACCACGCCTGACTGACTGGAATGTGGGGTCTATCATCCGCACCATTCTGGAAGTTGCGGCTCTGGAAGATGATGAGCAGTACACCCAGATGGTCTACCTCTCCCTGTTGTGGAACCTGGACAATGTGGTGGGAAGGGATCTGGATGAGCGCCTCTTGGAGCGCAACATCCAACGTCTGGGACCGCTCTATGCTGCGGGTGAGGTGGAGGTGTCCAACGGCAACTTGATCACCACATTTTTGACCCAGCCTGTCTCTGTGGCGGCGGCGGGAGCGTCCGTCCTTTCCAGCGCCGGCTTCCCCACCTCTGGCTACCCTTACACCATCAGGGTAGGTGAGGGGCTCTCCACCCAAGAAGACCGCTCTGTGACCGCAAATGACACCTCTGGGAACGTGTTCACAACGGACGCCTTTGTGAACGATCACAAGGCGGGTGAGAGGGTGTCCATTGTGGAGGGTGGCAACCTGACTGCTCCTGCGGGTACGCGGGTGAGAGTGCGCCCGGAAGACAATCAACCTGAACTGTCTGCAACGCTCCTGGAGCCTGCGGTGGTGCAAGCTGGCAACTACACTAGCAACCCGGCGCTGGCTCAGATGGACTCCCCTGGGCTGGTAGGCAATGTAGACAAGGACACCATCAAAGAGTTTGTGGGTTCCCCTCCGTTTGACCAAGCCCTTGTGACCAACATTGAGCGGTTTACCGGCGGACGCAACTCAGAGAG
>Ga0180438_10007875_pt1 | contig 13726 bp, 12 predicted proteins | sample SS_ome_12_FD_132455 | JGI IMG/M metagenome (GOLD analysis project Ga0180438, IMG submission 132455) | Hypersaline lake sediment archaeal communities from the Salton Sea, California, USA - SS_3_D_2 metaG | ecosystem: Environmental > Aquatic > Non-marine Saline and Alkaline > Hypersaline >... | reverse complement strand
TACGTTTTGTTTGGGATCGAAGGATGCGTCCCACCACCTCAGCGATACAGCGTCTGATGCGTGACGGGAGGTAAACTGTACACCCATTGGAGATGGCCAAAGAGACTCGCTGTTCGTTGATGACTCTATAGGTTTTTTTTTCCTGCTGCTTGCACTTGGAAGCCAGCGTATCGATCCAATGGTCGGACCATAACTCGGCTAAGAGTTTTTGAGCGGCTTGCATCACAATTTCTCGTAGCATATCCAGTTGATGGCGTAAGGTGGTGTCTTGTGGGAGTTTTAGTGGATAAGTTTGCGTCAGCGAGGTCATAAGTGTAGATCTCTCCTGCATTATAGGCGGTGTTGTCGTTCAGAGAGTTAGCGGCATCCTAGTATAGAGAAACTAGCTATAAAAAGACAACTTATTTTAAGTATTAACAAGTGCCCCTTCATCAGACTCCTCCATCCTCGAAATAGTTGTCTACAAAACGATACATTTGTCTATAAAATGCGTCAAATGCTATATACTCCTATAAGTAAGTTAAGTTAATCTATATTCTTACAAGTTGAGAATAGATGATTCATGTTTTTTGTTGGTGATAAAAATTTCAAAAAGCACAGTTATTAGTATGTCATTACCAGCGAAGTTGATAGCGCAAATCGATGACATAACTGAAAGAGAAGGCTATGCAAGTCGTTCCGAAGTAATAAGAAAAGCACTTAGGGTTTTAATTTCGGAAGATGCATGGCTAACAAATCATCAAGATACCATGTTTATCGCAACTATAACAGTATTTTATGAAGATGATGCTTCATCCACTGAGCGATTATCAGCGGTTTTTCATAAGTACACAGATCTTGTAAAAGCCCGCACTCATTCTCATTTACATTCAGAGTATTGTCTCGAAGTACTTGTGTGTCATGGAAAGGCTTCAGAAATCAAGAAGCTAAAAAATGATTTAACAGTGCTTCGAGGAATTCAAGAACTTCGTGTGGTTACTATAAAAGCAGATGCTAAAGAATCGTAGAAGACTCTATTAATTGCGTTGAATACATATTCCATGCATATGGCCTATTCTCTTGTATTTTTATTGATATACGTTGCTTAGCTCTTTAACGGCCTTATAATTTAGCCTCTAACTCGTTAATTCTTTTCAACAAGCTTTCTGTGATTTTTGTTAAGCTAAGGATCGCCAATTTGATAGTGGGATCCTTTATGCCCTTTGTTTCCGCCTTCAATTTCTTGATAATCGATTCAATTTCCACTTCAAGACCCATATTATCCCTCCTATTACTATTCATGCAGTTTTGCTATAAAAAAGAAAGTTGAGTTGCGTGAAAGTGTTATTTCAGGTAACTCGCCTAGTAAAAAGCATTTCCATCTATACGATATTACGCGCTCGCAAAGACGTAACACTTATATTCTTTTTGGAGTATTACGAATACCGTAATCAGTAATATTTTAATGAGTTTTCTCTGTAAAGAGGCAGTAATACCCATATACAACGCCTCTAAATTACAGAGAGACAAGAAAAGAATAAGAGGAGTCAATAATATGCATATTCCTGATGGAATTATTCCTATAGAACAAGCGATTGTCTATTTAGTAATTGCAGTAATTTTTATTGCATATTCGATCTATAGAATAGGAAAAGGTCTCGAAGACAAACACATACCGCTTCTTGGCGTTTTAGCAGCGGGCATTTTTGCAGCTCAGATGTTCAACTTCCCAGTACCTTACGGTTCAAGTGGTCATCTTGTGGGCACAGCTCTAGCTACTGCCTATGTGGGGCCTGCTGGCGCAATAGTGATTATTGCAAGTGTTTTATTAGTGCAGGCATTCTTTGGCGACGGCGGTATTACAGCTTACGGTGCTAATGTGCTTAATATGGGAGTTATTGGAGGTTTAGTAAGCTGGGCGGTCATTGGATTTGTCGTTAAAGTAGTTTTAAAAGACAATAAGAACGCGAAAACCATTGCTGTCGGAATTGCAGGATTTGTAGCTACTGTTGTTGCAGCTTTCGTTGCTTCCCTGGAAATGATAGTTGCAGGATTAGAACCAGCAGCACTTGTAATTGGGTGGATGGTTGGCTTACACGCAATAATTGGAATCGGTGAGGCAGTAATTTCAATGGCAATTGTTGCATACACAACAAAAGTACGCCCTGATCTTCTAGAGATGACACATTTCGAATTGGCACCTGGAGTTATGACATCCGAATGAGGTGAAAATAATGGCTGCAACTACTAAAGAAGGTTTTACAATTCCTAGATACGTGATATTGTCACTGATAGTAGCATTTGTAATCATGGCTGTATTTGCATTTATAGCCTCAGAAAATCCAGATGGTCTTGAGAGAATGTTCGAAGCAGTCGGCGTGGAAGGTGCAGAGGGCGGCTTTTTATCGTTTGGTGAAGGGTTCGCGGCTGATCTTCTAACTATGGCGGTCGGTATGGTTAGTGTGTTCGCAATCATCATTGTGATAATGCTGGCAGTTCGGTATCTAAAAAGAAGCTGAATTTTTTTCTTACTTATATGTAAGTTTCACAATCTTTTTTTTATACTTTTTATATTCACGACACCATAAGTCGTTGGAAGAATTTCTCTCTCAGTGGAGACCTAATTATGAAAGGGCACTACTTTACGTTACCTTTTAGAAAATTTAGTGGGGAAAGTCCTCCACAGTTATCGCCTGCAGCGAAAGTCGTACTCATGATTGCATTTGCCGTCGCAGTCGTTGCAAACACAGATTTTGTCATAATTTTTTTGACTTTCATTTTCGCATTAGTTCTCGCAAAGTCACTACAAGGGCGAATTCTTCATGCCATAGAGCATTCCTGGGTGGCAATTCCCGTGCTGTTTTCCCTCGGAATCTTTAACACGTTTTCAAAAGGGTCTCCTGACGCAATTATCACTACATTTCAACTTTTAGGGTTCACGATAAATGTCTATCAAGAAGGATTGCGATTCTTTGCCCTGATAATGCTCAGAGGGATTTGTGCGGTTTTGATAATCACAACATTTACGTCCTCGATGTGCTTACAAGAATTTATCGACGGACTGAGAGTCATACATCTCCCTGAGACAATGGTGTCAATAATCATGCTCATGTTACGCTACGCGCCTCTTATCTTTGAGGAAGCGGCAACTGTTCGAACCGCCCAGAGTTTAAGAGGACTGGAGCTCGCATCAAGAAAATCGCGTTTCGCAGCAGTTGCGGCGATGTTGGGAATGATTTTCATTCGCTCTTACGACAGAGGACTTGCAGTTTATGAAGCGATGTCCCTTCGTGGACTGAAAAGCAAAAGTCGATTCGGAAGAAAAAAGGGAATTACAGCGCGCGAGTACGCGCTGATTGTGGGTTGTATTCTTCTTTGTATAGCGATTTGGATTATGATAGAGCTATGGCTTCCGATCGAGTTTTTTTGACCTTTCTCGTCCCCGTACCTGTCATCCATTCCCGTCTCAGAAGGCGTCAGACCTCTCAGGTTCAGTCTCATGCACAAGAACGTGTTCTCCGCGTGATGCGAGGAACACTCCGTCTTGTAGTGCGAGTATTTACCAGCAAATACAAACAGACTTTCTCATAGAAGAACCCGTATGCTTCTTGGAACGGAGGCTGAGAGGATGATACCTTAAAAGGCGATACCTGCGTGATTAACTCGCTTTTTGCCCCTACAGAACCAATATTCGCATACACAAAATGCCTCCTATTTATGATTTCCCACACTATAATTGGCAATCGTGTGTTATAAACATTGTTTAGAAAAAATTATTCGTTTAAACTGATTGAATGTTCATACCGAGTAATAAGAATAGAACGTACATAAATGATTGAGGGTTGATCAGATTTTACAAACGGAATTCGCACAATGGATTGCTCGTATTGCAAAAATAAGTGTAATAAAATTTTATCGTATCTGGATCATATAAATATAAATAAAAAGATCCTTAACTCTCTAAAACTCTGGAACTCAAGAAGTTCAGTCATTTTGCTAAAACAAGCAAATCTCGATTAATCGAAATGTCTAGAACCATAATGCATTGAGAGTTACATTATCACATGGATTTGGAGGAGTATTAGTGGATTACTCAGTGGCAGTGGAGTTTAAAAACGTTTCATTTCAATATCAACATGGTTCAAAAGGATTTCTAATGGAAGATATTAGTTTTTCAATTCCTCAAGGAACTAAATTTGCCATCGCAGGTCCAAATGGGGCTGGAAAAACAACGCTTTTGAAAATGATTGTAGGATTAAATACCCCAATTAAAGGAGAGGTACGTGTTTTCGATAAAACTGTCAGCAAAGAAACAATAGATGACATAAGGAGAGAAGTAGGATTTGTATTTCAAAATCCGGATAATCAAGTCTTTGCTACGACTTGTTTTGAAGACGTGGCCTTTGGACCTCGCAACCTAGGGCTTCCAGAAAATGAAGTTGAAGAAATTGTATATGATGCTCTTAGGAAAATGGGAATGGAAGAATGGAAAGACTATTCTCCATTTAACTTAAGTTTCGGTCAAAAGAAGAGGGTCGCAATTGCAGGCGTCTTAGCCATGGATCCAAAAATGTTAATATTCGATGAACCCTTTGCTAATCTAGATTTGCCGACAACAATAGCGCTAATTAAACTCTTAAACGAAATTACACAAGAAAAAGAATTGGCCATATTATTTGCATCTCATGACCATAGATTCCATAAATGGTCAGAAAACTTACTTGTCCTCAACAGAGGCAAAATGATCTTCTGCGGGCCTACAAGTGAGGGGATGCAAAATCAAATGGTGAAAGAGGCTTTAGGAGACCCTTCAGAATTAGATGAAATATTACGGTAGGGTTTTTAGTGCATAAATAGTTAATTTATGGCTGCATGTGTTTAAGAATCATTAAGAATAAATAGTTCTAAAACTCTAGTTTGTTTATGTGGAGGATATAATTGATGGAATCCATTTTTCAAGTCATACGCCAAGACATTAAAACTGCTTTAATAGCTTTCGAAGATGATAATTTTGATGATATGAACATTTTTGCTAATCGTTCGATGGCCAATGCGATTTTTGGCAATCACAAGAAATTAATTCTTCCAGGATTCTTTCTCAAGGATATTGCGATTATTTATCGAGACTTAAAATCTCGAAAAGAGCCAACTGCATTTTCAACGGCTAAAGCTGTTTGTAGTAAATATATTAAATTATTAGAAGAGCATATTGAGGATTTTAGCTTTGATGAAAAGCAACTATGGGAAGAATTTTTCAAATTATTTATAGATCTAAGAGAATTTCGAATGAACAAATATGAATATGAAACCCATTTTGAAGATCTAATCTTTTCACGAGATGCTGTCAAATGGTTAATAGAGTTTCTAGGAAACAACAGGGAGGTTTTGTTAGATTTACATAGCCTCTTATTGAGGGGAATTATAAATGAAATGGATCGAATAATTCGAGTACATTCTGGTGATTTGATAGAAATATACGCGTTATCGCTAATAACGGCGCTTGATAGATTTTATGCTTATTTCCGAATTGCTTATGTTGCAGAAGAGGGTATTGACAAAGAAACGTTGAAAAAGACACTTTTTTCATATATTGAGAAGATCCAAAGTTTATTAACTGGTTCAGAAGTGCAAGTATCAGATGTAATGATTGTTTTATGGGATCTTGTTAAAGATTGGAGAGAATTCTTCATTCGATATATGGAGTCTTTAGCACCCCGTCCAGTTAAGGTTGATAAAGAAATAGAAATATCAGAAGAAACGAAAAAAATATTGACCGAGGGTGTAACTAAAGCTTTAGAAAGGGATATAGAAACCAAAAAATAACAGGAAAAGAAAATGACAACTTCACTATTCACTGAAATTGTTTCTGGACTACATAAGAACGCCCCTGATGCATCTCCAGAAGATTTAACAAATATCCTTATAAAAGTAATTGAGAAAGATATTCTTCCAGCCGCTATAAAGAATATGAAATTGCCAAGACCTCCTTCCCCTTTAGAAATTAAGCGAGAGCAATTATATCTGAAACGAATGCCAAAGAGATTTAGGAATTTATCAACCACCTTAAAGGAAAAACTAATACGCGAATTTGATTATATTAAACATCAATTGAATGGTAGGGAAACAGATAATCCCTCTTTTGTTCCTGATTTTTTTGTTACAGATTTTGACACTCTAAGAATCCCTGTTGATTTAACATTTAAATCTTCTATTCAAGTTACTTCTCCAAAAAAAGATGGACTATCAAGAGAATCTATACTAGAGGAGTTAACTGTAAGTCCATATATTAAATCTGTAAAGGAAAAAGACAAAGAATTTCCAAAATTCATTATTACAGAAGAAATTCAAAATAAAATTGCTTCTGATTTGCTTTTGAGAGAGATTTTTAGAATTATTGAAATTAAAATCAAAGATTTTGTTACTACATTCCCATCTAGGATAGATCTCACTGTAGCTCTTCATAAAGACCTAGAACTTCCTGAATGGGAAAAAACAGTGATTACAATAAGTGCAATAAACTTTGATTTCGATCGAAAAATGATTCTATGGGAAATTCTTGATTCAAAAGTTCGGAGTTCTCTTAAGGAAATGATGGACCATGCAAGCCCCTCTGAAAGACCAAAAATTGAAGACTTCAACAGAAATCTATTCACCCATATGGAACTAGAGTGAGTGAGAGAGATTGTTTGATCCTAGGCAATTTTTGGATCTTGCGGATGCCTTGTTAGATGATTCAAAGTATGAAAAACAGGGTAGAATCAGAACTTGCATAGGAAGGGCGTATTATGCGGCATTCTTGTTGTCAATGAAAAAACTGCAGGAAATTGGACACTCATTCCGTGAGGTTGATAGGCTACATAAAGATGTAATTAGCACTTTAATGAATGAAAAAAAACATTTTATCAGTAGTCAGCTAGATAAACTTCGTGAATATAGAGTTAATGCAGATTATAAAATGAAATCGAAAATAACGAGTGAACTGGGCAAAAGATGTATTATGCTTTCCAGAAAGATCATGCACTCAATCGAACAAATTTAAATCAAGAATTTCATCATCATGCATTACATCTTAATGTTTAGGAGGTTTTGATATTTTCTTAGTAGATTCCTCTTGTTTCAGTTTCAATCATTACAACAAAACTTACAGGAGCTATATATTATTTGTCAAATTTTTTGACTTCATTTGAGAGGAATAAGACACTTATCTTTTAAAGAAAAATTAATTTGTATCTCTGGGCCAGATACTAGTTAATTGACTTAGAAAGCAAATCGAGTTGTGCTTTTTTGATAGAAACTGAAATTCGAGAAGAAATCTATGATAGTATTCCAAAGGAAGAATGGGACATTAGAGATACTATCCCACAATTAGCTTATCTCACTCACAATTATTTAAGATATTACGGGAAATACATTCCTCCTATCGCAACAAATCTAATAAAAAGATATACTGAAAGAAAAGACGTTATCTTAGATAATTTCGCGGGTTGTGGTACGGGTTTAGTGGAAGCAAAGTTGCATGGACGAAATTCAATTGGAGTAGAGATCAACCAATTAGGGGTACTAGCCTCCAAGGTAAAAACAACTGTGATAGAGCCACAGAAACTAACAAGTATCTACAAAGATATCTTAGAAAATGCCTCTCAAGGTATTTCAAAACTTTTAGAAAACGGTAATGATGTAATGCTATCTATACCATCTAAAGAAGCTTTTCCATCAATTGATAAATGGTTTTTAAAAAGGCAAAAAAATCACCTAGGCGTTTTAAGACAGCATATTTTTAATTTAGACGAAGATGATATTATCAAAGATTTTTTCAGACTTGCATTTGGTGCTATCATTCGCCGTTGTAGCAATGCATATGACGGCGAGGTGAGACCTCACATCAATAAGAACAAGAAACCCCGCCCAGTTCTCGCAGCATTTAAAGACAAAGTTGAAGACATGATTCAAAGAATGGAGGCATTCTCTCAAGAAGCATCAAAAGATGTGTGTGCGAAAATATTTCATCACGACAGCCGTGACTTGCGGGAAATTGTAGAAGACGAGAGTATTGATTTGATAATTTCTCATCCTCCTTATCTTAACGCTTTTGATTATGCACCCGTTTTCAAACCAACAATGCATTGGTTGGGTCTTGGATATTCAGCAACTAGAAAAGAAGAAATTCGCGCTTGGCCAGCTACAAATAAAAACTTAGTGGATAGATACTTTTCAGACCTAGACAAATGCCTAGCTGAAATGTACAGAGTTATGAAACCGAATGGAAAATGTTGCGTTGTAATAGGAGACTGTACAATTAAAAAAAAGCCCTTAGCCACGCATAAAGTAATACTCAACTTGGCGACTGATAAGGGTTTCAAGATAGAGCGAATTTTCTCTCGTAAACCCTGGTATACCACTGGTAGATATTCATACGATCCAAGATCGCTAAAAAAAGAGTATATTCTTGTTTTTGGTTTGAATTAGGTCTAACTCATCTATGGGAAAAATGGAGATTACTCACACTTTGATGCTCCGCATGACTTACAGATTAGACAGCCTTCTTCGTGAACAAGTTGTCCTCCGCAGTCAGGACAAATACCAAAATATGATTTCATAACAGGTTTTTCATCAGAATCTTCTATTTCGTGTCTTTCGATATATCGAGAAAGTGCCTTGCCAATTGCATCAGGACACGAGAGAATCAACGTACCTTCATCCCAAGACGCTGAGGGACAACGTATTTCTCGTAGTTGTTTAACGATTGATTCAATTTTTACACCTGAACGAAGAGATAACGAAATTAGACGACTGATTGCCTCCGATTGGGCACTAGGACACCCTCCAGAGTGTCCAAGCGTTGAAAATACCTCAAAAAGCCCCTCGTTATCAGCGTTGATGGTAACATAGAGGTTTCCGCATCCAGTTCTTATTCTTTCCGTCTCACCTACAGTCACAGAAGGTCTAGTGCGCGGTGCGAGAATATCTTTTTCAGGAGTCTCTTCAATCTTACCTATATTCACAACTGCTTCTCTACTGCCATAACGAAACACAGTTACACCTTTACAACCCAGTTCATATGCAGTCATAAATACAGTTGCTACATCAGACTTTGTGGCCTCTTGCGGCATGTTTACGGTTTTTGAAACAGCATTGTCAGTATAATTCTGAAAGGCAGCCTGCATACGCACATGCCATTCTGGTGAGATATCATGTGCTGTGACAAAAATTCTACGAATGTGCTCAGGAATTTCATCTATATTTTGAATAGGTCCTTGTTCTGCAATTTTTTGCATTAAATCTTGACTGTAAATGCTTTCTTCTTTTGCAATGCTTTCAAAGTACGAGTTGACAGTTACGAGTTTTTCACCATCCATTACTTTCTTGAAGTAGCTTACAGCAAATAGAGGTTCAATTCCACTTGAACAATCTGCTATCATGCTAATAGTTCCAGTAGGAGCTATGGTGGTAACTGTCGCGTTACGTAGTGGGGGTGAATCCTTGTAGATACTATCTTCGAAACTTGGAAATTGACCACGTTCCTTAGCTAAGTCTTCAGATGCTTTGCGGCCTTCTTCTGAAATAAACTTCATGATTTTTTCTGCAAGTTCAAGAGCATCTAGTGAATCATAAGGAATTCTCAATTGAATTAGTAAATCTGCCCATCCCATAACGCCTAAACCAATCTTTCTATTTTCTTTAGTCATTTTTTCAATTTCTGGGAGTGGATAGTTGTTCATATCAATCACATTATCGAGAAATCTTACTGAAAGTCTAACCACTCTCTTCAATTCCTCATAATCAACTGTGTAATGTTCGTTTTCTTGTTTAACCATCTTTGCAAGATTGATGGAACCTAAATTGCAGCTCTCCATTGGGAGCAACAACTGCTCGCCGCAGTTTTTAGTTTTAATGAATTTTACTTTTTTTCTATTTTCACTCTTTGACTCGAAGCCGCCAATGAAAAATGAATGAAAATCATCTACTGTCCCATTATATACATCTTCTTTGCCTAGATATTCAATTGATACAATTTTATGATTGTACATCATTGCGGCGTCTTTTAATTCTTTGTAAGTCTTAAAACCAAATTTTGTTCCTATTCTAAAAGTAACTTTAGATTCCTTGCAGAAATCTTCCCATTCTTTCTTAAAGGGAACTCTTTCTAACTTATCTGATAATTCAATGTATTTTTCAAGTTGTTGCTCTTTATTCCGTCTTGCTCTCTCTTTGTAAGCTTTTCTTACGCCTTCTACTCTTTTTTCGAAAATTGAGTCTTCTGAATTCAAGAAGTTCATAAAGCATTCTTTGCTACAAAATCCAATCTCTCTTTTACTAAAACTAATTGGAAACTCACGTCCACAATTTTCACAGGTTTTTTTGACCATAACACTATTTCCTTCTAAATAACAGTACAGATTTGTTTTTTCTCTACATTCTTCTAATTTACGTAAGGCTCTTTTATGAAAACCCTTTTCTGCAGTTTTTCGATAGTTCTCGTCATTCCAGAGTTTTTTCATTCTTTCTGAAAAAGCGTTTCTTACTTCAGGGTTGGCGAATAATTCTCTAGATTTTTCTCCAATTTTTCTTTTCGTTTCTTCTGAGTGGCGCTTACCATAAAGAGGATTATTTTCACCTTTAGTATTATAAAACGGATTTTCTGCTTTATATTTTTCCCAAGCTTCCTTATTCTGCTTTATCTTGTAGAGCGGATTGTTCTTACCCTTTATTGAACGGCTATGAAGATGATCATGTTCACTGATTTTAAGAATTTCAAGATTAGCGGGTGAATTATTTATTGAATTGAAATCACTGTGATGGACCACACAGTCTTCAGATATTTCTTTATCATTATTAAGAAAAAACCTGGCAATGATATTGTGTTCTGATTTATCCGATATTCCTCTATTATACATCCTCCAGTATTTTTTTGACCTATTTTTTGTGTATTTTCCTTTTTGCCATTGTAATACTTTAGTTAAAACATGAAGACTATCGCCTTGTTTTAACTCGTCTGTACGTTTACTATTCCCGTCTCTAAGGTAAAATACATGATTTTTAGTTGCTTTAAGAACATTTCCTGAATCTAAAGTAATTTTGTAGACAGGAACATTCTTTTCAGTAAGTCGAGGTCTTCGCATATATCTAACAACAATTTTGCCGTTATTATTTTCTGTGAAGACAGGAACATCTTTACCCTCATTAACCAGTTTTTCAATAGGAACTGTTCCTCTTCCATCTGCTGTTGCAATTAATGTATCTCCTGTCAAACAAGGATTAGTGCTCTCGTAATTTCCTAAGGCAGGGGTAGGATTAAATTGATTAGCTCGATCTATAAAGAATAATCCGGGCTCTCCGTTTGTCCAGGCCTGTATAACCAACAAATCGAATACATCTTTTGCATCTAGAGTTTCAACTACTTTTTTTGTGCGAGGATTTGTTAAATTATACTTCCGATCAGTTTTTACTGCTTTCATAAACTCATCAGTTGCTGCGACTGAAATATTGAAGTTAGTTAGTTCCGTTAGGTCACTTTTCGAAGTAATAAATTCGATAATATCCGGGTGATCTACGCGGAGAATACCCATATTAGCGCCCCTACGCTTACCTCCTTGCTTTATTATTTCAGTACTCGCATTAAAAACCTTCATAAAAGATATAGGACCAGAAGCTATACCGCCAGTCGTTTTTACTACATCATTTTTCGGACGGAGTCGAGAAAAGCTAAATCCCGTCCCTCCTCCACTCTTATGGATCTTAGCAGTAGATTTAATGGCGTCAAAGATGCTATCAATAGAATCTTCAATCGGTAGGACAAAGCAAGCTGACAATTGTTGCACATGACTTATTCCTGCGTTCATAAGCGTCGGAGAGTTAGGGAGAAACTTAAAGGAAGTCATTATTTCATAAAAATCTAATCCCATTCGTTCAACATCGCCGCCATAAAGTGCCTCCGCAGAAGCTATATTATTAGCGACACGACTAAACATTTCCTCAGGTGTTTCAATTAGTTCCCTTTTCTCGTTCTTGGCCAAATAGCGGCGCTCGAGAATTTTTAGTGAATTTTCAGATAAACTTAAAGTCAATTTTTTCCCTCACCAATACTATGATTCTTGATTTAATAAACATTCTTTTAGGAAAATGGAGTTGGGGTTACAATCACACTATTTAGAGATACCGTCATTTTACATGATAAACAAATAGTACTAGATTTGTCGGGCTTTAAGACCTTTTATTCAACCAATAAATTGGTTTCAATTAGATATAACAGTAAAGTGACTAAACAATCCATGATTTAATCAATTCAATGGCATAAGAAGAAATAGTAAAGCCTACATTCACCAAAAAAGATTCATCGACATAAAGTAGCAGTAAATTGTATCCAAAAATCAACAAAATCTGAGTAACAGAGGTCTTGAATAGAAAATCAAGTAAATTATCCAGTTTATAACTAGGGCGAGTTTTTTCAAACTTCTTGACGTCACTTCCTCGTTTAATCAAACGTAGACGCTTTTCATATTCCGTCTCTACTTCTTTTAAGGCGACTCTAACCTCTTTAAGAATTGTTAGTACAAAAAGACTGGAATAGAAACCACTAATGATGGTTCGAATATTTCTTGAGAAAAAAAGTTGGGCACGAGCGCCGAAGATACCTTCTGCAAGTGAAAAACTATATGAAATTGATGCTAGCGCTAAGAACAAGTAGAAAATGATCTGAAAGAGAATAAGATTTTTTCGTTTTTCAAGTTTTTCTACTTTGGCATGAACAACAGTCACAGCAAGAAAACAACAAAAAACACCGAACAGGAAAACTAAGATGAATAAACCAATTCCTAGGGCTTCTATTAAAAGACTTAAACCAAATCGGGAAGCGGAACTTGATGCTACAGTGTAGTATTTCAAACTATGATATGCCGTCAGAACTAGAAGAATAAAGAAAGCCCAAATTCTGATGCGATCATACCATAATTTTCCTCTTCTTACATCCACGCTTTTTGCACCTTTAAGATCTTTTAATCACACGATTGATGCCCCGATGTGCGCAAAAAAGGCAGATCCATGTTTCAAGAATGAACTTCGGAAAGGAAGATGATGATTTTTCTTCTAAAAACTTAAATAAGACAGAGAGAGAACTTGCCGCGTATTTTAGACACTGCTAATCATTCTTGAAGCATTTTTAAATAATGGTGTATAAGAAACTCATCCAATACTTATAAAGTCCTCGTTTCACATAAAAACTTGTTACATAACTAGGATATACGAACGATAAGAAACTTCAAATGACAATAAAGTTCGATTTAATTATAAAAAACAAACTAAAAATTGTATTAAATACGCTCTTGGATTTTCAATGTATTGGAGCACTGCACGATGAATGAAAACATGATATTACAATTACCAAAGTTTAGAGTGCATTTAGATCCAACAAAGAAACCTCAAGGAAACATTATCTTTATATCTCATGGTCATACAGATCACATGCTGAGAAAAAAGACTCCAATTCCAAAACTCTGCTCAGACGCTACCGAGAAAATTGTCTCTTTACGAAGGAATAGCCCCTTAAACAATGTAATAACTGAAAACTTATCAATCAATGATCTTACCTTGCGAATGATTGATGCTGGACATATTCTTGGCTCAAGAGCATTAATTATTGAAAATGATAAGAAGATAGTCTTTACCTCAGATTTCACTTTACGAGAACGCGAATTTTTAGGGAAATTTATACCTGAAAAATGCGATTACTTAATAATGGAAGCTACCTTTG
>Ga0180438_10007874_pt1 | contig 13730 bp, 15 predicted proteins | sample SS_ome_12_FD_132455 | JGI IMG/M metagenome (GOLD analysis project Ga0180438, IMG submission 132455) | Hypersaline lake sediment archaeal communities from the Salton Sea, California, USA - SS_3_D_2 metaG | ecosystem: Environmental > Aquatic > Non-marine Saline and Alkaline > Hypersaline >... | reverse complement strand
AGATTCCAATATTATCACTGTACGACTAAATGATACTATTACGGTGGAATATAATAAATCGTTGGCACCTCTCAATGGATTCTTAATCTATGGTTCTAGATTAACCCCCTGCAATTTATCTCAGCTATTGATTTTAAATACGACAGGTTCCTTTGTAGAGGAAATCAGTGACGAGTTTTATGATACTGATGAAAATGATTACTTAATTTTCGACTATGAGGATTATTTTATTGAAGATTATAAAAAATTTGAATTGTATCTTATTTGGGAATATGAGATATTAATTGATGATTGGAATTTAGAACAAAGCAACCAAGATATTTTTATCAACACTAATGAACAAACCATAAAACCACTATTTCAATATAACTTTACGGTGGCAAGAAATAAAATCAGTACAAATACCTCAGAAGGTATCATAGAAGCTACCAATTTAGATTTAGATTTACGACTTTCCCCCGCAGATAAAGAAGAATTATTTGATCATAGTCTTAAAGTTGGAGAAAGTTTTGTTAGTAATTATTTAAATGGCGATAATTCACTAAATATAACAATTGTCTCTAATCTTAGTCAAGTATTCTTAAATTATACTGCAAATTTCACTTTAAAATTTATAGATCCAGTAAAAACGAGTTGGGCAATTGATCGATTAGTATCTCTTCGAAATATTCGAGAACGAATCTATTTTCCATCATTAATTGAAGCACCACAACACTATGTTTTATCGAATTTATATATTTATGAACAAACAATTACGATTGATCAAGTAATAAGTAATAGTTCGTTATTTGAAAGGGATGTTCTAGTTTTTGATATCAATGTATCTGAAGTCGAAGAAGATTTAACCAATAGTCTAATCATTACTAAAAATTCAATTAAAAAGAAAGGATTGAAAGTGTTTGTCCCATTCTTGATCGAGGGAGAATGTGATCCCTTTATTATTAAATATAATGCTAATAATGATCTTAAAATCATCATTGCTGACAAAATCTTTATGCCCTTATCCGGAATTACTGTTGAATTTTATTATTATGATAAACCTTTTGGTACTTATATTTCTAATGAAAAAGTTCAACCTATTTCTCCGATTATATCAAATGAGAATGGTGAGGTAATTTTAAGCAGTGTTCCAAACGGTAATTATACACTTAAGTTATATCGAAATTCACAAATTCTTATGGAAAAGACTATAAACACTTTTAGTGCAGTAAATTACATTGCTACCGACATAGTACATTTTCCCCTTTGGATTACAATCTTTGGATTAATAAATGGAATATTAGTATTAGTTGGTTTCATCGTTTATTATAAATATAAAAAGCGTACTTAGGGAAATTTGATTGTCATATTTGTTGATAACATAGAGAACTTCATTGAATTTTTAAAATTGAGAATAATGAATGAAGTCTTTTATGAAGTAAAAGAGAGTAAAAATCTTGTAGAGATAAAAAATGAAGAGCAATACGAGATTATTTTACACTTCCTTGCCAAAGTTGATCAAAATACAATCTTATATGAAACCAAGCAAACCATTTCAAAATCACCGAATATTTCAATAGATACGGCTGTTATTGACTTATTAGAGGGAGTAATAAATCAAGGTGACAACGCAATATCCTTAGTTAAAGGGAAGATTAGAGAGATTTTTCTATCATATTCTTCATAAAGTAAGAAAATTAGGAATTAGTATCTTTTTTATTGGCCATTGATTAATTCACCATAGCCGATTAATCGGTAACGTCTGTTAATAATTCTAGAAATTGCAAATATAAAGTCTTCGGGGGGGCATATTGGAGGGTTTAGTTTGAGAATATATGATTTTTTTAGGATTTTTACGACCGTACCTCCTGTTTTTTCAGTACCTACAACTAAGAGTAATTTTTCATTGTGTTTCAGTTCAGATACTTTAATTTGTATTTCTGATCCTATAACACGATCAAGTAAATTGACATTGAGTTCTATTTCAGAGAGGACATCGGGGAGAGAGTCCGGTCTTCCAACTAATTGTCCGATTAGGGAATCTCCTTTAGTGAGTGATGGATCCAATTCCGTACCTAGGCCAATTAAGCCTCCAGGTTTAGCTATTTCCAATAAGTTGCTACCTTGGTTGATACTAACTAATTTTGTACGAATAGGTACATAATTGTTTTTTACTCGTAAACCTGGTTTTATTTCAATCTCTTCGCCGATTTTTATGTTTCCCTTTAACACCGAACCACCAATAACTCCACCTTTCAGGGAACTTATTTCTGTTCCAGGGCGATTGATATCAAATGACCGTGCAATCAAAAATTGAAAATCTTCGTTTTCATCAAGAGTAGGAGTAGGGATTAGTTCTTGAAAAGCTCTTACAACAAGATTAATATTCGCTCCAAAAACAGCAGAAATAGGAATGATGGGTGCATTTTCAGCCACAGTCCCTTTTATAAACTCTTTAATTTCCTTATAATTTTCCTGTGCTTGTTCTTTTGAGACAGCATCAATTTTATTTTGAATAATAATAATATTTTCGATACCAGCGATATTTAGCGCAGCCAAATGTTCTCTAGTTTGAGGTTGTGGACACTCTTCATCAGCTGCTATTAGTAAACACGCTCCATTCATTAGTGAGGCTCCACTCAGCATTGTAGCCATTAGGATCTCATGTCCGGGAGCATCAACAAATGAAATGTTTCTACGAAATTCTAAATTTCCCTCACAATAAGGACATGAAAATTTAGGTTTTCCTTTTTCCCTCAATGATTCTGCCATATGAGAAGTTAGAAATACATCACATTCTGGACAATATAGTATTGTCGCATTGGAATATCCTAATTTAATCGAGATGCCCCTTTCTTGCTCTTCAGAATGTCTATCAGTCCAGTCTCCAGAGAGAGCTTTAACAAGCGTAGTTTTTCCATGATCTACATGGCCAACTAAACCAATATTACATTCTGCTTGCTGTTTCATTAATTTTTTTAGCTCTTTGGCTTTCTCGGGCGAGAATTTAGCTGAAGGCTTTTTCTTTGATTCTTTAACCTCTTTACTTGGAGTTGATTCAACTGAAATAGCGATTTCTCCTTGGTTTTGTTCTACAAGTTCTCTCGCATTATTGATATATTTGATTGCAGTAGCTTCTCCTACTCCTTTTATGTTTAACCTTAATAAACTATCTGGATCAACCTTAGCTAACTGTTCTACCGTTTCTATACCTGCCTTTTTAATTCTTTCCGCGGTAGCTTTTCCGATTCCCGTGATATCTTCTAAATCGTATGGCATTGTAATCTATAATATAAAATTATAACAAATAAAACAATCTATATTTCTAAAATCCTATGAAAAATATAGAATGGATGTAATATTAAATTAATTGTTATACGACTTGTACGATATGAATTATCAAAGATTAGTGTATCGTTTTAATTGTTTTTATTCCTCCTGGCTTTTTTTCAAGCTCTTTGTAAGAGACTCTTAGAAGACTATCGACATAAAAAGTAGATGTTTTTCCACAAGTATCAACATTATGGACAATGTAGATTGGAGAGGGATACTGTGAAGTATCAATATCAGTCTTCTCAATTTTGAATACTATACGTTCATTACAGTGAGGACAGGTATTAAATCGAAGTGGCATATATCAAAATCTTGTTTACTATATATTAATACAATGCTTATTTTTAATACGTTATAATATTTGCAAATATATTATTAAGTCTAACAATAAATTTAAACGATAAAATTTTTTAAAGTATTGATCCATAATGCGTAGAATTAGTTTGAAAGCAGTCACTTATTGCATTTTGACATTATTCTTTATAAACACTTATGCTTTATTTTCTTTATATAAATCTGATCTAACTCAGACTGAATTAAATCGATTGGGTCAATCTAATGGGATTGCTAACCTTGATTTACCAGAAATTGATTTTGCATCCCTAAATGATACATGGTATGACTCTCCCATTGAAATGTTAATTATAGCGCCTAATCGAAGTGATTTTTTCGATATTTTAAAACCATACGCTGACTGGAAGAATCAAAAGGGAGTTAAAACGATCATTCTAACAAATTTTAGCTTGTATCCAGGAATCGATAATGCCGAAAGGATACGAAATATGATTAAATCATATTACGAAAGCGATCGTATTAGATGGGTTCTCTTAGCAGGAGATGCGGAAGATGATATCCTCCCAATCCGTTATGTATTCAATCCTGATGTGACCTTAGTCTCTGGTCAATCAGAATACTCAAATTGGGATGAGTATTATAAGCCTACTGATTTTTACTATGCGGATTTAAATGGAGATTGGGATCAAGATGGAGATGGGATTTGGGGGGAAAATCCGGATAACAATGCCAATGGCATTGATGAAATTAATTGGGATCCAGAAGTATATGTTGGCCGTTTACCCGCAGATAATGCATTAGAGCTTTCGAATATGATAAATAAGTCAATAAAATATGAAATGGCCCCTGAAGGTGGCGATTGGATGAATAGAATGCTTCTATCTGCAGGAATTTCAAGTTATTTCCCTCCTGAGGATGAAGCCCGTCTAAGTGAATATATCTGGAAAAATTATACCCAATTTGAGATGAATTTTACACATTTAATTCAATCCACAGGAAGCTTTACACCAACAATACCTCCCTTTCCAAACGTACAGACAGATCTAACTCATAGCAATTTTGAAGATGCCTTTAATGGAGATAAATTTGGTGATGGAAATTCTGTTGTTTTTTTCGCAGGACATGCAGATCCTACTCAATTTACAGATTCAAGTGGTTACGGACCTTTTTATACTCGTGACGATGCCAGTAGTAGTAATAACACTAATATGCCATCCTTAGTATATGCAGATGCATGTACAACTTCTCCCTATGATGTAGATTATAGTGTTGGGGATAATAATATTGGTGAAAACCTTATTAACCGCCCCCAAGCGGGAGCTATTGGTTACATTGGAGGTATACGAGTTACATGGTATTTAGAAGAGGATTCAAACTTAGAAAAGTTAAATCGCGGAAATGCAAAATTATTTTTTGATGAATTCTTCCATGAAAGAAAATTCCAACAAGGAAGAGCATTATTTGATTCAAAAATTGCGTATATGAATAGCGACTATTTTCTGAGAGGAGATACTTCAATGGAATTAGAATGGCAAAGAAAGAATATTTTAGCCTATAATCTTTTAGGAGATCCAGAGATTGATATATATACTGATAGTCTTGCTTCAGTTCCAAATTATTTTCAAGAAAGTATTTATGAAGGTCAATTAGTTTCTTTCAATCTTAAAGATAATCTAAATAGAACAGTTCCTTACGGACGTGTACACTTACGAAGTTCAGATGGAAAATATTATACTGCATATGCTGATATTGAAGGAAAAGTAGTATTTAGATTACCTCCTCAGAGTAATGAAACGTTTAATGTGACCATCACTGGGCACAATCTTATTCCTTCTACATTCAATTTTACGACAATAGAGGATTCGAGTATTCCTGAATTAATAGATTTTGAATTTAGTCCACAAAAAATTACGGTCGATGATAATCCTTACTTTAGATTAATAAGTCAAGATACTCACTCGGGGGTGGAAAGTATCTTTATCATTTTTACTAAAAACAACTTTCAAGATTATTTTTATTATCGAGTGAAAAATAACTTCCACCAGAATTTTGAGATATTTAATATCACTTTGAATAAATTAAAACCCGGAGATTATTCCTATGCTTTTATAGTGAGGGATTTCACAAATATTACGAGTCTTTATTATTTATCCTCCTACTTCTTCATAATTGAGACGCCAATTACATATTATATCGTAATTGGTTCATTAATTTTTATTTTAAGTATAATTGCTTTTTCAATATTTTACACAATTTATAAATTAACGAAACTCAAAGAAACTAATAGACAAATCAAATAAAGTTGCCTAAATTTGATCTAAAAATAATATTATTAATTTAATTTATTATTTTACTATTTATAATCAAATTATAGTCGTAAAAAATCATCCTTTGAGTTATATGAAAGAAAATAATCAAAAAGGAGATGTACATCCCATTGCTAAGAAAGCCCTTGAGATGGCATATACTGGAATTGATCCTATCCAATTTGATGATTATGCGATAGAGCAATTAGAAGATATGCTAAAGGAACGCTTTGGTAAACCCGATCTTCTTAAGGCGGTTGTGGATCTTATCAATTTAGCGAGTATACTTAAGGAAGAGGGATGTGATTCTGCATCAAGGAAACTTGTTATAGTAGCAAGCACGGCGGCTGATGCTCTTCAAAAACAGAAAAAAATATAGAATAAAAAAAAATCACTCAATTAAAAACTCATTTAATTATAATAAAATTTAATTAATAAGCTACACTAATTCTAAATACTTTAGACCGAATAAGGAAACATTTCGATTGAAAATATTAGTCCTTATTACCAGGTCTGATATGGATTTTTTAACCACATATTTATCTCAAAAAGCGCCGGAAGTTAAACTGTTTCGCGTTGCATCAAGTACTGTAGTTGCGATCTATGGGAACATGCAAACTGTAGCTTTGGCTACGGTCATGGTGATCCAGGATATACCCGGTCCCATCCCGAACCCGGAATCGCTTTCTTTATATGTGGTTAACAATCATACTATTTAATGTAAAATCCTATCAAAAAACAACGTTTTTAAGCGATATTTCTGATTTATTCTTATGTTCCAAAAGTTTATATTAATTTTAAAATCAATTGGACGTAAATGGTTTCTTGTTTTCATTCTAATAATTTTACTCATTTTTCTAATCAATCCTGAATTCGCCATTTGGATGACAATCATAACTTTGATTTTATATTTGGCGTCTTTCATTCCTAATTTATTTTTCTCGAATAGATTTACTCGGTATATAAAGAAGTTCCACTCAATAGAAGATACTTCTCTTGCAAAAAATTTCAATAAACCCCTTAGAACAATACAAGAGAGGCTTTTTGATCTTTCACAGAATCAAGAAAAAAAAAATTGGGTTGTTACTTATCTTAACAAACATTACACTGTGTATAATGAGGAAATAGTGACAAAATTTAAAGAGCTCTACAATAATGGTTTAGGAGAGAAAGAAATCTTGGAAAGTATACATTCACAAGGTATAAAGACTAGAGCCGAAGTAAAATCAATCATAGACACATTAATAAAATATAATAAATTAGAGGATAGAGAAATTTCAGTAAAATCCTATCGCGAAGAGCAAAGATTTAAGGATTAAACTCAATTCATTTAGCATAATTATTTATTAATCTTAAAATAATAATTACTAACTCAACATCATTATTCTTATCTTTTGAAGCTACATTAGTTGTACACCAATATTTAATTGGGGGTTTTCCTTGTTCTTTAAAATTGTATTCGTTTTCGTAAATACTTCCACTAGAGAAAGTTTTTTTCGCAATACAATGCTTACATGGTTTAGATGATCTAAAGAGATACTCAAAACACTTTTCACCTACGAATTGAGAACTAAACAAATTTTCAGTCTCACTGTTAACCCAGATAATATTAAAATCCCTATCAATGAGGAGAACACATTCAGTTAGGGAGCAGAGAATTGCAGTTAGCAATTGATTCGTATTTTTAAGCGTTTCTTCCCCCCATTTCCTTTCTAAAGCATTTCCGATAATTTCTGATGAGGTTTTCAACAATGTGAGGTCATCTGTTCGCCAATGAGTTGAATCTTCTAAATTATCGAAACCAATAAAACCAAGGAGTTTTTCTTTAATTTTTATAGGAAATAAGAGTAAGGATTCGATATGTAATTTTTGAAGTTGAAATTTTGTGGTTTCTTCTTTTTGTGGAAGATCTGGGACATTTTTAATATAAACAAACCCTTTTTTTTCATATTCTTTTAAAATATAGGGAAAATCATCAATATTTAAATTTACAAAATCCGTATTATCAAAATTAGGATTAATTGAACAATAAACTTGAGAATAAAATTCAACAGTTCTATCCTCGTTATTAAGTAGCAAATAGGCTCTGTTTGCTCCAATTAAGGTGCCCATTTCGATTAAAGATCTTTCGATAGCATCATCAATATCAATATTACTTATAAAATGAGAAGAAATGGAGGAAATTACCTTTTCAACCTCTAATTTATGCTGAATTAATTGATTTGCTTCCTTTAATTCGGTTATATCAAGTAAAATTGCTTGAAACATTCTCACTCCTTTAACATTGACCTTAGATACGATTGATATGATCCAAATTATACTTCCATCTTTTTTATATAATTTTAAATGAAGTGGTTCTGTTTCAACTTCTTTCCATGATTTTTCTAATCTTTCCTTTAAAAGTGGGATATATTCGGAAGGATAAAAGGATAATTTTAAATAATTTTGGTTAACCAATTCTTTCTTTTTAAACCCAAAAATCTCTTCAGTTGCATTATTACAATCAATAATATTCGCCTTATGATCAAACAAGATTATTGGAAAGGGTGCTTGTTCAAATAGATGCTTATATTTTTCTTTAGAATTTTTTAAGTCTTTTTCAATTAGTTTGTAGGAAGTAATATCATTCATATATAGAAAAACAAGATCATTCGGTATAAAGAAAAAATTGAGTGTGAGATAATTTTCTTTGTTATCTGTGGGTGAATGAACCTTTATTTCCTTGATTTTAGTTTGCTTTTTTGTTGAGCATTCAATTAATTCTTGTAATATTTGAGGTTTTTTTTTGAAAAATTCTGATGGTGCTTCATTTAAAATGCAATTGATTTTTAACGGATCATTATCTTCCGCAGCGCTATTATAATCGACTAATATATAATCCGTTCCAACTTTTTTCCATATGTAAGCGGGATTAGGAAAACTGTCAAAGATCGTTTTAAGGACACTAAGTGATAAAAATGATTGATCATCTATGGTAGTTATGGTAAATCACTAGTTTTTTTGTTTTTTAATTGGTTTAGGATTCGCTGTTTTTGAATAAGCACATCTACATCAAGAGAAAATAATGTGCAATATTAATTTAGTACCAAGTCTATTTAAGAGTTTAGTATTTGTGATTTTAATATTTCAGCAAATTACTCCTAAATATTAAAAAAAGAAGATTAAGAGATTTAAATTTCCAGATCTCCAAATTTGTAATATTTTCTTACAGGTTTTTTAACATTCCATTTACAAGTTAATCCTTTGGGAAATTGGACTAAATCTCCCTTTTTAAATTCAAGTTTCTCTCCCGTAGAAGGATCGGTTACCTCCACTTCCCCTTCCAATAGATAGCAAGTTTCTGTTTCATCATAAGACCATGGAAATTCAGATTTCTCCTTTTCCCAAATCCCCCATGATTTTACCTTTAATTTCTTTAAGAGTTCTTCAGATGGTTGTTTCTTTTTCATAATTCTTACCTAAAGAGAATTCATGTTCTTATTTTTAGTATTAGTAATGAAATTTGGCATATATATCCATTGAAAAGAGGGGAAATCTTTTTTTAATTCTTTCTTATTCTTTTTAAAGTAGATTAAAATAAGATATCCAGTCAATTTTACTTTTAAATTGGACAAAATTATGAATTTAAAGTTATGCAAAAACAAACAATAAAAAATGAAAACTTATATCAAATATTTATCAAGTAATTTAATTAAGTTTAAACACTAAAATTACAAAGTTCAATACAATGACTAAGAAATTCATTCTTAAAATTCTCACGGCAGGAGAAGGAGGCGTAGGAAAAACTACACTCCTCCATCGATTTGTAGAAGGAAAGTTTTCAGCTGAGACTAAAATGACAATTGGTGTAGAATTTTTTCTGAAGGAATTACAGATTGATGATAAACATTGTACTCTTCAATTGTGGGACTTTGGCGGACAAGAACGATTTCGATTTTTGTTAGAGAGCTATGTTTTAGGGGCAAAAGGAGCTTTATTGATGTTTGATTTAACTCGACCGATGACATTGCAGAATCTAGAACAATGGATAAATATTGTGCGTAAAGGAGATCCCAACCTGCCCATATTATTTTTAGGTACTAAAAACGATCTCGCAGAGGAGATAATGGTCCAAGATGATTATGCTCTGTCTTTTAAAGAGGAGTTTAAATTAATGGATTACTTGCGGATATCAAGTAAATCGGGAGAGAATGTAGCCAAAGCATTTGATATCATAACATCACGAATTCTAGAAAGACAAAATTATTGAATAAGTCATTAATACTATAAATTAATGCAAGAGATATTAGTTGTAATTGATGCTAATTTTATATTACTACCATTTCAGTTTAAAATCAATTATTTAGAAGAGATAGAACGTATAATTCAAAGGAAAATCAAATTTGTCGTTTATAAGCAGATAATAGATGAATTAAAAGCAAAAGCTAGGCGAGAAAACAAAGCTAATAAATTCATATTATTGCTTAATTCAAGTTTATCATATTTAGAAAAGTATAATGCTGATTATGATATTCTGTTTGATCCCTCAATTAAGATCCAGAATGAGACAACTGATGAATTTTTATTAAGGAAATGTATTGAACTAAAGAATCAAGGTTATATCATCTATTTAGCAACTTGCGATAAGGAATTGAAAAAAAAAGCAAGAAACCAAAAATTAAATCTTATCTTTATACGACAAAAAAAAAAGATCTCAATTGAGAGGGCGTAAAAAAATTTATTATTTCTCTTTATTTCAATAAATATAATTATTTTAACAATTTTAGAACTCTATAATAATTTTAATTGAAATTAATTACCAAAAAAAAGATATTTGGACGTAAAAAAAATAATGCCAAAATCTAAGGTATTAAAAACCATAATTACAGGAGAAGGTGGAGTAGGGAAGACAACTCTACTTCATAGATATATAGAAGGGAAGTTTAATGCAAACACTCGTTTAACAATTGGAGTAGAATTCTTTTTAAAGGAAATTACTATTGATGAGGATTCAATTTTCCTCCAGATTTGGGATTTTGGCGGACAAGAACGCTTTCGTTTTCTCTTAAGCAATTATGCAAAAGGAGCAAAAGGAGCACTCTTACTTTTTGATTTAACGCGTCCATTAACATTAAACACTTTAGAAGAATGGGTAAATATTTGCCGCTCAGGTGATCCAAATTTGCCAATTCTTTTGATTGGATCTAAAGCCGATTTAGAAGAGATGATTACAATTAACGAGGATTTAATTGAATCGTTAAAAAGTGAATTTAAATTCTTTGATTATGTCCGAATTTCGAGTAAAACAGGAGAAAATGTGAACGAAGTTTTCGAAAAAATTGCCCGTGCTATTGTAAATCACGTTGAAAAGAGTGACATATGAAAAATATGGATGTTAGTCCTTTTAATTTTAACTTTATTAGTCCAAAAATAATTTTTGGCAGAGGAAGGATTGCTGAGATTGGTAAAGAAGTCATTAATTTATTAAAAGATAAAAAACACAAGAAAATAAAAGTATTTTTGGTGACTGGGAAAAAATCATTAAGAGAAAGCGGAAATTTAGAAAAAATTAATTCAATTTTGGCAAAAGAGAGTATAAAATCTTATCATTACAATGAAGTGGGCATGGAACCAACAACTGAAATAGTAAATTCTGGAAAAGAACTTGCAATAAGAGAAAAATGCGATTTAGTTATTGGAATTGGCGGTGGTTCAGTAATGGATACGGCTAAGGCAATTGCAGGTTTGATGAGCAATGGAGGGACAGTAGAAGAATATCATGCCGGAAGAGAATTTAACAAAGTTCCTTTATCTTTTATCCTTGCTCCCACAACTGCAGGTACTGGTTCTGAAATCACAAATAACGCTGTCATAAAAGATAAGAAATTAGGTTTTAAAAAAAGTATCCGAGGTCTTTGGGCTAATACTGCTCTTTTGGACCCTGAACTTACGCTTTCACTCTCAAAGAAGTATACGGCATATTCTGGTGCAGATGCTTTAGTACAAGCCATCGAATCCTTAGTATCAAGAAGTGCAAATTTCATGACTGATTTTTTTGCGAAAGAAGCAATAAAAATTTTGGGTAAAAATTTACCTGAAGTCGTTATAGATCTAAATAATGTAGTTTTAAGAGAAAATATGATGCTTGGAAGCCTTTTTGATGCCTTATCATTCTCTAATGGAAAGCTAGGCGCAGTTCATGGCTTTGCGCATCCTATTGGTATAAAATTTGAAATCCCTCATGGTTTAATTTGTGGGCTTCTCCTCCCTTATGTCATGGAATATAATTTGGAAGTTATTACTGCTGTAAAGAAATATGCATGGATCGCCCATACGCTTTCGAATCAAAATATATTGATTGGCTATGGAAATTGCCCAGAACAATTCCCTGAAAATAATATTGATAAGGCAAGGTGGGCAATTGAAAAATTAAAGGACATTTTTCAATATATTGGTATTCCTCTTCGCTTAAACGAAATTGGAATCAAGGAATCTGATCTCGATGATATTATTCAAGATACAAAGGGAAGTTCTTTGAATAATAATCCTCGCAATACGACTAAAGATTCTTTAAAAGAAATACTAATAAATGCGTTATAAATAAAAATTATACAACATATTTTATCACTAATTTTTAGATTATAGATTGGTGGATTTTTATTAAATTAGTAAATGAGCATGATTTTCAATATCGGAAAGTAGAATCAGGAGTTAAATATTTAATGCGAGGACCAAGTATTGATTGGGGGGTAATTTTACTTAAGCCTGGAGAATTAATGGGAGACAAGCCTCATGGACATAATGAAATTGATGAAACATTCTATTTTGTTCAAGGTAATGGAGTTATGATCATTGATAATAAGGAATATGATGCACCCGAGGGTTCAGTATTTTTAGTAGAGCCAAAAGAAATGCATAATATTAAAAATAATTCTGATGATGAGATAAAAATCATCTTTATCAAGGGAGAATATAAACCAGAAGATAAAATTGAATAAAATTTATTTTACAATAATACTTATAAAATGTGATCATGGCAAATAAAAAGAAAGGTAAAGGTAAGAGAGGCCAACAAGAAGAACCAGTTATTACTCGTGTCAAGTATCCTAAAAAGAAAATAGGAGAGATGTTCGCAAGAGTGGTGGAGATTTATGGAAATGATCGTATGGGTGTATTTTGTGAAGATGGTAAGCATCGGATCGGTCGAATACGAGGAAAAATCAAAAAGCGAGTCTGGATTCGAAAAGGAGATCTAGTGATAGTAAATCCATGGGATTTTGAGACAGAAACCCCAGATAAACCGGGTAAATGCGAAATAACATGGCGTTATACTCGTGCGGAGATCTCTTGGTTGGAGAGAAATAATAAAATTCCTGAAATATTAGATATTAACAATATTCCAGTGTAATTTTATTCCAAAGGATCTTTACTCTTAAGTTTTGTTTGAAGCAATAGATTTTCTCATTTTTGTGAGAAATAGAAAAATTTTTTAATTTAAGATTCCTTAATATTCTTGACTTCTTATCCAAGAAATTTTTTATATTTTAATTAAGGAGAATTCAAATAAGGAAATTGTGAAGAAAAATGGTTGAAAATGATGAGGAAATAAAGAAAAGTGAAGAAGAATCAGATATTTCAGAAGATCTTGAAGAAATAGAAGATTTAACAACACTATTCGCAGTAAGGACCACCATTAACCAAGAAAGTAATATATTAAAACAGATCTTTTATCGCTTTAAAATATTGGATGTAATTCCCGATATCAGGGCAATGCTCGTTTCACCTCTCCTTCCCGGGTATATATTTTTTGAAGCGCCTCAAAAGCGAGATGTGCAAATT
>Ga0180438_10007873_pt1 | contig 13730 bp, 10 predicted proteins | sample SS_ome_12_FD_132455 | JGI IMG/M metagenome (GOLD analysis project Ga0180438, IMG submission 132455) | Hypersaline lake sediment archaeal communities from the Salton Sea, California, USA - SS_3_D_2 metaG | ecosystem: Environmental > Aquatic > Non-marine Saline and Alkaline > Hypersaline >... | reverse complement strand
CGTTTCACCCGCATCACCCTGCCGCTTATAAGGCCGCAGATATTCGTGGTTTTGTTGATCCAGACCATGTTTTCCTTCCGCCATTTTCCCCTGCCGTACGCCATGACCGGGGGCGGTCCCGGGGTGAGCACGAAAGTTCTGGCTATGCTCCTTCAAGACAAGATGACCTTTCTTGCCTTCGGCTACAATTCCGCCCTCTCTGTCATCATGATGGCAATCACCCTCATTATCGCGGTTGTGTATTTCCGGCTCATGACCCTGGGAGGGCAAACGCAATGAGCACTGCTGTTGAAAGGCATATGAAAAAAATGGCCTGTCAGGCCAAAAAAAATATTTCGTAAGGAGGCATAACACCTATGAGACGAGTCACAATTCTCTTGACCGCGGTTTTCCTGGTCGTTGGCTTTGGCTACATTTACGCCGGCGGCCAACCGACGGTCACGGAAGAAAAGCCGGAGAAGATGGTTCTCATGAATGCCGGTTCTCTGTCGGGGGATCCCGGCATCGACTACATGAGACAGGAGTGGGGCAAGGAGAACGGCATCACCATCGAAGTCATCGAGCAGGCAGAGACGCACCTGTTCGACAAAGAGCTGGCAGCTCTGTCCTCCGGTGATCCCAGCATCGACATCATGGCCGCAAACGAGCGCTGGGTTCAGGACTGGGCAGCAGCAGGGTGGATCGAGCCGCTCGACGACATCATGAAAGACATCGTCCCGCGCTACACCAAAGACGCCGATGTGCAGCTGAAATACGAGGGAAGCTACTACGGTGCCCACGGCGGCAACATGGTAATGGTGATGTACTACCGGACGGATCTGCTCAGGGAGTACGGCCGCAGCGAACCGCCGCGCACCTGGGACGAGCTTATAGCTTTCGGGAAATGGGCGACCAAGGATCTGAACGGGGACGGAACCATCGACCAGTGGGGGGTCGTTCATGCGGGACAGCCGGTAACCCACTTCGGGGACGTAGTGTTCACGTTAATCCATCAGCTGGGCGGCAAGGTGTACGACGACAACAAGATCACCGTGAACTCCACCGCAGGAAGGCAAGCCCTGCAGGCGATCGTGGATCTGCGGAACAAGCACGAGATCTCACCTCCGGGTGTCAACACCTACGGGTCGAACGAGTGTCTTCAGGCGCTGCAGTCCGGAAGCGCTGCCATGGTGTTTTCCTGGACCTGGATGGGCAAGCTCCTGAATGCGGCGGATTCGAAGATCGCCCACAACTGGAGCTGGGCGCTGCTGCCAGTGCTTCCCGGCGGCAAGCCCTCATCCATGATGATCACCACACCACTCGTATTGAACAAGGCTTCCCGCTACAAGTCCTATGCGAAAGACTTCATCCACTACTACACCAGCTACGAGGGACAGGTCACAGAAGTAGTCAGGGAGTTCGGAAACGTAGCCTTGATGCCCGACGTATACGACGATCCGCGGGTGAAGAATCCTCCTGCAGAGGAGCTGGAAAAAGTCAACGTCACCCTCGAGGAGTGGACTGAATTGCAGTCCCGCATTCTCGAGGCTGTGAAAGTCGTTCAGCTGGAAAGAGCCAGAAAGCAGGGTGAATTGGACAGAGCCATCTGGCCGGAGATGAACGCCGCTTTGAGTGGGATCAAATCAGTGGAAAAGGCACTTGCGGACGCAGAAATCCAAATGAAGCGTATCAACGAAGGCATCTAGCCGTATTGTTCAAGGCAGCAGGCTGCCACCGCGCAATCGCCGGTGGCAGCCTTCATCTTTTATCAATGTCACAATCTACCGGATTATACAGATACAGAGAAATGTAACCACCGAGGAGTTAGTTATGGATATCATCGATACATACTATAGCCGCATCAAAGAGATGTTGGATGCGATTGTCGAAAAGGAAAAAGCCAACATCGAAAAAGCCGCCCAGTGGGCAGCCCAAACGGTTGTGGAGGACAAGCTTTTCTACGTTTTCGGCACCGGAGCCCATTCCATCATGCCGGCGATGGAACTTTTTCTCAGGGCTGGAGGTCTGTGCAATGTGCAGGGCATCTTCCCCCCGGGAGTTACCGATTTCGACGGTAGTCCGAAAACTGAAAGGGTGACGGGATTTTCTCCGCGGATCTTCGACTACTACGGGTTGAAAAAAGGCGATTTGTTGATGATTTGTAATGTAAACGGCATCAACCCGATGACCATTGACGCTGCGGAAACGGCGAAATCATTGGGCATCCGGACAATCGGCATCACCTCCGTGGAGTTTGCCGAACAGGCCGAGCCGAACATTCCGAACCGCCATCCGAGCAACAAAAATCTTCACGACCTTGTGGATCTGGTCGTCAATGCCCATGTGCCGGTGGGGGATGCTCTGTTGGATGTTCCGGGCGTTCCGGTAAAGGTCGGCGCCGGTTCTTCGTATCCCATGATTTTTATTGTGAATTCCATCGTCGTGCGAGCGATCCAGATCTGCGTGGAGAAGGGCGTCGAGCCACCAGTCATGCTTTCGGGGAACATCAAGGCCGGCGAAGGGTACAATAAAAAATACCGGGACAAGTACAGGGGACGCATCCGGCATTTTGAATAGCCGAATCCCGTTGTGTCGTTCGGAGGTGCAAAATCCCGGTTCCATCCGGCAAGTGGAAACAAAGCCTTTCCAATGACCAGAGGAATCTGTATTTTAGTACAGGACTGAACAATGACGAAACCTATTAACGTCACCATCGTGGGCGGAGGGATGATCACGAACGATCTGATCCTGCCCTCGATCTATCACCTCCAGCGTACCGGAGTGGTGGGCAGGATCGCGATCTGCGCCCTCAACACCCCGCCGCTGAAAGCCCTGAAGGACAATGCGGAGATCCGCGAGGCCTTTCCCGGTCAGGATTTTCAAGCCCATCCGGATCTGAGCGAGCCGGCGGACACAAATTTCCCCGAACTTTACAAACAGGTGATCTCTTCCATGGATCAACGACAGGCGGTGGTTGTAGCCATGCCCGATCCGCTGCACCATCAGGTGGTCATGCAGGCTCTCGGCAGCGATCAGCACGTGCTGTGCGTGAAGCCCCTGGTACTCAAGTACGATCACGCGGAAGAGATCCGGGAAGAGGCCTTCAGGCGGGGGCTGTTCGTGGGGGTGGAGTACCACAAACGTTTCGACAGGCGCTCCCTCTTGGCCCGCCGGCACTACCGTCTCGGTCATTTCGGGGTGTTTGCAATGGGCGAGGCCAAGATGATCGAGCCCTACCTCTACCGATTTTCCAACTTCAAGAACTGGTTCACCTGCGAAAACACGGATCCCTTCGTGTACGTTGGGTGCCACTACGTGGACCTGGTTTACTTCATCACCGGCCTCAAGCCAACGGAGGTTTCCGTGGTCGGGGTGAAGGGAACCTTTCCCAACGGAAAGCAGGGGTACATGTGGGCCAATGGCCGGGTTCGCTTCGAGAACGGGGCGGTCTTGAGCGTGACCGACGGGCTGGGCTACCCGGATGAGGGCGCCGGATCCAATGAGCAATGTCTGGAGATGTTCTGCGAAGGGGAGGGCAAGAACGGGCTGATCAAGCACAACGACCAGTTCCGGGGCGTGAGCCACGGCTACCTGGAGGGCAGAGGGCCCGGAGGCACGGCTTTCAACTTCGTAAATCCGGATTTTTTCCGCCTGGTTCCCTGGCACGGAGACGGCTACATGCCGGTAGGCTACGGCTACGATTCGATCGCCGCGATCCTGGGCACGATCCACCGCATCGAGGGGGAGGTTGCGGCGCTGGGTGAGGAGGAATCCCGCAAACGTCGTCAGCAGCTGATACAAGATGCCGATGAGAAGGGTCTGATCGCCACCCCGGCGAACAGCTCGATCAATGAGCTGGTGGTGGAAGCGGCCCGGCTGTCGATTCTGGCCGACGGGAGAGCCGTGAAGATCCTCTACGGTCGGCACCCCCACGTAGAGATGAGCTAATGCAAAGGAGCGAGCAGCATGTCAGAGGCGAAGTATGATCTAAATCCAGTGGCGATACCTCCGGTTAAGAGCAAATACCGCAGGATCCGCACCAAGATTCCCGTGCCGGAGAGCCTGCCGATCTTCCAGGCGCTTCAGGACTCCGAACCTCAGTCGATGATGGGACAGCCGCCGGTTGTCTGGGACAAGGCCGAGGGGTTTCAGGTTGGCGATCGCTGGGGGAACCTGTGGATCGACTGGTCCAGCGGGGTGCTGATCACCAATGCCGGGCACGGAAGAAAGGAGATCCGCCGGGCTCTGGAGAAAGCCCTGCAAAAACCCCTGCTCTCCACCTACGTATTCGTGCACGAGCAGCGGGCCGAGCTGACCCGGGCGTTGCAGGCCCTGGCGCCAAATCCACCGGATTACCAGGTTTTCCTGCTCACTACGGGGAGCGAGGCCATCGAGAACGCCCTCAAGCTTGCCAAAACCTACGCCCTGGACAAGCACGGGGAGAAGAAGCGGATCATCGTCAGCTTCAACAATGCCTTTCACGGGCGCACCCTGGGATCCCAGCTTGCAGGGGGCATTCCGGCTCTGAAGCAGTGGATCGTGGGGGAGGGGGACACCTTCGTGCAGGTGCCCTTTCCCGACGGCTACAAGAACGAGGACGTATCCTTCGAGCTGTTCCTCAAGACCCTGAAGCGGCTCAAGGTCCAGCCGCGGGAGATCGCCGGAGTGATCACCGAGAGCTATCAGGGAGTGGGTCCGGATTTCCTGCCGGTGGAGTACGCTCAGGAGCTGCAGAGCTTCTGCCGGGAGCACGACATCGTGATGATGTTCGACGAGGTGCAGTCCGGCTTCGGCAGAACGGGAAAGATGTTCTGCTATGAGCACTACGGGGTGCAGCCGGATCTGATCGTCTGCGGCAAGGGGATCAGCTCCTCCCTGCCCTTGTCAGCGGTGATCGGCCGGAGGGACATCATGGGCCTGTACGCACCCGGTTCGATGACCTCCACCCACTCGGCCAGTCCCCTGCCGGTGATCGCGGCTGTTGAGAACCTGAAGATCATCCAGCGGGAACGCCTGGTGGAGCACGCCGCCCGGATGGAGACGGTGCTGATGCCGGGGCTGGCGGAGATCCAGGGCAGGTATCCGGACAGGCTGGGCTGCCTGCACGGTAAGGGTCTGGTGGCGGGCATCCAGGCGGTGAAGCCGGGAGGCAAGGAGCCGGATGCAGCCACGGCCCAGACGATCAACCTCGCCTGCCTGCACAAGGGATTGTTGATGTTCGCCCCGGTGGGAGTGGGGGGGGAGTGCATCAAGATCTGTCCGCCCCTGGTGATCCCCGAAGATGCCCTGAAGGAATCGATCGCCGTGCTGTCCGAGGCCTGCGACGAGGTGCTTGGGAGCTGACATGAGCGGGTAAATCTCAGGCGGGGCTGTTCGGCCTGCGCGGGCTACAGCAGCTCCGCGGCAAGCTCCGCCAGAGGACTTCGCTCGGATTTTTCCAGGGTAATGTGTCCGAAGGGTTTCTGTCCTTTAAAGGCCTCCACCAGGAAAGTCAGACCATTGGAGTTCGAATCCAGGTAGGGCGTGTCGATCTGGTAGGGATCCCCCGTCAGGACGACCTTCGTCCCGGTTCCGGCTCGGCTAACTATGGTTTTGACCTCGTGGGGGGAGAGATTCTGAGCCTCGTCGATGATGATGAACTGATTGGGCAGGGATCGTCCCCGGATGTAGGTAAGAGCCTCGATCTCTATAAGGCGGCGGTTGATCAGCTGATCTACCGTCAGATCCCTGAGTTTCCGATCCACGCTCAGGATGTACTCCAGGTTGTCGTACACCGGCTGCATCCAGTTGGAGAGCTTGTCGATCTTGTCCCCCGGCAGATAGCCGATATCCTTGCCCATGGGGATGATCGGTCGGGCCAGCAGCACCCGGGAGAAGCGATCCTCGGTCAGGGCTTTGTTCAATCCCGCAGCCAGGGCCAGGAGGGTCTTTCCCGTTCCCGCCTTTCCCACCAGCGTCACCAGTGAGATCGAATCATCCATAAGCAGATTCAGGGCCATCTCCTGGTTGCGGTTCAGGGGACGAATGCCGCAAACTCCATCGATCGGCGCGACGAATTGAAGGTAGGAATCGCTATCGCTGTATCGACTTAACGCCGCCTCGCCGCTCTTCGCCTCCCGGAGTACGACGAACTCGTTGGGAACCAGGCGGGCGTTCCAGGGAATCGCTCCGGAGCTCTTGAGCTCCTGCAGGCTGTCCTGCCCTACATCCATCTCGGTGTAGCCTTTGTACAGCGCATCGATGTTGACCTTCTGCTTCTCGTAGTCCACGGCCTTGATCCCCAGTGCCGTAGCCTTGAGCCGGGCGCTGATATCCTTGGAAACGAAGAACACCCGTTTGCCCTCCTGTTGCAGGGTGTAGGCGGCCAGGAGGATCTTGTTGTCGTTCTTGTCGGTTTCCAGGTCCACGGGAATGCTTTCGAGGTTGCCGGTGTTGCTGATCCAGACGCGCAGGATGGAGCCGTTTTCCATCTTGACCCCTTCTTTGAGGTCACCGTGGCGGCTGAGCTCATCCAGCAGGCGGATGCTCTCCCGGGCGTTGCGCCCACGTTCCTCTCTGCTTTTTTTCAGATTGTCCAGTTCCTCCAGCACCCAAAGGGGAACTACGATCTCATTGTCCCTGAAGGAGAGGATCGCATCGGGTCGATGGATGAACACATTGGTGTCGATCACGAAGGTTTTGACGGGATGACTCAATACAGAATCTCCTGATGATTTGTTTATACTATACTCGATTTGCAGTATAATGCCACCGCCAACGAAGGAGATTTCATGCGAATCGCTTTCTTTCAGTTTGCCCCCCGTTTCGGCCAACCCGATCATAATCTGAACGCTCTGGCTGACGCCGTGAGCGGCGTCCGGGCGGATCTGATCGTTGCGCCGGAGCTGGCTTTGAGCGGCTATCTGTTCACCCGCAAGGGGGAGGTGGTGCAGATGGCCGAAGAGGTTCCCGGTCCGGCTACGGACAGGCTGACCCGGGCTGCCGCCCAGGCGGACTGCCACGTTGTGGTTGGACTGGCCGAACGCAGCGGCGACCGTCTGTTCAACAGCGCGGCTCTGATCGGTCCGCGGGGTGTCGTCGGGGTATACAGGAAAGTGCACCTATTCTTCGAGGAGAAACTGTACTTCGCTCCGGGAGATCGCGGTTTTGGCCTCTTCGATGTCCGGGGTGTCAAAGTCGGAGTGCTGGTCTGTTTCGACCACTTCTTTCCCGAGGCGGCCCGCACCTTGGCTCTCCAGGGCGCTCAGATCATCTGCCATCCTTCGAACCTGGTGCTTCCCGAAGCCGGACAGCTGACCACGCGGGTGCGCTCCATTGAAAACAGGGTGTTCTGGATCCTGGCCAACCGATACGGTACGGAAGTCCGGGACGGGAAAACCCTGACCTACTCGGGGTGCAGCCAGATCACCGCGGAGAACGGTGAGATCCTGGCTCGCGCGCAGGCCGAGGGGGACAGCCTCACAGTTGTCGAGGTGGACCCGCAAAAGGCTCTGAACAAGCGCGTAACGGATCGAAACGACCTGTTCGCCGACAGGCGCCCAGAGCTGTACCGGTGGGAGTAGGAACGCCTGCGGCCGGCAACGACCGGTTGATCCTGCTGACCGGGGCCAGCGGCTACGTCGGGGGACGGTTGCTTAGAGAATTGGAGAAAGGATCCTACCGGATTCGCTGCCTGGCCCGAAAGCCCGAGTACCTGGAACATCGAACAAGTGCCGCCACCGAGGTGGTGCAGGGGGATGTCTTCGACACGGCCTCCCTGGCCAAAGCCATGGAAGGCGTGGATACAACCTACTACATGGTGCATTCCCTTGCCGGATCCGGGTCCTTCCAGGAGAACGACCGCATCGCCGCGGACAACTTCGCACGCACCGCCAAGGAAGCGGGAGTCAAGAAGATTATCTATCTGGGCGGACTGGGCCGGGAGCCGGGATTGAGCGATCATCTGGCCAGCCGCCAAGAGGTCGGCAAGATACTCCGGGAATCCGGGGTGCCCACGGTCGAGCTGCGAGCCTCGATCGTCATCGGATCGGGAAGCCTCTCCTTCGAGATGGTACGGGCTCTGGTGCAGAAGCTTCCCGTCATGACCACACCCCGCTGGGTTCGCATGCCGGCACAACCCATAGCCATCGAGGATGTGCTCCGCTACCTGGTGGCGGCGCTGCACCACGATGTGTCGGAGAGCGTGATCTATGAAATCGGAGGGGCCGACGGGATTTCCTATGAGGGGATCATGCGGGAGTATGCCAAAGCCCGTGGTCTCAAGCGGCTGATCATCCCCCTGCCGATCCTGAGCCCGGGTCTGTCCAGCCTCTGGCTGGCTCTGGTCACGCCCCTGTACTTCCGGGTCGGCCGCAGGCTGATCGAGGGCGTGAAAAATCCTACGATCGTGCAGGACGATACTGCCCGTGAGGTTTTCGGGATCAAACCGATGGGAATCGCCGAGGCAGTGAGGCGGGCTCTGGAAAACGAGGACAGAGAGCTGGCGGAAACCCGCTGGAATGACGCCTTGCCCTCCCGCAGCCTCGAATACCACTGGGGGGGCGTGCCCTTCGGTACCCGGCTGGTAGACTCCCGGCAGATCGAGATTCCCTGTCCTCCGGAGCAGGTTTTTCTGCCGATTCAGTGCATAGGCTACGGAAAGCGGGGCTGGTACCGCTACGACTGGCTGTGGAGCCTGCGGGGATTCATCGACAAGCTGATCGGCGGGGTCGGATCGGGGCGTCAGCCCCGCTACCCCTACTGCCTGCTGCCGGGAGACGTAGTCGGGTTCTGGCGGGTAGAGGCCATGGAGCCGAACCGGCTGTTGCGGCTGCATGCGGAGATGAAGCTTCCCGGGCGAGCCTGGCTGCAGTTCGAGGTGGAGGGTGGGCCGCAGCGATCCGTTCTGCGCACCACGGCGATCTTCGATCCCGTCGGGGTCTGGGGTCTGCTGTACTGGTACCTGCTCTATCCCCTGCATGTCCCGATCTTCAAGGGGATGCTGCGGGGGATCGCCCGCAGCGCCTGTCAGGTCGAAGGGGTGTTCCTGTCCTCGATAGGGAAATCCGGAATGGAAATGTGAGCTCCCGGCACGGCTAGTCGGGAGCGGTCATCCTCCTGTATTTCCACAAGGTCAGGATTCCCAGGAGGGTGGCCGGGAGGATGATCACCGGGTGATCCAGTTTCCGCGGAACATATGGTAGAACCAGCAGCGAATCGGATTGCCGCCATAATCCGAATCAATAATGCAAGGATGAGGATGACGATGGGAAGCATAACATAGGCCTTGAAACTGAAGGTGTCCGGTGCTTTGGTTTAAATTTCCATCATGATGCCGCTCCGTTGAAACCGCGATTCAGGTGATTCAGATAGCACTTCATGGCCAGCAGCGCCGCGCCCCAGGCTTCGTGATTGTTCTGGTAATCGGCAAACACGGTCTTGTAGTCCTTGAGCATTTCAGGAAGCACTCGCTGCTGGATGACCTGTTCAACCGGACTGCGGAAGTATTCTTTGAATATCGAGCCGGGCCCGCTGATGATCAGCGCCTGAGGATTGAACAGCTTGATCAGGGTAGCGCAGGCATCGCCTAAAAAGGCGCCGATTTCCCCGAGGGTGGACTGGGTTACCCGGTCTCCTTCCTCGGCCGCGGCCAGGATTTCGTCCACGCTGAGGCTGAGTTCGTCTTTGATCACGGTTTTCTGCAGGCTGGAGCGCACTCCTTGGTGCAGCCGGTCCCGAAACACCCGCAGGATGCCCTCGGTGGAGACTATGGTTTCCAGGCAGCCCACGTTGTTGCAGCTGCAGCGATACCTGTTTTCCGCATGCTCTACATGGCCGATCTCTCCGGCCAGACCGTGGTAGCCCCGATAGATCCTGCCGTTGATGACGATTCCGGTGCCCAAACCCAGGCCGATGTACACCAGGACAAGATCTTTGATTCGTTTGCCCTTGGATTTGTACATCTCCAGCATGGTCACGGTTCGCGAGGCATCTTCGGCGAACACGGGAATGCCCAGTTGTTGTTCGAACATGCGGGCGATTTCGATGTGGGTTATCCCGGTTACCTGCAGGCCGAGAAGCCAGATTCCCCTCCTGCTGTCCACCATCCCCGGAAGGGCGATCCCGGTGGAAACGACCGGCTGCGTGCCCGAACGCTTCTCTATCAGTTTCTGCACCACGGGAACGACCTGCGCGAAAATCGCATCCACATGCTTTTCCGGATCCGCCGGCAGGGTAAGGGGATGCCGTTCGTCGATCTGCAAGCGCTTGGAATAATCGATCCCGACGACGGAAAAGGAATCCGGAGCAATGCTGATCCCCAGGGACATCCCGAGATCGGATTTGAGCTGGAAGACATAGGCGGGTCTGCCCCCGGTTGTTTTTGTTTTCCCTAGCTTTTCGATGTACTTTTTTTTCTCCAACTCTTTCAATACGGATGATATTTTGACCAGGCTCAATCGAGTCTGGCGTGCGATCGAGGAGCGCGTCGGATGGTATTGGGAGAAAATAGACCGAATGACTCTGATTTCGTTCCTGCTCAGTTTTTTCATTCGCCGTTCAACCGGGAATTAACGTAAAACGCATGCTAAGCATTTCCGTTCATCCCTGAATTGGATTGAGTTAAACAAAGAATATATCAAAGCACATGATTTTACAAGTTATTTTTCCACTGTTAGGGAAAATATGGGCTTAAGAACTTGACCGCAGAAAGTGACTAGGCTACAATGCCCGTAATACACAAACAACACCTGATTCGGAGGAAAGAGATGCCAGGTCCAGGATACTATTGGATTGGAAAAGAGGAAGAACAGGAGCTGCTCGACCTGATTCGTGCCCGCTACCTGTTCCGCTACGGGGATGAAAAAGACCCCAGCTTCAAGCACAGGGTCAAGACCCTCGAGGAGGAAGTCTCCCGTGGTTTCGGAGCCAAGTATGCCCTGGCCGTGTCTTCGGGTACAGCAGCGCTGATCGTGGCCATGGCCGCCGCAGGCATCGGACCGGGAGACGAGGTGATCGTTCCCGGCTATACCTTCATCGCCTCGATGTCCTCGGTGATCACCTGCAACGCCGTGCCGGTACTGGCCGAGGTGGATGAGAGCCTGACCCTCGATCCGAAGGACGTGGAGAGCAGGATCACCCCGTATACCAAGGCGATTTTGCCGGTGCACATGATCGGCAACTCGGCGGACCTGGATGCCCTCAAGGCCATCGCGGACAAACACAAGTTGATGCTGATCGAGGACACGGCCCAGGCTTTCGGCGGCTCCTACAAAGGCGAGCGGCTGGGTACGATCGGATTGTTGGGAACCTACTCATTCAACATCTTCAAAACCATCAATGCCGGGGACGGGGGCATGGTAGTGACCGATGACGAGGATCTGTACAAGCAGGCTTTCGCGTTTCACGACCAGGGGCATTTCCCCCTGCGCATGGGAGTCGAGGTTGGAAACCGGGCGGTGATCGGTCAAAACTTCCGAATGACCGAGCTAAACGCGGCGGTTCTTCTGGCCCAGTTCCGGAAGCTGGACAGGATCATCCAGCGCCTGCGCACGCTCAAGGCCCGCTTCAAGCAACAGATCCAGGATGTGAAGGGTCTCGAGTTTCGCCGCCTCAATGATCCGCAAGGGGAGTGCGGCACGATCCTGACGGTATTCCTTCCGGACAAGAAAAGCGCCGACGCGGTGGCGGAAAAGCTCAACACCACCACGGTGTCCCATTCAGGTTGGCACGTGTACAACAACATGGAAAACATCCTCAACATGCACACCATCAATCCGAAGAACAACCCGCTTGAGAATGAGCACTACAAGGGCAAGGCGGAGTACCGCAAGGGAATGCTCCCTCAAACCGATCGCTTGCTGGAGCGGGCCATCAACATCTCCGTGGGCGTGGTGGATGCCGGCCTGGGATCGGCCTTCGGGATCAATCTCGAGTCGACGGATGAGGAGGTGGATCGCCAGTCGGAACTGTTCCGCAGGACCGTGGAAAGCATACTGTAGGAAAGCACACTGTTAGGAGGGAAAAGTCGTGATTACCGTCGGATTGATTGGTGCAGGTTATATAGGACCGATTCATCTCGGGGCCCTGTCCCGCATAGGCGGCGTCAGAGTGAAAACCGTCGTGGATGTAAACGGGGAGTTGGCCGAAAAAGCCGCAGCGGCTCACAACGTACCCAACTCCGGCACGGATCACCGGGATGTGATCAAGGATCCGGAGATCGATGTCATCCACAACTGTACCCCGAACAAGTATCACTACGGCATTACCAAACAGGCGCTGGAGGCGGGCAAGCAGGTTCTGAGCGAAAAACCTCTGGCCATGACCCTCAAAGAAGCGGAGGAGTTGGTCGAACTGGCGGAAAAGAAAAAGGCGATTACCGGGGTCGATTTCTGCTACCGCTACTATCCGGTCGTTCAGGAGATGGCCGCCCGGGTCCGCCGCGGCGATGCCGGCGCGGTCCGCCTGGTTACCGGCAGCTACTTCCAGGATTGGCTGTCCCGGGAGATCGATTGGACCTGGCGGCTGCTTCGCTCCGAAAGCGGAGATTCCAACATCACCGCCGACCTGGGCAGCCACTGGTTCGACCTGATCCAGTTCGTTACCGGACTGAAGGTTCGGGAGGTGATCGGGGACCTTGTCACGCTGGTTCCAAAGCGCAGGCGGCCTAAGCGTCAGGTTCTGGCCTTCGAGAAGTTGGAAGAGGTGGAGAGCGAGGAGGTCGAGGTGGAGCTGGAAGACTACTCGTCGATTCTCTTCCGCCTATCCAACGGTGCTCCCGGTTCTTTCACCACGAGCCAGGTCTGCGCCGGGCGAAAGTCCGACACGGAGTTCCAGATCTACGGTTCCGAATGCTCCTACGCCTGGAACCACAAGGACGCCACCAAGCTGTGGATCGGCTACCGGGAGAAGGCGAATGAGATCCTGATCGAGAATCCGACCCTGCAGGATCCCAGCACCGCCCACTATGCAAATCTTCCGGCAGGACATCCCCTGGGCTACCACGATGCGGTGCTGAACCTGTTCAAAGACTACTACCAGGCGGTGGCCGCCGGCGGCAAAGGCAGCCAGCTGCCTCCCACCTTTGAAACCGGCTACGAAGAGATGAAAATCCTGGAGGCGATTCTTGCCAGCCAAAAGAAGCGCGGCTGGGTCGAGGTCAAGTATTGATACTCACGGATAGCTGGAGGAGGCAGAGGTATGAGTGAGAAGCCGCGAGAGATTCGCATCGAATGTCTGCGTCCGGGACAGTTGAACGCAGAGCGAGAGCGCTGTCCCCTGGTATTCGTGCCGATCGGACCGCTTGAGTATCACGGCCCTCATCTGCCTGTAGGGATGGACGCGATCAATGCCACCCAGTGCGCGTTGGAGGCCTGCAGGCGCCTGGGAAAGGGCGTAGTGCATCCGACCCTGTACTGGGGTACCGAACGGGAACGCCCGGAATGGATGCTCGAAAGCCTGGGGTTTGAGCGCAGCGACTGGATCATCGGCATGGATTTTCCCACGGCGATCTGGAAGAGCTATTACTACCAGGAGCATCTGTTCGCCCAGGTTGCGGCCAATGTCTTGGAGATGCTTATCGCGGGCGGGTACAAGGTGATCGTGCTTGTGAACGGGCACGGCGCCTGGAACCAGCTGGAAACCCTGGAGCGTCTGGCCAAGCACTATTCCAACTCCACGGATACGCTGGTTGTTTGGCGTCTAGCCTTGCCCCTGGACGTTTCCGAGAAGAATCTGGCCGGCCATGCCGATCTGGTCGAGACCTCGATGATGCT
>Ga0180438_10007872_pt1 | contig 13732 bp, 17 predicted proteins | sample SS_ome_12_FD_132455 | JGI IMG/M metagenome (GOLD analysis project Ga0180438, IMG submission 132455) | Hypersaline lake sediment archaeal communities from the Salton Sea, California, USA - SS_3_D_2 metaG | ecosystem: Environmental > Aquatic > Non-marine Saline and Alkaline > Hypersaline >... | reverse complement strand
ATTGCCTGCTCTTTGACTTTAGCCCCAGCCATAATCGATTTCATACTTCTCCGGTTCTTTGCTCAGCTAATGCGGGAAATGAAACGTGTTACGACTGTCCCCGGGCCAGCTGCAGATATTCGCGACCCGATTTCACTATCATCGAGACGACGTTGTAAACAATGAACTTGAAGCCCTGTTCCTTGCGCAGTTTCAGCGTTTCCGCGTCATAGGCCACGGTGCCGGTTGCCTTGCCGGCGGCGTGAATATCCTTAACGAGGCGGTCGATCATTTTCTGTACCTCGGGGTGTTTCACCTGACCGGCATACCCCATTGCCTGGGACAGGTCATTCGGCCCGATGAAGACGACATCGACGTTAGGAACGGTCAGTATCTCTTTTAGGTTCTCCACCGCCTCCATGGTTTCTATCTGGACGATAACCAGTGTTTCCTGGTTAGCCTCCTGAACATATTCGCCCAGCGGGCCGGCCAGCCCCCAGCTGTTGGCCCTGACGCCGGCCAGTCCCCTCCGCCCTTCCGGCCGGTATTTGACCGAGCGCACCACGTTTTCCACATCCGCTTTGTTATTGAGCAGCGGCAGCTGCACACCCAGCGCCCCCATGTCAAGAAAACGGAGGATATTCTGCTGGATGTTCATGGCAATGCGGACCAGTGGCGTGATATTGACTGCATCGGCGGCCCGAATCATCTGCTCGCAGGATTCCAGGTCCATGGGGCCGTGCTCGGCATCGATGAGAGCAAAGTCAAAGCCAAGATGGCCGATTATTTCAACAATTGAGGGATTTGAGACATTGACAAATACGCCGTAGGTGGTTTCACCGGCCTGTATTTTCGCCTTGGTCAGGTTTTTTCTCATGCTTGTTGTCCCTTCTTAATAAAATGTGCAACCGTTTGCTATGGTATCACAGGCAAATTTTATTTGTCAAAAAGTTTGGCGGTGGAAAACCACCGGCCTGTGGTTAAAAGTAAGCAACAATCGTGATATAATCAGGGTTATGAAAAGGGAGCTTATGGACATACTGGTCTGTCCGGTATGCAAGGGAGAGTTGCAGCTGACGGTCGGGGAGGAAAATGAGGAAGAGATAGTCAGCGGCACTTTGCACTGCGGCAAATGCGAGGTGGACTACCCGATTATCGATACCATCCCCGACCTGCTGCCGCCAGACCAGTGCGCTTAATCAGGCCGAAAGGTCGCCCAGCTCTGGGGCGATTCCCACACCTCAATGCTGGAAACGGAGACCGGCGCCGCGGCCAGCTTTGCCTTCAGTTCATTATATATTGTGGTGGCGAGGTTCTCGGAAGAAGGGTTTAATTCGTCGAATGGCGGCGCGTCATTCAGACAGGTGTGGTCAAATCTGTCCAGAATTTCATTCAGGTGTTTTTTCAGTTCGGTGAAATCAAAGGCCATGCCGGCATCATCGAGGCTGTCGGTGCTGACCCTGGCCACCACGCGGAAACGATGTCCGTGCAGCGCCTCACAACGGCCACGGTAACCGCGCAGGAAGTGGGCGGCGTCAAAATGGCTTTCCACGGCTATTTCATACATATCCAAGCCCCTTTTATTCCAGCTTGAGGACTCCCTGCTTTTCGGTAACTTTCTTGAGCAGTTCCTTCACCGTTTTCCCAGCTACCGGATGAATGACATCCGGGGCAATCTCATCCAGGGGGATGAGCACAAATGCCCTTTCCGTCATTTTAGGGTGGGGAATAACCAGCTCCGGCTCCTCAATGACCTGGTCGCCGTAAAGAAGGATATCGATATCTATGGTCCGGGGTTGACCCGATTTTCCCGCCCTGCCCAGCTTGCGTTCAATCCCTTTGGCCAGCGCCAGCAATGCTGACGGCTCCAGCCGGGTGAATGCCTGGCACACCAGGTTGAGGAATCGGGGCTGGTTGCTGTCACCCAGTGGCTCGGTATCGTAGATGGAGGAGACCCTGCCCATGCGCAGGCGCTGCGATAAAAACTCCAGCGCCCTGTCCAGGTTAGCCTGACGGTCTCCCAGATTTGAGCCGAGGCCGAGGTAGACGGTTACTGCTTCAGTCACGTAATGTCCTCCTTCTTATAATTGCGTCGCTCATGCGGCAGACGCGAACCATCTGCTTTACGTCATGGACTCTCGCAATGTCGGCGCCGTTGGCGATGCCGATGGCTACGGTGGCGGCGGTGCCCTCAAGGCGCTGGTCCGTGGTCACATCGAGCACCATGCCGACCATTGACTTGCGGGAACTGCCCAGGAGAATCGGTTGCCCCAGTTTTTTGAGCTCAGCCAGCCGGCGGACGATTTCCAGGTTCTGTTCTAGGCTCTTGCCGAATCCGATTCCCGGGTCAATGATGATATTCTCCGGAGGCACCCCGGCTTTCATTGCCTGTTTGACCGCCCTCTTCAGGTCGGTGGTTATGGCCGGCATGATGTCCTCAACCGGCCCATCCCGCTGGTTGCTCATCATTATTATGGGCACATTCTGCTTGGCGGCAAGCTTTGCTAGCCTGGGGTCCTGCCGCAGCGCCCAGATATCATTTATAATGGTGGCGCCAGCCTCAAGCGCCCTGCGGGCCACGCCATGCTTGTAAGTGTCAATGCTGATGGGCACCGGTATTTCTCCGGCCAGCCTTTCGATGACCGGGATGACCAGCCTCAGTTCCTCATCAATTTCGTTTATGGGTAAAGGCTCTTTGCCGGGGCGGGTAGACTCACCACCTATATCGATGATGTCGGCGCCCTCCGCCACCATGCGCTGAGCCTGTGCCAGTGCCGCCTCGACGTCGCTGCCCAGACCATCCCCGGAAAAAGAGTCGGGGCTGAGGTTGCAGATACCCATGACATAGGTGCGTTCGCCCCACCGGAAGTCGGTGTTGCCAATACTTGTCGAGCCCGTGGTTGAAGTTCTAGAGGCCAAATTGCTAACCTTGCAGGTGAAAAAATAATGGAACTTCGATTATTATTCTAGCACCTTCCCGTCGCTAAGCAAAGTTAAACTTATCTCTCTGGCAAAGGGAGATTGATTGCAAAATCCCCCTTTGTCCCCCTTTTCAAAAGGGGGAAACGGCCTTTATAAATTCTGAAGGGTATAACCAACTCCCGGATGTGGGGCTTTTAAGAGGGTCGAAGCTAGTTTTAATATATTGTACGTATTTATCTAGCGAGGAGAAAATAATATCAGGCATTAAAGAGGAGGTCAGTCTAATTTAGCGATATCAAGAGTGCTTATCAAGCTAGGAGAATATAATGTCAGGGTGTTTAAGAGGGGCTTCCAGATTCAAAATCCCTCTCGGTCTCCCTTTACGAACGGGAAACGTTTGGTTTCTTCTTCCAGATACGGGGTGTTTAAGATGAGTGGAGCGGTCTTTATAAATTTCGGAGGAGTATAAATAGCTACCAGATATGGGGCGTTTAAGAGGGGCGCAAGCCCCTCTTTTTCTTTGAAACCTTCCCTTTCGCCTCGAGGAGAGGGGGACACAGGGGGTGAGGTGATAAAGATAGGCCAGCGATTTGGCGGAGTTAAAGCATTATGGTATTATAGTTCACGGTCGGAGGTGACGCAGCATGAAAGAGGAGCTGGAGATACTGTCAAAGCTGGAAGCGGAAGCAAAGGCCGGTGGCGGCGAAAAACGCGTCCAGCAGCAGCATGACTCCGGTAAACTGACGGCGCGGGAGCGGCTTGACCTTCTTTTTGATAAAGGTACCTTCCACGAAATCAATCTATTTGTGAAACACCGCTGCACCGCTTTCGGCATGGACAAACTCTCTATACCCGCCGACGGCGTGGTTACCGGATACGGCAAGGTGAACGGCCGCACCGTTTGCGCTTATGCTCAGGACTTCACCAGCCGGGGTGGCACCCTTGGTGAGATGCACGCCAAAAAGATATGTAAGGTCATGGACCTGGCAATGACGATGAAATGTCCCATAGTCAGTCTGATTGACAGTGGTGGGGCGCGTATTCAGGAGGGCGTCAATGCTCTGGACGGCTACGGTAACATCTTCTGCCGCAACTCCCGTGCCTCGGGCATAATACCGCAGCTCTCGGCGGTTATGGGGCCGGCGGCGGGTGGCGCTGTGTATTCTCCGGCCATGACCGACTTTGTTTTCATGGTGAAAAAGACGAGCCACATGTATATTACCGGCCCCCAGGTGGTAAGGGCGGCGACCAGCGAGGAGATAACTGATGAGGAGCTGGGTGGTGCCATGACCCACAACGCCAAAAGCGGCGTGGCGCATTTCGCCTGCGATAATGACCAGCAGTGTCTGGAGGAGATTAAGAAGCTGCTCGGCTATCTGCCATCCAGCTATGAAGAACAGCCACCTGACATGACGCCTGAAGATAAAGCGGACCGTGTGGCCCCGGCGCTGGATGAAATCATACCGCCGGAAGCGAGCAAAGCGTATGATATGAAGGCGGTCATCCGCTCCATTGTTGATGATGGCGAGTTCTGTGAGCCCTTTCGGCACTATGCCATGAACATCATCACCTGCTTCGCCCGTCTGAACGGACATGTGATAGGCATCATCGCCAGCCAGCCGAGCCATCTGGCGGGCTGTCTGGATATCAATGCCTCGGATAAGGCGAGCCGGTTTATCCGCTTCTGTGACGCTTTTAATCTTCCGTTATTGACCATTGTCGATGTTCCCGGCTATCTGCCCGGGAGCCATCAGGAGTGGGGAGGTATCATCCGGCATGGCGCCAAGATGCTGTGGAGCTACTCCGAGGCTACCGTTCCCAAGATAACCCTGATAACGCGTAAAGCCTACGGCGGGTCATATCTGGCCATGTGTGCCCAAAGCCTGGGCGCTGACTATACGCTGGCTTGGCCCAGGGCGGAAATCGCCGTTATGGGCGCCGAGGGCGCGGCGGCGATTATCCACCGTCAGGAAATCAAGGAAGCGGCCGATCCCGCCGCCAAGGAGAAAGAGAAGATAGATGAATACCGCCAGCATTTCTATAATCCCTACATCGCGGCCAGCATGGGCTATATCAATGCCGTTATCCGCCCCCGTGACACTCGCGCTGAGATAATCGCAGCACTTGAGGCGTTGCGCGGCAAGAAGGAGACCCACCCGCCCCGAAAGCACGGCAACATCCCGCTATAGTTTCGCTATCTACGTCAATATCAGGTCAAGGAAACTCTGAGTTCTTTATGGGTAAAACATTAGCCGAGAAAATACTGAGCGCTAGGTCGGGCAACGATGCGCGAGCTGGAGGCATAGTAATATCTCAGGTCGACCTGGTATTTGTCCAGGACACCACCGGTCCGCTCGCTGTCAGACAGTTCCGGGAGAGCGGTTTGAAGAAGCTGTCCATACCGGAGCGGACGGGGGTATTCATTGACCATGCCGTCCCCAGCCCGACGCATTCGCTGTCGAATGACCACCTGGTGCTGCGGCGGTTTGCCGCCGAGACCGGGGCGGTGATGTCTGATGTCGGAGAAGGTGTCTGCCATCAGCTGGTGGCGGAATCCCTGGCCCGCCCGGGCGATGTCATCGTTGCCTCCGATTCCCATACCGTGACCGCCGGTGGACTGGGTGCTTTTGCCACCGGCATGGGCTCATCGGACGTGGCGGTGGCCATGGGTCTGGGCAAGACCTGGTTCCGCGTCCCGGAGAGCATAAACATAACGGTCACCGGAAAGTTCCAGAAAGCAGTTTCGGCCAAGGACTTCATCCTCCACCTTATCGGTCGGCTCGGTGCCGATGGCGCCACCTATAAAGCGCTGGAGTTCGGCGGCGATGGCATCAAAGATATGTCAATGTCAGGGCGGTTTACCGTCGCCAACATGGCGGTGGAGGCGGGGGCAAAGGTCGGGCTTTTCCCTGCCGACGATATTGCCCGGGTTTATCTGGTCGAGCAGGGAAGGCCAGATGACTACCAGCCTGTCTTCCCCGATGCCGATGCTGTATACGGGCAGACGGTACAGGTTGATTTGAGTGCTCTTGAGCCCACCGTTGCCCGCCCGCACACCGTGGACAACGTTGTCCCGGCCCGCGAGTTGCAGGGCACCAGAATCCAGCAGGTCTTCATCGGTACCTGCACCAACGGGCGTCTGGAGGATTTAGAAATCGCCGCCCGCATATTGAAGGGTAAAAAACACCATCCGCATACCAGAGTGCTCATTGCCCCGGCTTCACGGCGGGTATTTCTTGATTCCCTGGAGAGGGGCTATATTCAGACGCTGGCGGAGGCCGGCGCCACGCTTCTGCCTGCTGGCTGCGGACCGTGTCTCGGACTGCACCAGGGGGTGCTGGGCGATGGGGAAGCCTGCCTTTCCACCTCTAACCGCAATTTCAAGGGCAGGCTGGGCAATCCAAGGGCTTTCGTCTATCTTGGTAGCCCGGCCACGGCGGCGGCGACGGCGCTGGCCGGAGAAATCGTTGACCCCAGGGAGGTGATGTAGGTGCTCAGGGGGAAGGCTTTTAAATTCGGCGATGGTATCTCAACGGATGATATTATCCCCGGTAGATATGCCCACCTCAGGAGCAACCTCGTTGAACTGGCCAAGCATGTTTTGGAGGATGTTGACGCCACCTTCGTTTCACGGGTAAAACAAGGGGATTTCATTGTGGCGGGCAACAACCTCGGCCTTGGTTCCAGCCGGGAACACGCCCCGCTGGTCATCAAGATGGCCGGTGTCAGCGCCATACTGGCCAAATCCGTGGCCCGTATCTTTTTCCGCAATGCCATCAATCTGGGGTTGCCGGTACTCATCTGTGACACCGATGATATCATTGATGGCGATGAGATGGAAGTTGACCTTTCCGCCGGCACGGTAAAAGACATAACCAGCGGGCAGAAGCTCGCCTTTGGCAAAATCCCGGAAGTAATGCTTCGTATCCTCGATGAGGGCGGGCTTATCCCGTATATAAAGAAGCACGGTGATTTCAAACTGTAAAAGAGAGAGGTTGGTTGATGGTTTATAAGGTTACCCTTATCCCCGGTGATGGCATCGGCCCGGAGGTCTCCGAAGCAACTAGGCGGGTTCTGGAGGCCACCGGTGTAGGCTTTCAATGGGACGTGGCTGAGGCTGGTGCCGATACAATCGACAAATATGGCACGCCTTTGCCTGGTTCAGTGCTGGCTTCGGTCAGGCAGAATAAGGTGGCTCTCAAAGGGCCGATAACCACTCCGGTTGGCTCGGGCTTTCGCAGCGTTAATGTTGCCCTGCGCAAGGAGCTGGATCTTTACGCCTGCGTCCGCCCCTGTAAGACCTACCCCGGCGTGCCTTCTCTTTATAAAGATGTCGACTTGGTGGTCATCAGGGAGAACACGGAGGACCTTTATGCCGGCATCGAGTTCGAGCGGGGTACGCCGGAAGCGATAAAGCTTATCCAGCTCACCTCGCAGGCAAAGCGAGGCACCGTCCGCGAAGACTCTGGCATCAGCTTGAAGGTCATTTCCGAAGCGGGAAGCCGGCGCATCGTCCGTTTTGCCTTTGAATATGCCCGCGCCTACGGCCGGAAAAAAGTGACCGCTATCAGCAAGGCCAATATCCTGAAGTTCTCCGACGGGTTGTTCCTCAGGGTGGCAAAAGAAGTAGCCCAGGAGTATCAGGGTATTGAATTTGAGGACCGTCTGGTTGATAATATGACTATGCAGCTGGTGAAGAACCCGCGGCAGTTTGATGTCATCGTGGCGCCGAATCTGTACGGTGATATCCTGTCCGACCTGTGTGCCGGGCTGGTGGGAGGGTTGGGTGTTGCCCCTGGCGCCAACGTAGGCGATGGAATCGCCGTTTTTGAGCCGACCCACGGCAGCGCCCCCAAGCATGCCGGTCAAAACAGAGCGAACCCGATGGCAATGATGCTCTCCGGCGTTATGATGCTGCGTCACCTTGGCGAAGAGAAGGCTGCAGACAGGCTGGAAAAAGCCATTGCCGATGTTATCGCCGAAGGCAGAAGTCTTACCTACGATATAAAGGCTGACAGTGCGTCCGCCGTCGGCACGACCCGGGTGGCCGATGCGGTGATCGAGAAACTGGCGACAGGCCAAAGGGGGTGATGATTATAGCCCCGAAGTTGAGAGAGATAAAGGCCAGGGACATTGTCGAAGCGGTGGCCCAGCTCTGCCAGCAGGCCAATTTTGAGCTTGATGAGGATGTGCTGGCAGCGCTGAAGCAGGCCCAGCAGAGCGAAGAGTCAGCTCTGGGCAAGGAGATACTGCACCAGCTTGTGGAAAACGCCCGCATTGCCGAAGCCAAGAGCTTGCCCCTGTGCCAGGACTGCGGCAGTGCCGTCATTTTTCTCGAGGTGGGGCAGGATACGCATGTGGTCGGTGGCGACCTCAATGCTGCGGTGGGGGAAGGGGTGAGCCAGGGTTACACGCAGGGATACCTGCGCAAATCCATGGTCAGCCAGCCCATTTCCGAGAGGAAAAATACCAGGGACAATACTCCTCCCATCATCCACACTGATATCGTGCCCGGAGACCATATAAAGATTGTCTGCCTGCCCAAGGGGGCCGGTTCCGAGAATATGAGCCGTCTGGTCATGCTGCGGCCGGGCGAAGGCCGGGATGGTATTATCGATTTCGTGGTCAGGGCTGTGGATGAGGGTGGCGCCAATCCCTGCCCGCCAATTATTGTTGGCCTGGGCATCGGTGCCACCTCGGAAGGGGCCATGCTGCTGGCCAAGAAAGCCCTGCTGCGACCCATTGGCCGGCCAAGTAATGACCCGGAAATTGCTGAACTGGAAAAAGAGCTGCTGTCCCGCATCAATTCCCTGGGCATCGGGCCCATGGGTGTGGGCGGCACCACCACCGCGCTGGCGGTGCATGCCGAAGCCAGGCCGACGCATATTGCCAGTCTGCCAGTAGCCATCAACTTTCAGTGTCACTGCTCTCGCCACAAGGAGGCCAGGTTGTAGATGGAAGCGGTGCATATCACCTCGCCCTTGGATCGGAAAACGATAAAGGAGCTGACCGCAGGTACGCTGGTGCTCATCTCGGGAACTCTGTACACGGCGCGTGACGCGGCGCACAAACGGCTTGTTGAGGCACTGAAAAGGAAGGAAGAGCTCCCCATTGACCTGAAAGGACAGACCATCTATTATACCGGGCCTTCCCCGGCAAGGCCGGGCCGTACCATCGGTTCCGCAGGCCCCACCACCAGCGGGCGTATGGATGTCTATGCGCCTCGTCTGATGGCTGCCGGTGTCAAGGCGATGATTGGCAAGGGAGGCCGCTCCGCGGAAGTCAGAGAGGCGATGCAGAAATACCGGACGATCTACCTAATCGCCACCGGCGGGGCCGGCGCCTTGCTTGCCCAGACGATTAAAAAATCAACTGTTGTCGCCTATGAGGACCTGGGCCCGGAGGCAATCCGGATGTTGACGGTGGATAATTTCCCGGCCATCGTGGCCAATGACATCTATGGAAATGACCTGTTCGAGCAGGGCAAAGCCCAGTACCGGAAGGAGAGGAGTTAACCCGTGGAATGTGTTTTCTGTCGCATTGTGGCCGGTGAGCTTCCCAGCGATACACTGTACCAGGATGATGAAGTGATGGCCTTCCGGGACATAAACCCTCTGGCACCTACCCATGTACTGATAATACCAAAGCGCCATATAAATTCGCTGGCTGCTCTGGCTGACGACGAGACAGCGATTATCGGGCATATGGGCAGGGTGGCCAACCAGCTTGCCCGGCAGGAAGGAATTGCCAGCAGTGGTTACCGCCTGGTGGTCAGCAGTGGTGAAAATGGAGGACAGGTGGTACCGCACCTGCATATGCATCTCCTGGGCGGGAGAAGGCTATCAGACCGGCTGTGCTAGCCAGCCATTTTCTTTTCTCGATAGTATTTCAGGTAGGTAAGCAGTCCGGCGATGCTCTTGGCGTCGCAGATGCGCCCGGAGGCTATCAGGTCCGGTATTTCCTCAGCCGGCACCAGGACGACGTCGATTCCCCCGGTATCTTCAGCGATTAGCTGGCTCGGAACAAGGTCGGTGGCCAGGTAAAGGTGAAGATACTCACTGCAATAGCCCGGCGCCGCGTAGAAACCGCCCAGCCTCTTCATCTGCCGGGGCATATAGCCGATTTCCTCCCGCAGCTCACGGACCACCGCCTCCTCCGGGCTCTCACCGTCGTCAATCCCGCCGGCCGGTATCTCCAACAGCTCCTTCTCCACTGGCTTGCGGAACTGCTTCACCAGCAGCACATTGTCATTCTCATCGATGACGACGACGGCAATGCAGTCGCTGTGCTCCACGATTTCCCGCGTCGTTTGGCGGCCGTTTTCTGTCCGGACGGAATCCACCCGGATCTTTACCGCTCTCCCAACGAAAACTAGCTTGCTGGATAGTGTCTCTTCCACCTGGTCACAACCTTTCGCTAAAAATGGCGGATAAGGGCTATCTCACCGCAGTCGGGGAATTTGGGACAATGAAAGCACTCTGTCCAGACCTTGCGCGGCAGTTCCATTTTATCTATCTGGCTGAGGCCGAACTTCTCGAAAAAGGCAGGCCTATAGGTGAGGCAGAAAACGGTGGCGATGCCGAGTATTTCCGCTTCCCTGAGGCAGGCCTGGACGAGTTTCCTGCCGATGCCCTTCTTCTGGTATTCCTCGGCCACGGCGACGGACTTGATTTCGGCCAGGTCGGACCAGATGACGTGCAGCGCCGCACAGGCGATAACGCGCTCGCCCTCACGGCAAACGAAGTAGTCACGGATATTTTCGTATATCTCACTCAGGGAACGGGGCAGCATTTCGTCTTTGTCAGCGAAGTGGTTTATCAGTTGATGGATTTGTGGCACATCCTGAATCCGGGCTTTCTCTACTGTGCTCAATTTATCGTTTTCCCTTCAATTTTTGCTCCAGTAAACCATAGAAAGAATCCTCGGGATGTATGCGCAGGAACCGCGTCCGGTGCGGGCTTTGTTTTACCGTAATCACCATCCCGTTCAAGAGGGGCATATTGATGTGTCCGTCAATGCTCAGCGTTGCAAGCTGGGCTGCCGTGACCGTTAACTGGACCGAAGTTACGGCGGGCAGTACCAGGGCATAGGCCGGGCTGAGGTGAGGCATAAGGGGTACCAGAACAAAGTCTTTAGAATGCGGATACAGGATGGGGCCGCCGGCGGCCAGGGAATAACCGGTGCTGCCCGTGGCCGTGGCCACCACCACTCCGTCCGCTTTATAGTCGGCGAGGTGCTTGCCGTCGATGCTGGCGGCCACCTGGACCAGACGGGCAACACCTCCCCTGGCCACCACCACGTCATTCAGGGCATGATAGACGCTCGTCTTCCGCCCATCAGGGGCAAACTCCGCCTGGAGCATGGCCCTTTCGTCAATCCACCCTTTCCCGGACAGCAGGGCGGGCAATTTTTCCATAGCCTCATCGGCACTGAGTTCGGTCATAAAACCAAGCTTGCCCAGATTTACGCCGATAATCGGCGTTACCCGCGGCACCACTGCCTGTGCTGTGCGCAGGATGGTACCATCGCCACCAACGCTTAAAACCAGGTCGGTATCGTCAAGCTGTCTGCCGACGGTTTCGGCTTCCCAGGCGGAGCAGAGCCAGATTGAGATACCTTCAGAGGCGAGGAAGTCCTGTAGCTGCTTCGCCTTGGCCTGAGCAGCTTCGATTAAAGGATGATAGAAAATGCCAACGTTTTTCACCGGTGTGACCTGCTGTGCCAGTAAAATACAGTGATATAAGGGAGGGAACAAGGCAAGTGTAGCAAGTATCGCCTTGGGGTGTCAAGGTGGAGAATATGCCGCGGTACGTGCTATAATAGGTGCTTGGATTCGGGAGTAGTCGATGACCGGGCCGAGAAGAAAAGCAAGAGCCGTTGCCCTGCAGGCGCTCTATGAGATAGATACCACGCAACACGAGGCGGATAGGGTGCTGGACCGGCTCCTGGCCGAAGAAAGCCTGTCCGAGGAAAATAATGCTTTTGTGCGCCAGCTGGTAGGTCAAGCGAGGCAGCACCGCCAGGAGATAGATGGCCATATCAAGAGATTTGCGCCGACCTGGCCCATAGAACAGATATCGGTCATCGACCGTAACATTCTCCGACTTGCAATCTCTGAAATTTTATTTGATAATGTAGTAACGATTAAGGTAGCCATAAATGAAGCCGTGGAACTGGCCAAAAAGTTCGGCGGTGAAAGTTCATCAAAGTTTGTCAATGGCGTGCTGGGTTCACTAAGCGCGCTGGTTAAGAGATGAAAGGTTTTCGGAAAGGGGGTAAAACGTGGCGACAATTTTCGAGCGAATAAAACCCTTAGTTGTGGAACAACTCGGTGTTGAGGCATCGGAGGTAAAACCTGGCGCCAGTTTTGTGGAAGACCTCGGGGCGGATTCTCTGGACCTGGTGGAACTGGTAATGTCACTGGAAGAGGAGTTCAGCACCCCGGAGAAGAAGATAGAGATACCGGATGAAGACGCGGAAAAGATTGTCACGATTCAGGACGCGGTTGATTACATAAAGGATCTGGGAGTCGAAGATAGTTAAAAATAATTTAACGCAGAATAAAACAAGCTCGGCACGGAGACGTGCCGAGCTTTTCGCATAACTGTTTCTACGTAGCAGGTTTATTTTCTTAACATACGTCCTTCACGGCAAAGTCCAGGCCCAGTTCGGCCAGCTTTTGCTTGGTCGGGTTGCCGGTCTTTAAATCCCAGCCACGGTAGGTGTAATATTCGTCTTTCAATCGCTCAAGGGTTTCCCTGGGGATGTGGCTTCCCTGCATCGGCCCTTCCGGCACCGGCTCTTCCATGAAACGGGCTGGAAGCTGGTCATCTTCTCGAGTGAATCCTTCCCTGGCCGAAAAGCAGCGTATCATGTTCCATTCTCGCTCCGCAATCTTTCTGGCCGCTTGATAGTCGAGTTCCCAGCCGGTAACCGCATTCAGGGCATTTATCATGCTATCGCTGATTTTGAGTGGCCCCCATATGGGCTCGCCCAGATGACAGATAAGCATGGAATCGCCGAGAATGAGCCAGTGGTTGACTTCCGCGGCCACTGCTCCTTTGCCTTCGATTATTTTACGGTCGACCAGCCCGCTCTTCTCGGCGGTGGGGCGGATATCATGGTGGCTGCCGCCTCTCGGGCCAGTGGCGTAGCCGACGGCGGCGGCGGGGAAGGGACGGCAGGTGTGCCCCGGCCACTCCAACCCTTTGTTCTGGATGGCAAAGCGGTCGGTGCCCTTGCCTACAATCTTGGCGGCGTCCCTGGTTCCTCTGGCCAGCAACTCTCCCAGGCCCTCTCTTTTACCTATCTTTTCGATCATCTGGAGCATGCCGTCGGCGTTGCCGAAGCGCAGGTCAATGCCATCGGTGTCTTTCTTGGTAAAGATTCCCTTCTCATAACATTCCATCGCCCAGCCGATGCATACCCCGGCCGAGATGAGGTCTATGCCGTAGTGGTCGCAGAGCTCGTCTGCCTTGCAGAGCACCCTGATATCATCTACTTCGCAGATGCTGCCGAAGGCGTAAATCGTCTCGTAGTCGGCACCGTTGATGACCGATTTGTACGGGCCACTGGGCACCACGCTGTACTTGGTGCAGTTGATGGAACAGGCGAAGCAGGCGCGGTCGCCCTTGACCACCTGTTCCCTCATCGCCTCGCCGGTGATATTCTTCATCCCTTTGAAGGTCTCGGTCTGCCAGTTTCGAGTGGGCAGGATGCCGCCCTCAATCATGGCGGCTACATTTCTCGGTGGTCGCCGCCTCGTAAAAAACAGAACCGCGCAGGTGATAGGACGAAGATCGGTGATACTGCAGGGAGGGGCACAAACCCT
>Ga0180438_10007871_pt1 | contig 13732 bp, 5 predicted proteins | sample SS_ome_12_FD_132455 | JGI IMG/M metagenome (GOLD analysis project Ga0180438, IMG submission 132455) | Hypersaline lake sediment archaeal communities from the Salton Sea, California, USA - SS_3_D_2 metaG | ecosystem: Environmental > Aquatic > Non-marine Saline and Alkaline > Hypersaline >... | reverse complement strand
GCAGCCGAGACGCCTCGACCGGACTTCTCCCAGTTGGAGAAGAAACATCCAAAGGCCGTCGACGAACTGAAAGCAGCAGCTTGCCAACCGGCAAGAATTGGCTCTGACAATCCCCTTCCCTTACGAATAGGAGTATGGATGATGAGTAATCGATATGCAAAAGTGGCCGTGATGGCGGCGGCGCTGGCTGTGGTGGCTGTGTCTCTCAGTTGGTTGCGCGGTGATGGCGTAGGACCAACGGCCAACGGGCCTGGTGACGAAGAACTCGTTCGGCGGCCAGCCCGGGAAATCGCCTGGAACCAGATCGATACCACCCCCGTGTTGACGGCGTCCTCTGCCGCTACGGGGCGCCGAGGCGGGCCGTCGCGTGAAATCCAGGTGGCGAGAGCCTCGGCTGTCGTCCGGGCGAAAACGATGGCCCTGACCGAGTCGCAGCAATTGGCGTACAAGGTCATCAGAGTGATCTACGGCAGGGTGCCGGGTGACGTGTTGCACGTCGACAGCCGGGGAAACCTGAAGATTACCCGAATTCGTCTTCGCGACAAACTCGGGCGCGAACCGACCGAGACGGAAGTCGCGGCGGAATTCTCGAAGGACTTTGGCTCCGATATCGGCCGCGAAGCGATTCTGTTCCTCGATCCGGGTCGGAAGCCGGACGAGCCGCTCGTCTATGATTGCCTGGGCGGTATCATTGGCGATGATCCGCCGGGGGACCGGCTTCAAAAGGCGGAGAAGGAGATTAGCGAAATCATCCGCACCGGCGCATACTTGTCGCCGAATATCGATCCCGTACACTTAGGGCCTTATCTGAGGGCCTGCCAGAGCGTCGTGCGGGCGACCTTGACGAAGATCGGCAAGAGGTCGGCCACATGGAAAGTCGACGCGGTTCTCCACGTAGGTTCGCCCAGTAAGGGAGGCGAACCGGACCCTCAGCAGCAACCGCCGCCGGCCACCATCGCCGTGGCGTTGGACACGTGGCGGCTCCGGGCCGAGTCGATCGCCAACCATCGCGCCCGACAGCAGGGAAAGTCGTCGGCCGCCCCGCAAGAGGTCGAGAAGGAGTATGACCGGCTGGTGGGGAGCGAATTGAAGGTCGGGGCGGAAGCCATCCTCTTCATCAAGTCCCGGGAAGACGCCGGCCAGCCGTCCACCTTCAAGCTCATCGGGATCCTGCACGATGATCCCGGCAACGATCAACCGATCGACCGGACCGACGCCGAGATCCGCCAGCAAATCAAGCAGCGCGTCTGGCGGGAGAGGTATCGTTGAAGCGGCCCGCAGCCTCCGTTTCCTCCCGTTCAGAGCGTGTCTTCCAATCACGTTTTCGCGCGTTCGAGGCGTCGTGACATATTGTAGATCATGCGGATGTAAATCATCGTTTCGCTTGTTTTCGGGTTTCTTTCATAGTTTTTGCCGTGTCGTCGCCACCGTCCAAGCCCGCCCCTCGTCAATCCGCACACGACCGCTACTCCCGCGCGGCGAGTCCGTCGCCCAAACACCGTACTACCGGTCCACAAGGCGGCAATTCGGCCTCTCCCCCGGCTTCTTCGCGTGCGTGCAAGCACGCACCCTACCGGGCTGGCCGGCAGCACCTTCAAGTACTTCCATCACGAATGGGGCCCCGCCAGGTCGGGCAACCGCCGGGCCATCCAGAAGTTCGAGGCATGGTTGGAGCAGAAGAGAAAGAGCGAGGTCGTCATCTAGCAGATAGTCGCCTCGCCCCATGCTCGACCGCATAGATGCGGTCCATACGAACGCTCATCGTGTCCACCGTGTGCAGCACAAGCCGTTCATAGTGACCGGATTCAGGCTTCTCCACGGACAAGCTTATTGATGAGTTGACGGACCGCGGTGAGCTTCTGGTGGGTACTTCCCTCGTCGGAATATTGATATTCAACATCACCGGTGGTAAGCTGTGGGTCAGTCGCTGTTCTCACCCATGGCCCACCGCTGCTTGTTGAAGGAGAGCCCTGTGAAGACCCAACGTACCGGGCGCGGTGATCGCGGTCGATCGTTTGTAGGATGGAGCGAGGAACGAGGTCCAGGACGTGGCGCGAGGCACACGCGCCAGGCAGCACGCCCACACGCGCGCCTCCGCCGACTTCGCCTGGAACCGTTGGAGGATCGGCGGTTGTTGAACGCTGCCACGGAGACGCGAGGCGACCCATTGCACGGCGCGCCCCCGACGCCGATGGACGAACCGGATCTGGCGCCAGAGCCAGCGTTTGTGGCACAGCCGACACCTCAGGCGAGTATGCCGAGCCCGGAGGAGCGGGACGCAAGTAGCGCAAAATACCCGCATATCCTCGACGCCTTCATCTGGGTCAGCCCCAGTCTGGATCTGGAGTTCCCGCAGCGAATCTCGATGGACGGTCTCCGGCTAACCGACAGCAGCATTGGTAGCTGGGAGGAGACCGTAATCATCGATGAGGACGAGGAACCGTGTTTGCTCACGCACACCAGCGAGGACCAGGTCTCGGTTTCGATTACAATGGGTTACGACGCGAGCGGCGAGTATGAGGTGATCACCGGTTCTGTCAACTTCCTCTCCTACCGTACTGTGGAGGGACCGTGCCACAGCTCGCAGGATTCCGGCGGACCGGTCTCCTTCCACCTGTATGTGGCCTACAATTCCGCACCTGCCACGATCTGGTTGAGTTCGAGCGGGCTCGATTGGGCGCTTGCGGACGTTTCCATCCTGCCCGGATTGTCTCATAACAATCAAACGCTGCCGTTCAGTGGGACGACGCCGCAGGAGTGGAGAGATAGTGATGGGATGCTGCAGGTTTCTGTAAACGGGGACGGCAATCAGGCCCATAGCGGCTTTCACTTTGTTGTCAGCCTAAACCCGTGTATCACGGAAATACCGCAGATCGAATTGCGACCGGTGGAGAATGCCGGGTTGTTGCAGTACGCCGGTGCTTTCGGAGACTCGCCGTATCGGGATTCGGTATTTCGCCGAGGGGACCTGGAGAGGCCACCGACTTTCGAGGTGGCCACGAACCTGGACGGCAAGAAGGGTGTCGGCTCGGCAGGGCGCGACATCGTGGTCGACATCATCCGGAACCACGACCGGGAGCAACTCTACGCCTCGGTGAAGGCCAAGTGGTCTGCGAAACGGCAAGTGCTGGTCGCGAAGTGGGACTGGGAAAGCGATCGGTGGGGAAAGACAAAGGGCCAAGTTCCCGTGGACCGGATTCCCGTAGGAGAGTACCAGGCGGTTGCGAGATGCGTGGGGGACGAATGCTTAGAAGGATGGACGTCGAAGGAGGTGCCGTTCTATGTCATTTTCGAATCGCCGGAAGGACTCAGCGATGACGACATTTGGGCCTTTCTTTACCATGAAGAGGGCCTGAGGGACGAGATCGGTGTATGGTTCAGCGCGTGGGAATGGGAAGCGGAAGCAGAGCGAGGTGGTTGCGCAAGCGGGCATCCGTATCTCGTGCGCCCGTTCGAGTTCGATATCTTCCGTCGCGTGATCGAATACCTCAGCCAGGTGGAATACGCCCTTGGCATCCAAACGACCGATCGCGGGAACGCAGCTGCCTTGCTGGCGGAGTTGGTCCACGAATCGTTCGAGGAGGATTCCAGTGAGCTGTGGGGGCAAAAGGCGGATGGAGTTCCCAACGATGTGGCCTACCTCTTGGAGCGGCTTCCGCCGAAGGCCCAGTGCTCCGACGAGGCGAACCTGCTGACTGCATTTCTTCGATCGATCGGCATCGCGTCAAGACCGGTGACAATCGACACAAACTTGGGTGTCTACAAAGCAGAGAATCCCGAGAACGGGAGAAAATGGTGGAATTACCATGTGTGGACGGAGGCCTTCATTTCCGGGAAGTGGCAGGCGATCGACGCTTACGTCGAGAGAGATACCCCGTTGCCTGCGTTGGAATTCGGGGCGCACGGTACGCCGACGGCCAAAGACCTGGGCGATGTGATTCTGCGTGCGAGGAGTGACTGGAAATTTGAAGACCTTGGTTACCTATGGTCTGGCGATGCCAAGAATCGTCCCGATTTTGAATTCCTGTACCAGAAGAACGAGGAGATGTCGGTCCCCCGCTTGCCCTATGAATTCCGCAGAACTTGGGTTGAAGTCGAGGATGAGCAATTCGACTATTGGTATGAAAAGGTAGGCGACCCCAGAGTGTACCCTCCTAGAGGCCCTAAACAGCAGCCGCTCCTGACGCCGGACAGCGTCGGCTGCAGGATCGAGACAGATCAGGCGACTTACTTACCCGGAACGCCGATGGACATCACGCTGGTGATCACAAACGAGGGCGACTCGCAGGAAGAGATACTGTTGACCCTGGATGTTGTTCAGATAGACGGGTCGTTGGCAATGGCTGCGCAAGAGAACACTCTCTACTCTACCAGTCTTCCGGTTCTCCTGGACCCCCATTCCGAGGTCACGCTTACCGAGTCTCTCACGCTGCCCTCGGACCTGGACGTCACGGATCTATTCTACGTCCGGGCGGACCTGGACGGCTTGCAGTTTCATGGATCTTGGGACGTCGCCCCCGGTTTTGACGCCACGGCGTCCGTGCCCGATCAGATGCAACAGCATGAAGTATCCGACTTCAGTCTGCTGGTAACCAATAGCATGGACACAACGCTGAACGAAGTGGCCGTGACCCTCCTTGCCGATGAAGAGACCTTCGACCTGCTCAGTGCCGACGCCCACGTTGCCATCGGGGACCTGGCCCCGGGTGAGTCGGTGCCGGTTTCGTGGACGGTCCAGGCGGTCAACTCCAATTGGCCCGGCGTTGTGTTCCAGGTCGACTCGGCAAACGGCGGGACGGCTTACGTTCAGGAGTACGCCGAAGTACTGCTGCCCCCGCGGGTGTACGTGGGCGACGCCTCGGTTTGCGTCGAGGTCGAGTCCCAACGAGAGGTTACGGCGCACGTGGAAGTTGTCGTCAGCAATCTGGGCGATTTGCCTGCCAGCAACGTCGCGCTCGATTTCTATCCGGACGCTGCGATCACCGCCACCAACCCACATTGGGCGTGGAGCGAGCTTGCCGGCGGCGAGGAGGTGATCGCTTTGACGGACATCACGTTTACTGTGGGGAACTCGGATTCGTTCGTGTTGGACGTCATGGTAACCGATGGGGAGGGAAACGAAGAATACGGCCTTGTTTGGATCGACGTGGATGCTGGCCCGGCTGAGATCCAGGGCCGGTGGATCTTCTACAATAACTCGTTCTGGGACACGCCCACCGAAGAGAACCCCACTTTCGACAACGACACGGCCCTCGCCACCGACAAGACGGCGCTGCGATCCGGCGAGACAGCTACGCTCGCCAACTACACCAGCTACGATCGAGGCATTAACGGCATCATGATCGACGTGGCCAACCTGCCGGAAGGCGACACCCTCGGTCCAGACAACTTCCAGTTCCGCGTCGGCAACAGCGAAGAGCCCGATTCCTGGATCGACGCGCCCCACCCGAGCAACATCCGAATACTCCCCAGCGAAGGCGTCGGCGAGTCAGATCGGGTCGCCATCCTCTGGGACGACTACGCCGTCACGAACCAATGGCTACAAGTGACACTATTAGCCACAGAAGACACCGGCCTGCTCGAATCGGACATCTTCTATTTCGGCAACGCCACTGGCGAGACTGGCAACTCTGCTACCAACGCGAAAGTCAACGCCATCGACGCCCTTCTAGCCCGCAACAACCCTCACAACGTCGTTGGCCCTGCCCAAGTTACGTCCCCTTACGACTTCAATCGCGACGCCCGTGTCAACGCCACCGACATGCTCATCGCCCGCAACAATCAGACGCACTTGTTCGACGCCTTGAAGCTGATCTCGGTGCCAGAAAGTAAAGGCATCGCCTCATCGACAGCCAGACTGGACATTCATAAGGGCGCGCCGTATTGGTCCACTCATGACACCGTCCTAGAGACGACCAGCTCGCGAGAATCCGAAGCCACCTCACCCAAGCTCCACTGGCTGTTCGAGTTCCAACAAACCCAACGACAACCCGAAAAGACCAATCAAAAGGAGGAAGCTGTCGACAAGCTGCTCCAAATGTGACCATCCTGACCTTAGTTGGTGGTGGGGCGAGGCACGAGACCCACGGGCTGGAGGGCGATCTCCGGTGTTCTCGCGTGGGTCTCGTGCATCGACCCACCCTACGGAAAGCAGCCCGGGACTTCGGCTACCGGCGGGCCTCTGCTGCCTCCGTTTCCTCCTGTTCAAACCTCTTCTTCCCCTTAAGGTCACATATGGCCTTTATTTAGCATATAGACGCGATTAACTAACGCGGCCTTAACTTGACTTACGTCATCTTCGGCTGCCGTGGTGTGGATGCAAGGTGTTGATACGCAACCGGTTCGGGCGCGCGGACGGCGCGGCGAGTCGGCGTAAGTCGCTGCGCGCACTTGGCCCAGTTTTGGAGGGTGTACGAAATCCGACATAACTCGCGGCGGCGGCGTAACTTAAGTACAAAATCGGGGCTCCTTTGCTCCCTCTCGGGGTAAATCCATGGTCTGTCCATATGTATATTATACCAGACGTAAACTTAGAGCTCAAGCCAACTTATTGGCCACCGGCAGCCTGCCGGGCAAACCGCGCCGGTACAAGGGGGCTACGATCAACCGGCGTCCGGCCGGTTTCGGAGGAAAAACACCGGGAGACGACCACGGAGACACCGGGGGCCGGGGGTGAATGACGAAGCTCGAATGACGAATGACGGAACTACTGGCGGCCGGGGGCGAATCTTTCGGGATAGATGCAGAAGGGGACAGTCCCATTTTCGCTCTTCCCGGTGGAGGCAGAAGGGGACAGTCCCATTTTCGCTCTTCCCGGTGGAGGCAGAAGGGGACAGTCCCATTTTCGCTGCGCGAAAATCGGGACAGTCCCCCTCGCTGCGCGAAAATCGGGACAGTCCCCTCCACTACTCCAGGCCCGGGGCGAAGCCGTGACGCATCGTGTTCTCGGTGCAGCAGCGGGGCTCGACGAAGTGCAGCAGATAGTCCCGGCCGCCGGCCTTGGTGCCGCCGCCCGAGAGGCCGAATCCGCCGAACGGCTGCCGGCCGACCAACGCCCCGGTGATGCCGCGGTTGAGATACAGATTGCCTACGCGGAACTCGCGCCGGGCCGCCTCCAGGTGCGACGGCTTGCGGCTGAAGACGCCGCCGGTCAGCTTGTAGGTGGTCGAGTTGGCCACCGCCAACGCCTCCTGGAAGCTGCCCACCCGGATCACCGACAGCACCGGGCCGAAGATCTCCTCCTGGGCCAGGCGGTGGTCGGCCAGGATGCCCGAGAAGATGTGCGGGCCGACGTACGGCTTGCCCACCTGTTGCTCCAGTCCGGAGGGCACCTCGCAGGCCAGCTCCAGGGTGCCTTCGCTCCGGCCCAGCTCGATGTACTGGCGGATCTTGGCCGCGGCATGCTCGTCGATCACCGGTCCGACGTCGGTGGCGGGGTCGGCCGGGTCGCCGACGACCAGCGTGCGGGTCGACTCGACCAGCCGCCGCAGGAACGTCTCGTGGACGCCGTCCAGGACGATCGCCCGGCTGCACGCCGAGCACTTCTGCCCGCTGTAGCCGAACGCCGATTGCCGCACGCCCAAGACGGCCTCGTCCAGATCGGCCGAGTCGTCGACGATGACGGCGTTCTTGCCGCCCATCTCGCAGACGACCCGCTTGACGAATCCCTGCCCCTCGGGCGTCTGGCCGGCCGCCTGGAGGATGTCCAGGCCGACCTGCTTGGAGCCGGTAAACGCGATCAGGGCCACCCGGGGATCGCGAACCAGGGCCGATCCGACCGTGCGGCCGGAACCGGGCAGGAATTGCAGCACCTCGGCCGGGACGCCCGCCTGCCAGAGCGTCTCGCACATCAGCCGAGCGATCCCCCGGGTTTGGGTCGACGGCTTGACCACGACCGTGTTTCCGGTCGCCAACGCGGCGGTCGTCATGCCGGCGCAGATGGCCAGGGGGAAGTTCCAGGGGCTGATCACCGCCGCCACGCCGCAGGGCTGGTGCCAGGTGTGGTTCAGCTCGCCGACGAATTGGCCCAGGCGTTGCGGCTCGAACAGGCCCGGGGCACATCGGGCGTAATACTCGCAGAAGTCGATCGCCTCGCAGACGTCGGCGTCTGCCTCGCGCCAGGTCTTGCCTGCCTCACGGATGATGATGCCCGACAACTCGTCGCGGCGGTCGCGCATCAGCGTGGCAGCCTTGATGAGCATCGCCGAGCGGGTGCGGGGGAGCTGGTCGCGCCAGGCGTGAAAGGCCGCCGCGGCCCGGGCAATCGCCTGCTCGGCCTGTTCGGCGGTGGCGTCTTCGACCGGGGGCACCTCGGCCGAGCGGATCGCCTGGGCAAAGCTCTCGCGCTGGTCCGCCTGCGAGAAATCGCGGGTCGGCTCGTTGGACAAGGGCCGGCCGTCGCCGAGACCCTCCACGGCCGGGCTGAGCCGGTGGCGTTCGGGTTGTGCCGCGACAGCGCCGGCCGCCAAACTGTCTCGCTCTGCGGGTTGGTCGGAGGGGTGCGGTGAGGCCAGCAATTGCTCCTCCGGCACGTCGTCGGCGAAGCCGGCCCGAAGCCACGACTGGTTCGACGTATTCTCCAACAGCCGGCGGACCAGGTAGGCCATGCCAGGGATCATCTGGCCGACCGGCACGTACTCGCGCGAGCGCAGCCCTCGCTTCCGCACGGCCGTCTTGAGCTGGTCGGCCATGCCGAAGAGCATCTGCACCTCGACGGCCGACTGCGGCAGGCCGTGCTGTTGCAGCAGGGCCAGGGTGTGCGCGATCGAGCGGATGTTGTGGGAACCCAGGGCCAGCTTCACGCCCCCCTGGTCGGCCCGGCGTGGCGTGGCCGCGATGAACTGCTCGGTCATCTGCTCGAAGCAGGCGTCGGTCTGACGTTTTTCGGTCCAGACGGGCACGGGCCAGCCCGTCTGCTCGGCGTGGATCACCTCGTAGTCCCAATAGGCTCCTTTGATCAGCCGCACCGTGATCTGGCGGCCCGTGCGCCGGGTCCAGGCAATCAGCCGCCGGGCGTCATCCACGCCGCTGCGGAGGTACGACTGCACGGCGATGCCCGCCGGAAAATCGACCGCTTCACAGCACCGCTCGAACAGGGCAAACGTGAGGTCCTTCAGCGCGGCCTGTTCCATGTCGAAGTTGACCAGCACGTGGTGCTTCGCGGCGGCCTGCAGGATCGGGCGCAGGGCGTCGCCGAGCCGCTGGAGCGAGCCGTCGAAGTCGATCGGATCGGTGCGGGAGCAGAGCGAGCTGATTTTGATCGAAACGTTCGTCCGCGGAACCGGGCCGACGTGGTCCGATTCGAGCTGCTGGTTACCCTTCCAATGGTGGACCTGTTGCGGGAGCGTCTCGATGAGGTCGAGATACCGCTGCCGGTAGGCCTCGGCCTCCTGGTCGCTGACGCAGGCCTCGCCCAGCAGGTCGACGCTGAAGGCGATGCCATCGTGCCAGAGCTTCTTCAGCGTCGGCAGGGCCGAGGCCGCGTCGCTGCCGGCAATGAAGTTGCCCGCCATGGCCGTGATCCGGCCGGCGATCGTCTTCGCCAGGATTCCCTTGGCCAGTGCCCCGGCCTTGAGCCCCAGATCCATTCCCGGCGGCAGCGAGACGCCGGGCTGGCTGAGGTAATCGACCAGGTATTCGTGGACCATACGGGGCGAGGTCAGCATGGGGAAGACATCGACGAAGCGGAAGAGTTGGACCTTGAAGACGGGGTCCTTCATGGCCCAGTTCATGAGCTGATCGGACCAGAATCGGGAGGAGAAGAGCCCGGCCCGATGTCGCCGGGCGTCGCCGAGCAACTGTCCGCCGATCTGCCTGGTCAGCGTCTCGGCACTCTCTGAGGGGGTGTCAGTCGACGTTGGGGACGGTTCCGAACCGTCGGGTTGCGTCTTGTTGGAACCAGACAGGGGCATCCGGGACCTCCTTGGCCGCGATGATGCGGATTTCCGGGCTCACCCGCGGAACGGTGCGAAAGAAGGCACCGTCGCCTCGATGAGCCCACATGCCGCTTGGCGAGACTGCTTATAGATTATATAGAGGGGATCTCCGAGAAGAAATTGCGATTTGGGCCTTGCGGGGGTTGCCTTGCCTTGTGGAGCTGGCTATACTTATGAGTTTTCAGCCTGGAGCGTGGCCGAAAGGCGCGCGCGATTGCGCGTTGGGCGAGGCTCGATTTGGCCAGACGAGCGAAAAAACGGCGTCGCGCCCCCCTCTGCGGTGGCGGCGAAAGGGGGTTTTTGAGGATCGGCCGCGTCGATTGTTGCTTTCTGCTCCATCCCCCTTGCATGGACTGAGAGGTTGGATATATTAAGAGGTTCGCGTGTTGGGCTCGACCGGCTAGCGTAGCTCAATCGGCAGAGCGGCTGATTTGTAATCAGCAGGTTGTGGGTTCAAGTCCCTCCGCTAGCTCGTACTGGAATCCCCTTGTTGATCACCCCGAAGACGGTCCAAAATGCGATTCGTCGCAGGCAACGTGGGACATCCGATCGCCTACGAACAGTTTCAACGCATAGATCAGGGGGGTTTCCCGAGCGGTCAAAGGGGTCAGACTGTAAATCTGATGGCAGTGCCTTCGCAGGTTCGAATCCTGCACCCCCCATTACAGAGTCAGACCACCACAATTGCGGGTGTAGCTCAACGGTAGAGCCATAGCCTTCCAAGCTATTGACGAGGGTTCGACTCCCTTCACCCGCTTTGCCGGGTGTTGCAAGGCGACGGAAGTCGGCCCCGTACGACGAGACCGCTTTTCCCAAGCAAAGGGCAGAGGCCTAGATAAACAGACGTAATTAGTAGAAGGAGAGCCGGCCACCAGAGTACAGCGACAAGGGATGTACTCGACCCATGGGGGCTCAAGGAACCAAGTCGGCTGCTGTAGCTCAGTTGGTAGAGCGCGTCCTTGGTAAGGACGAGGTCATGGGTCCGAGTCCCATCAGCAGCTCTTTTTGTTGGCCGGTCGATGTTTCCGACCGGTGTTTTCGGTCCATCCAGGTTAATCCTTACAACCCGCTTGAATCAACGCAGGGAGAAAGAATGGCCAAGGAAGTTTTTCAGCGAACCAAACCCCACGTCAATGTGGGCACTATCGGCCACATTGACCACGGCAAGACCACATTGACCGGGGCCGTACTGGCCGTCCAACAGGAAAAGGGTCTCGCCAAGTTCAAGTCGTACGCGGACATCGCCAAGGGTGGCACGGTCCGTGACTCCACCAAGACCGTCACCATCGCGGTGGCCCACGTGGAATACGAAAGCGAGAATCGGCACTATGCCCACATCGACTGCCCGGGCCACGCCGACTTTATCAAGAACATGATTACCGGGGCGGCCCAAATGGATGGGGCGATCCTGGTGGTCTCGGCCGCCGATGGACCGATGCCGCAAACCCGTGAGCACGTCTTGTTGGCTCGGCAGGTTAACGTGCCGGCGCTGGTCGTGTTTCTCAATAAGGTCGACCTGGTCGACGATCCGGAGTTGCTCGAACTGGTCGAGTTGGAACTCCGCGAATTGTTGTCCGACTACGGGTTTCCCGGCGACGACATCCCGATTATCCAGGGCGATTCGCTGTCGGCCTACAACAACCCGACCGACCCAGAGAAGACTAAGTGTATTCAGGAGTTGATGGACGCGATCGATGAATACATTCCGGAGCCGACGCGCGATACCGACAAGCCGTTCCTGATGGCCATCGAGGACGTGTTCTCGATCGAAGGTCGCGGGACCGTCGCCACGGGGCGTATCGAGCAAGGTGTGGTCAAGACCGGCGAAGAAGTTGAGATTGTGGGCATCAAGGAATCGCGCACGACGGTCTGCACCGGCGTGGAAATGTTCAACAAGACCCTGGACCAGGGCCAGGCCGGCGACAACGTCGGTTGCCTGTTGCGGGGAGTCAAACGCGATGAGATTGAGCGCGGCCAGGTGCTGGCCAAGCCGGGATCCATCACGCCACACACCCAGTTCGAGGCCGAGGTTTACGTCCTGTCGAAGGATGAGGGCGGGCGGCACACGCCATTCTTCAGCGGTTATCGGCCGCAGTTCTACTTCCGCACGACCGACGTTACCGGCTCGGCCAACCTGCTCGGTGACGCCGAAATGTGCATGCCCGGCGACAACGTTAGGCTGAGCGTGGAGTTGATCTCGCCGATCGCCATGGACGAAAACGTGCGGTTTGCGATCCGGGAGGGCGGTCGGACGGTCGGCTCCGGGGTGGTGACCAAGGTGATTAAGTAGCGGCGGTCCGGCGGACGGAACTCACGACCCAAAGCGCAGGGGTGTAGCTCAATTGGTAGAGCACTGGTCTCCAAAACCAGCGGTTGAGAGTTCGAGTCCCTCCGCCCCTGCTATTAAACAAGTTCAGAAGTTGCACGAGAGATGACCCGGTGAGCACGTTCATCCAAGAACTGATCCATACCGGCATATACAAGCGAAGCCAAGGCCGAATTACCCGGCAGGTGACGTTTGCAGCCATCGCGATTACCTTGGCGCTAGGGCTCTGGCGGCTCAGCGAAACGCTGAAGGGAACCGGGTTTTCGGAGCGAATACCGGCTTCCGAGTATTGGCTGCCGGGCGCGCTGTTGGTGGCGGGGTTGTGGATTGCCTATCGGGTCGTCAACGTCCCCAGCTTTGCCGACTTCCTCATCGCCGTGGAAGCTGAAATGAACAAGGTCTCCTGGCCCACGCGAACGGAGTTGTTCCGAGCGTCCTTGGTGGTGCTGTTTACTATTTTCGCGTTGGCGGCCGTCTTGGCCTCTTTCGACTTCTTCTGGAGAATCTTGTTCACGAAGGTGCTGAGGATTTTTTAGAGCGTTACGAACGTTGAGATCCACGCGTGCTTTGCACGCAGAGTTTTTTTCCGTGAGAGCCCAGTAGGAAGTCAGGCGTGATCGACGAGCCGAACAACGCGAGCGAACAGCCGCAAGGTTTGCGCGAGGATGCCTCGGGCGAAGGCGCGGTGGAACCAACGGGCCTGCCGCTGACGGCGGCCACCGAGGCCGGTGCGCCGGTCCCGCCGCCAGGTCACGCGGCTGCGGAAGCCGCTGCGGAGCAGTCGGCTACGGAAACCGCGACGCAGTCCGAGCCGGCGGAGACCGCGTCGGCGGTGCAACAGCCGGCGGGGGCCGGGCCGGAAAGCACAGACGCTGAGGTCCAGGCGCCGGCGGAAACCGAACCGACCGGTGTGGAAGCCGCGGCCGAGGCGGCGGCAGGACCCGAACCGGTGGCGCCGGAGGTCGGGGCATCGCAGCCGGCGGAGACCGAGCCGACCGGTGCAGCAACTCCGGCCGAGGTGCCGGAGGAGCCGAAAGCGGAGAACATGGATTGGTACATCCTCAAGGTTCAGAGCAACCGAGAGGATTCCATCCGCGAGGGATTGATGCGTCGGGTGGCGATTGCCGGACTGGAGCGGTTTTTCGGCGAAGTGATCGTTCCGACCGAGAAGGTGACCGAGTTCAAGGGAGGCAAGAAGCGAGTCAGTAAACGGAAGCTGTACCCCGGCTATCTGGTCGTTCAGATGGAGATCAACGACGACACGTGGTTCTTGGTTCGCGAGACCCCGGGGATCGGCGATTTTACCGGGGCCGCGGGACATCCCACTCCCATGCTGCCCCACGAGGTCTCCCGCATCCTGGCCAAGAAGGAAGAGAAGGAACAGAAACAGCCGAAACTGGAGATCGGTTGTCAGGCGGGTGATCGGGTCAAGATCAAAGAGGGGACCTTCGAGAGCTTCGAGGGAGAAGTG
>Ga0180438_10007870_pt1 | contig 13733 bp, 11 predicted proteins | sample SS_ome_12_FD_132455 | JGI IMG/M metagenome (GOLD analysis project Ga0180438, IMG submission 132455) | Hypersaline lake sediment archaeal communities from the Salton Sea, California, USA - SS_3_D_2 metaG | ecosystem: Environmental > Aquatic > Non-marine Saline and Alkaline > Hypersaline >... | reverse complement strand
TGCGGCTGGAGGGCACCAACATTTTCCACAGGAGGCTAGCCGATGCCCATCGACTTCACACAGATCGAAACCGGTGAAGACTTCGAACTCCTCTGCGAGGACCTCCTCCAGGCCATGGGCTTCGCAATCGAAGCCAAAGTCGCCCGCGGTCCCGACCTGGGCAAGGACATCATCGCCACCAAGAGCTTCACCGACGACGCCGGCTTCGACGAGACCCACCGCTACCTGGTCGAGTGCAAGCACTACGCCAAAGGCAACCGCTCGGTCCGAGAAGCAGATATCGGCAGTCCCATTGCCCGCATGGGTACCCACAACTGCGACCGCTACATCCTGGTCACCACCACCGTCGCCGCCGAAAAGACCCGCGTCCAACTCGCCAGCGTCACCAACACCGTCCCGCACTACAAGGCCACCATCTGGCACAAGGGAGAGCTCACCCGCCTCCTCGACGCCCACCCCGACGTCCTCCAGCGCCATTTTCCCGCCGTTGGCCCCACACCCGCCGACGAACTCGCCGAGACCGTCGAAGCCCTCCTGAAGGTTATGGGCTTCACCTGCCACGAACGTCAACCCGCCGGCGACCGCGTCCGCCTGGTCTGCTCCTCCAAGGGCGCGCTCAGCCGCCCATCCGCCGTCGTGTGCAAAGAAGGCCCCGTGAGTGCTCAAGACGTCAAGGCGCTGCTGGCCAACGTCAATGCCCAGGGGTTGAGCGGCGGTGTCTTGGTCACCCATACCCGCGTCACCCCCGCCGCCTGCGACCGCGCCGCCGGGACCGGCGGCCTGGTGCGAGCCTTCACACTCGACGCCTTCTACCGCGAACTCATCGACTTCGAGCCCTACGTCCGGCAACTCGTCGCCGGCTACGACGACAGCGACCTGGCTACCTACTACGTCGACCTGGGCTGCCGCACCGGTGACGGCTCGGAGATCAAACCGATGGACGGCTACCTCGACGCCTGGCTGGACGACCCGACCCGCAACCACATCTCCATCCTGGGCGACTACGGCACCGGCAAGACCTCCTTCTGCCGCCAGTACGCCGCCGAGCTGGGCCGCCGGTGGCTGGCCGACCCCGACCGCAGCCGCATCCCGATCCTGATCACCCTGCGCGACTACGCCAAGACCATGGGCCTGCAACAGCTCATCACCGACTTCCTGGTCAACCGGTACGGGATCCACGCCCCCTACGAGGCCTTCGCCCGCTTCAACGCCGACGGGAAGCTGGTGCTGCTGTTCGACGGTTTCGACGAGATGGCGCAGAAGGTCGACTACCAGACCACGGTCGACAACTTCGAGGAGCTAGCCAAGGCAGTTATGCCGGGCAGCAAGGTGATCCTCACCTGCCGCACGCCTTACTTCCGCACCCGGGAGGAGGCGGAGGACTTGTTGTGGGGGAGGACTTCGGAGGTCTCGGCCCATCTTCCCGAGCATCCCCGGATCGATCTGACCGACCGCCCCAACTTCGAGATCGTCCACCTTCTGCCCTTCGACGACGACGACATCCGCGCCATCCTCCAGAAGCGCTTCCCCGCCGGCTGGCAAGAGTCTTGGCACCAGATCCAGGACACCTACAACCTCCCCGAGCTGGCCCAGCGGCCGGTGCTCCTGGATATGATCGCCTGTTCGTTGCCGGAACTGGAGCCCGGGCAGGCCCCCAACGCCGCCAGGCTGTACGAGGTCTACACCGACCGGTGGCTCAAGCGGGATGAGGACAAGGGGCGCCACCTGATCACCCGTGAGGACAAGCGGCTGTTTATGCAGGCGCTGGCGCTGGAGATGCTGAGCCGTGGGGAGCTGAGCATCCACTACTCGAAGCTGCCCGAGCGGTTGCAGCAGCATTTCCACCTGGACAAGGAGCGCGAAGTCGACTACTTCGACTCGGACGTCCGCACCTGCTCGTTCCTCAACCGGGATCCTGACGGCAACTATCAGTTCGCGCACAGAAGCTTCGGAGAATTCTTCGTCGCTCAATGGCTAGCGCCCAGGCTCCTGGACGCCAGCGCCCCCGAGATGCGAATCAACGAGGAGATCCGGGGGTTCGTACACGGGCTGCTGGCCGACGCCGACTCGCCTTCGCCACCACCAGAGGGGGTGGAGGTGCCCGAGGGGATGGTGTGGGTGCCGCCCGGACCGTTCATCTATGGCGAGGGCGAGGACACCCGCGTGGTCCGGCTGGAGCAGGGCTTCTTCGTCGCCCAGGCGCCGGTGACCAACGCCGAGTTCGCCCGTTTTGTCGAAGCGACGGGCTATGTGACCACGGCCGAAAAGAACGGCGGCGGGGATCGTGAGGGAATTAGATTTGTCAAAGGCTTCGACTGGCGCCATCCCGAGGGACCCGAAAGCGGTATCGAGGGCCAGATGGATCATCCTGTCGTGCAGGTAAGCTGGCACGACGCCGCGACCTACGCCGAGTGGGCCGGTGTGCGCTTGCTCACCGAACAGGAGTGGGAAAAGGCAGCGCGTGGGATCGACGGGCGAGCGCATCCCTGGGGAGATAGGGAGCCGACACCTGATCTGTGCAATTTCGGTGGCAATGAGGGTGGGACAACGTCTGTGGGCAATTACTCGCCCCAGGGAGACAGTCCCTACGGCTGCACTGAAATGGCGGGCAACGTCTGGGAGTGGACAGCAAGTGACTATGGTGATTGGGGGAAGGTGATGTGCGGGGGCTCATGGAACTACGATGGAGGCGACGTGCGCAGCGCCAATCGCGGCTGGCTTCGTCCCGACGACAGGATCGGCGACGATGGGTTTCGTTGCGCCAAGAGTTTTCGATAAGCTAGCAGAATGTAGGCCTGATTTGCGATCCGCTACCCACGCTGCGGCGGAAGAGGCTGGTAGCAGACCCGCCCTACCCCCGGTCCTCTCCCTGATGTAGGTCGGATTTGCTATCCGACCCTCGGCCAAGCCTCCCCATCCCCCTCCGGTCCAGGTTGCGGTTGGACCAATGAGCGGGTAGAATGGAAGAAGCCCGGCCGCCGGATTTGACCATCCGGCGGGAGAGGCATCTGTCTGCGCCGTGCTGCAAACCCAATCAAGGAGCTTCTTCACCCCATGGCAAGCGCTGAATCTGTATTCCGCGACCTGTTCCTCCTCCGCTCCGACGTGGTCTTCCTCAACCACGGGTCGTTCGGGGCGTGCCCCCGCCCCGTCTTCGAGGCCTACCAGCGCTGGCAGCTCGAGCTCGAACGGCAGCCGGTCGCGTTCCTGGGCCGCCGCTTGGAAGGCCTGATGGCCGAGGCGCGCGCCGCGCTGGGGGCCTTCCTCGGCGCCGCCCCCGACGATCTGGTCTACGTCTCCAACGCCACGACGGGGCTGAACATCGTCGCCCGCTCGCTGCCATTGGCACCCGGCGACGAGGTCCTGTCCACCGACCAGGAGTACGGCGCGCTGGACCGCACCTGGCGCTTCATCTGCGGCAAGCGCGGCGCGCGGTACGTGCGCCAGCCGGTGGAGCTGCCGATCGTGTCGGCCGAGCAGGTGGTCGAGGCCATCTGGTCCGGCGCGACGGCGCGCACACGCGTGCTCTTCGTCAGCCAGGTCACCTCGCCCACGGCCATCACTCTCCCCGTGGCCGAGCTGGTGCGGCGGGCGCGGGAGGCGGGCATCATCACGGTGGTCGACGGGGCGCACGCGCCGGGGCAGGTCCCGCTCGATCTGGAGGGGCTGGGCGCCGATTTCTACTCCGGCAACTGTCACAAGTGGATGATGGCGCCCAAGGGCTCGGCCTTCCTCCACGCCCGCCGCGAGCGCCAGTCGCTGCTGGAGCCCCTGGTCGTGAGCTGGGGCTGGGAGCGCGAGGAGCCGGGCGCATCGAGGCTGGTCGACTATAACGAGTGGCAGGGTACGCGCGACGTGGCCCCCTTCCTGGCCGTGCCCGCGGCGATCCGGTTCATGGAGCGGCACGACTGGCCACGGGTGCGGCGGACGTGCCACGAGCTGGTCCGCAATGCGCGGCGGGCGATCGCGGATCTGACGCGCCTGGCGCCCATCACGCCCGACGCGCCCGAATGGTTCGCCCAGATGGCGGCCCTCCCACTGCCGCCCTGTGACGCGAGGACCCTCCAGCGCCGCCTGTACGACGAGTTCCGGGTCGAGGTGCCCATCATCGACTGGCAGGGGCGGCAGTTTGTGCGGATCTCGGTCCAGGGGTACAATACGCAATCCGACGTGGATGCGCTGGTCGAGGCGCTGCGGGCACTGCTGCCCCACACCCGGCATCCAGTGCGTTTCTAACGCACTTTGTGGTAACAGCCGGCGATTTCAATCGTCGGCGCCGCTCGAATGAAACACACTCTTCGGAAATCGTCCTATGAATTGTGACCATCTACTTGACTTGCTCGTCGCCTATCGCAGCGACCGGGCGTTCAACCAATACCGGGAGGTCGACCCCGAGCTGGACCTCCCCGACGGCCCGGCGATCCGCCGTCGCAACCTGCGGCGCTATCTGGAGACGTTCGCCTGCGCGCGTTACGCGCTGGTCGGCGAGGCGGCCGGGTACGCCGGGTGCCGCTTCTCCGGCATCCCGTTCACCTGCGAGGTTCAGTTGGTCGGCCCGGAGCGGCTGAGCTGGACGGATGGCCTGGAACTGGCCCGCTCCAGCACCGCCGAGGCGCTGTGGGTGGAGCGGTCGGACCGCATCGTGTGGGATGCGCTGGAGGGGCGCACCGACTGCGTGCTGTGGAATGCCTTCCCCTGGCACCCGTTCGGCAAGCGCGGACCGCTCTCCAACCGCGCGCCGGGGCGGGATCTGCGCGACGGGCTGGAGGTGCTGCGCAGTTTCCTGGCCCTGTTTCCGTCGGCGCGGCCCTACGCCGTCGGGCGGGTGGCCCAGCGAGCGCTGGCACAGATGGGCATCGACGCCACCTACATCCGGCATCCCTCGCATGGGGGAAAGCCCAGGTTCATGGAGGGAGTGGCAGCGCTGGGGCCCGAACCTTGCGAAGGAGCCGCTTCGCTTCCCTCTTGATTCAAAGGTTAGGCAAAAGGCTGCAAGACCAAATCGGCTTGTGTTACTGGGACGAGCAAAATGACAATGACTCTGCGTAACCTTCGCAAGGTTAGTGTATATGGCGTCGATTTCAGCGGCGCACGGGATGCCGGGCGCAGGATCTGGATCGCGGATGGCAAGCTTGAAGGGAATACCCTGCGGATCTCCGAATGTCGCCGGGCCGACGGGTTGCCCGGGTCCAGCGGGAGTCGCGAGCAGGCGCTGGCGGCGCTGCGCGAGTTCATCGCCGGCGCCGAGACCGGGGTATTCGGGCTGGATTTTCCACTGGGCCTGCCGCGCCCCTTGATCGGGCACGACGATTGGAGGGACTTCGTCCTGGCCTTCCCCGACGACTACCCCACGCCGGAGGCGTTCCGGCAGCGCTGCTGCGCGCTCGCCAGCGGGCGCGAGTTGAGGCGCGTCACGGACGCCGAGAGCAAGACGCCGTTCTCCGCCTACAACCTGCGCCTCTACCGCCAGACCTACTTCGGGATCCGCGACGTGATCCACCCGCTGGTGCGGGACGGCCGGGCGTGCGTGCTCCCGATGCAGCGGCCCCAGCCGGACCGGCCGTGGCTGATCGAGATCTGCCCGGCCTCGACGTTGAAGGTGCACGACCTGTACCTGCGGGGGTACAAGCGCGCTGGGACAGAGGGTCATACCGCCCGCGCACGCATCCTCGAGGGGATCGAGCGGACCGGCTCCTTGCACGTCCCGCCAGGAAACCTCCGGTCCGCTGTCCTGGACGACCATCACGGCGACGCGCTGGACAGCGTGATCGGCGCGTTCGCCACCGGCAAGGCCTTGCGAAACTCGGCCTTCCCCGATGCCGCACGCGACGACGTCTACGCGCTGGAGGGATACGTCTATGCCTGACCTGATCCCCGCCCGGGAGGCGCGCGTCGAGATCCGGGTGGTCAACTCGCGCTTCATCGCCACCGCGGCTCCCGTCTTCACCGTCGACGAGGCGAAGGACTTCGTCGCCCGCGTCCGCCACGAGTTCGCCGACGCGACCCACAACGTCCCGGCCTACATCGTCGGCCACGGGGCGTCGGTGGTGGCCCACTGTAGCGACGACGGCGAGCCGGCGGGGACGGCGGGCCGGCCTGCACTGGCGGTGCTGCGTGGGAGCGGCCTGGGGGACGTGGCCGTCGTCGTGACGCGCTACTTCGGCGGGACCAAGCTGGGCACCGGCGGGCTGGTACGGGCATACGGCGACGCCGTGCGGGCAGTGCTGGACGTCCTCCCCCGCGCGGCCAAGGTGCCCACCCACACGGTGTCGATCGTGGCGCCCTACTCCCTGTTCGAGCGGCTCCGCCTGGTGGTGGGAGCCCACGGCGGCAAGGTTCTGAACGAGGATTTCGCCGCCGAGGTGACCGTCACGGCCCAACTGACCGTCGAGCGCTTTCCCGCCTTCGCATCCGCCTTGCAGGAGATGTCCAGCGGGACGGTCAACGCGGAGATTTTGGAAACGAACGAAGCGACGATTATGCCGATCGATGAATAACGACGAAGGTCGTCTGACGGAGGTGTGCTATGCCAGATCGTGAACCCGCTCCCGCGCCCTTCGTGGCTCCGAACGTCCTCGTGCTTAACTTCGACCCCATCGTGCAGTCGAGGGGCGCCAGGCCCCTTCACCGGGTGTGCGGCTGGAACGATCCGCGTCCCCTGACGGACGAGTACGTCGCGGATCTGGCCGAATGCAGCGGCGGAATGGTTCGCTATCAGATCGCCGGGTGGCAGGACGTGGACGCGTTCCCGGTCAAAGCGGACGGGTTCCGCTACATCGACCGATCGTACCTGCGCTGCATGGAGGGCCGCGCGCCGTGGCACCAGCCCGACGCCGTCGATTATGTCCGCATCCTGCGGGACTTCGAGATCCCCGCCCGCGTGGACCGGGGCGAGATCGACGAGGTCTGGCTGTGGGGCTTCCCCTACGCGGGGTTCTGGGAGTCGACGATGGCCGGCCCGGGCGCCTATTTCTGCAACTCGCCGCCCGTCGAGGGGGTGCGGGCCTCGCGCTTGTTCGTGGTGATGGGCTTCAACTACGAGCGCGGCGTTGGCGAGATGCTGGAGAGCTTCGGCCACCGCGTCGAATCCATCCTGCGGCGGGTCTACGGTTCCTGGGAACCCCGGCCGACGCACGCATGGAACCGATTCACGCTGTACGACCAGGTCGCGCGGGGCCGGGCCGGATGCGGCAACGTGCACTTCGCCCCCAACAGCGTGCGGGATTACGACTGGGGCAACCGGCGGAAGGTGTGGAGCACGTGCGACGACTGGCTGAACTACCCCAACCTGACCGGCCGTCGCCGCCGCGTGAACTGCACCGAGTGGGGAAGTGGAGATATCCGTGCCCACCACCGCTGGTGGCTGCGCCACCTGCCCCATGCGCCGGGGCGGATGGACGGGAAGCTGAACAACTGGTGGGCCTACGCCGTGACACCGGAGCGCTTCCCGGAGAGCCGGTAAGGCCGCGCAACCCCCGCCGGGTTGGTACGTATTCAATTTGGTGAAGGGTAAGACCTGACAGGTTTGCTCGATCGCGCTGCGGTGTGCGCATCGGTGGGTGTCTCGGCAACGGAAACGGGGTCCGATCTCGGCGAAAACCTGTCAGGTCTGGCCGCGAACTACGCGTCTGCCAATGCTGTGCTCGTGTTGCGCGTGATCTTGCATGGGCCGCCCCCGAGGACGGGGGCTCGGAGCAAGTGGGGGCGAACCGGTGGTCCCAGAAGTCGGGGAGTTGACTTTGAGCCTGACGAAAACCTTTCACGTCCTGACGTAAATTGCGTTTACGCCCAAGCTGTGCTACACTGTGCGCGGCGGGTGGCGACGGAAACACCCGGTGAGGCGCTGAGTTCCGTCCTTCCAGGCCAACCGTGAACGTTCAGGGCATTCCAAGGAGGAGATTCGATGTCTTTGCTTGAGACCGTCAAGTCGTGGTTTGAGCCGTTCAAGCCGCTTCCCCCACAGACGCTCCATTATCAGACACCGCCCGACGCAGATCAGCAGTACCGGCTCCATTTACGCCTTGAGCGGGACGGGCGCGGGCTTCTCATCGTCAACGCCGCGACGGTCTTGCACCTGAACCAGACCGCGGCTGAGTACGCCCGTTTCTTGATCCAGGGGACCCAAGAGGAGGAGGTGGCCCGCACCATGGCCCGGCGCTACCGGGTGGACCGCGAGCAGGCCCTCGCCGACTACCGCCAGCTCCGCGATCACGTCGTCACGCTGGCCACCACCGTCGACCTGTGCCCCGTGACCTACCTGGACCTGGAGCGGGTGGAGCCGTTCTCGGCCGACACCACGGCCCCCTACCGCGTCGACCTGGCGCTGACCTACCGCGCGGACGCTGCCGGTGGGCTCGATCCCGAGGCCCGGCGGCGGGTGGACCGGGAGTTGTCCACCCAGGAGTGGCGGCGCGCGCTGGGCACGCTGTGGGACGTGGGCGTGCCCCACGTCTGTTTCACCGGCGGCGAGCCGACGCTGCGGGATGATCTGATCGAATTGGTGCAGCGCGCCGAGGAACTGGGCCTGGTCACGGGGCTGTTGACCGACGGCCGGCGGCTGCGGGAACAGGATATCCTCGATGGGCTCCTGGCGGCCGGGCTGGACCACGTCCAGATCACGCTGGCCTCCCACCGCCCCGAGGTGCACGACGCGATCGTCGGCCAGACCGGCGCGTGGAAGGAGGTGGACGCCGGGCTGCGCAACGCGCTCGATGGGGACATCTACGTCGTCGTCCACGTCGTCGTCGTGCCCGCGAACGTCGATTCGGTCGTGGAGACGGTGGCCTACCTGGCGGGGCTGGGCGTGCCCGCGGTCGCGCTCAGCAGCCCCCTGTGCGGGGCACCCGAGGAGGACCGTCAGCGGCTCGAGCAGGCGATGGAAGAGGCGCAGAACGCCGCCCACGAGCACGGGCTGACGCTCGTCTGGGACCTGGCCGCGCCCTATTCCCACGTCAACCCGATCGAGGTCGAGGCCGGTCTGCCCGCGGAACAGGTGATCCGCCAGCACCTGTACGTCGAGCCGGACGGCGACGTCCTCCCGGCGCAAGGCTACAACGTCGTCCTGGGGAATCTCCTGCGGGACCCCTGGGAGACCATCTGGGATCACCCGGAGCGCAAGCAACTAGCCGCCTGTGCCCCAGATTCCTAGGTCTGCAAATTGCAGATTGCAGATTGCAGATTTGATCATTCGTAGATTCGTCCATTCGTAGATTCGTCCATTCGTAAATTCGCCCATTCGTAAATTCGCCCATTCGTCCATTCGCTCTCTATGAATCCCGACGCCTGGCACACCTGGTTCTCCATCCAGGCCGGCTGGACCCGGCCGACGCGGACGTGGCTGTACCGGGAGGCCCGCCTGGCCCAGGCCCGGGCCGTCCTCGAGGTCGGTTGCGGCACCGGCGCCATCGCGACGGAGTTGGCCCGTCTCACCTCCGGCCACGTGGTGGGCCTGGACCTGGACCCGGAGATGCTGGCCTTCGCCCGCGGGCGGGAGGACGGTGTGACGTACGTGCAGGGGGATGCGCACGCGCTTCCCCTCCCTGACGGCACGTTCGACGCCGTCGTGTGCCATTACCTCCTGCTGTGGCTGGCCGACGCGGCGCGGGCGGTCCGGGAGATGGTCCGGGTGGCCCGGCCCGGCGGCGCGGTCCTGGCCTGTGCCGAGCCCGACTACGGCGGCCGGGTGGACCATCCGCCCGAGTTGGTCCCGCTGGGCCGGCGCCAGGCCGAGGCACTGCAACGCCAAGGAGCTGACCCCGGGCTTGGGCGCCGGCTGGGTGAGCTCTTCGTCGGGGCTGGCCTGCGGGCGACGGTCGGCGTGATGGCCGGCCGCTGGGATCTGCCGGCCTCTCCCGACGAGGGATTTGAGGCCGAGTGGGATATGCGCGAGCGCGACCTGGCCGGTCTCCTCCCGCCGGAGGAACTGCACCGTCTGCGGGCCGTCGATCGCCAGGCATTGGCGGAGGGCCGCCGCATACTGTTCGTACCGACGTTCTATGCGTTGGGATGGAAGGTAGATTGGTAGATTGGTACATTGGGAAATCGGTAGATCGGTAGATTGGGAGATCGGTGGACTGGGTACTGGTATTTGGAAACTCAAATCGCGCCAGCCACTGATCAACTCACCAACTTACCAGTATACCAATTTGCCAGTTTACCAACCTACCGACTTGCTTCAAGGAGGAACTGAACAATGAAAACCATCGGCTATATCGTCGCTGGCATTCTGATCTTCTTCGGCGTGCTTTTCATCTGGGGGGCGTTCAGCCCCCAGGGGGAGCCGGGCTGGATCATCATCGGCATCATCACCGCGGGCATCGGCCTGGGCATCATCGCCTTTATCAGGCTGCGCGAGCCCAAGCCGGACCAGCCGCCCCAGGAGATCATCCAGAAGATCGACCTCAGCGGCGACGTCGAACTGGAGAAGATGAAGTGCCAGAACTGCGGCGCTGAGTTGGACAAGGACAGTATCACGGTCAAGGAGGGCGCGATATTCGTGTCCTGTCCGTACTGCGGTACCGCGTACCAGATGGTCGAGGAACCGAAGTGGTAAGGGCGGCACTTCGGCCTCGAGGGAGGAACATGATGCATTGGAACAAAGCGCTCGTTTGGTCTGCCCGGCTCGCCCTGCTTCTCGTCCTGATATGTCTACCCGTCTCTGCCTACGCCCAGGACTACTCCTTCATACTGGATCAGCAGGTCGTGGACGTGTGGATCAACCAAGATGGCTCCGTGTCGCTGGAGTACGCGTTCACCTTCACCTGCGACCCCGGCGCGCATCCCATCGACGTCGTCGACGTGGGCCTGCCCACCGGGGACTACAGCATCTCCGACGTCCGGGGCGACGTGGACGGCCGCGCGATCGACCGGGTCGACGGCGACTACCAGGGCGGGGGCGACCACGGCGTGGCCGTGTGGCTGGGCAGCGCGCAGATCAATCCCGGCGAGACCGGCACCGTACACGTGGTAGTCGACCGCGTGGGCGGGATGGTCTACGAGGACAGCGACGACGACACCTACGCCAGCACGGAGTTCTCCCCCACCTGGTTTGGCAGCGAGTTCGTCCGCGGGACGACGGACATGACGGTCGCGTTCCACCTGCCGCCAGGGGTGCAGCCGGAGGAGCCGCGCTGGCACCGCAGCCCGTCGCGCTGGCCCCAGGAGCAGCCGGACACCTACTTGGACGAAGATGGACGCGTCCTCTACGTGTGGACCAATCCAGAGGCCGCACCCGACCGGCAGTATATGTTCGGGGCCTCTTTCCCACGCCAATACGTGGCTGAGGAGGCGATCCAGAAAGGCCCCTCGGCGCTGGCGATGCTGTTCGCCGGCATCGGGACATTCTTGAGCGCCGCCTGCCCGTTGGCCTGTCCATTTGTCATATTCATCGCCATATTCGTCGCCGTCAGCCGGTCACAGCGCCGTCGCAAGATGAAGTACCTGCCTCCATCGATGAAGGTCGAGGGAGTCGGCATCAAGCGCGGCCTGACCGCGGTCGAGTCAGCCATCCTGCTGGAGACCCCGTTGGACCGGGTGCTGACGATGATCCTCTTCGGCCTGCTGAAGAAAGGGGCCGTGACGGTGCTGGAAGACAAGCCATTGAAGCTCCAGGTCGAAGATCCGTTGCCGGAGAAACTGCGGCCGTACGAGGAGAAGTTCCTCGAAGCGGTGAAGAAGGACGGCACCCTCAGCCAGGCCAGGCTGCGAAGCACGATGGTCGCATTGGTCAAGGCCGTCAACAACAAGATGAAGGGGTTCAGCCGCAAGGAGACCATGACCTACTACCGCGACATCGTCCGCCGTGCCTGGCAGCAGGTGGAGACCGCGGAGACGCCCGACGTGCGCAGCGAGCGCTTCGACCAGCAACTGGAATGGACGATGCTGGACGACGACTTCGAGGATCGGACGGAGCGCACCTTCCGCACTGGACCGGTCTACGTGCCCATGTGGTGGGGTCGGTACCGGCCCTGGTCTCGCCCGGCGGTCGCCACGGCCGGAGGGCGCTCGGCCAAGGCGCCTTCTAGCAGTTCCACGCCATCCGGGCGCGTCAGCCTGCCGACGCTCCCCGGGGCCGCCTTCGCCGCCTCGATCGTCAACGGGGTCCAGAATACGTCCAGCCGCATCGTCGGCAACGTCACCAACTTCACCAGCGGCGTGACCCAGGTGACCAACCCGCCGCCCAAGCCCTCGACCAGCGGACGCAGTCGCGGTGGCGGTGGCAGGAGTGGGGGATGCGCGTGCGCCTGTGCGTGTGCCTGCGCCGGCTGCGCGTGCGCGTGCGCCGGGGGAGGACGATAGTCTCCGATGTCGTTTCTGGGTCGCCTGCGTGAGAAACTCAGAGCGCCGCGGTCCCTGCCCGCCGGCCTGCACGCCTACGAGCGGCGGGACGGGGCCGGCGGGCGGGTGCGCGTCCACCTGCGCCTGGAGCCGGACGGGCGCGGGCTCCTCGTATTTAACGCCTCGCGGGTGCTTCACCTGAACCAGACGGCAGGCGAGTACGCCCGCCTCATCCTGGAGGAGGTACCCGAGGAGGATGCTATCCGGACGATCCGCCGGCGCTACCGGATCGACGCGGCCACCGCCCGGTCCGACTACCAGCGCATGCAGGAACAACTGGAGACGCTCATCGCCTCCGACGGCACCGTCTGCCCGGTGATCGGCCTGGACCTGGAGCGGATCGACCCGTTCTCGGTCGCCCTCACGGCTCCTTATCGCATGGACCTGGCGCTGACCTACCGCTGCAACAACGCCTGTCCGCACTGCTACGTCGCCCGCTCCACCGACTACCCCGAGATGGACACGGCAGCTTGGAAGGCGGTCCTGGACCGGGTGTGGGAGGTCTCGATCCCCCACGTCTGTTTCACCGGCGGCGAGGCGACGCTGCGGGAGGATCTGGTCGAGCTGGTGGCCTATGCCGAGGGGCTGGGGCTGGTGACCGGCCTGCTGACGAACGGGCGCCGCCTCTCCGACGCGGAGTTCGTGCACGCGCTGGTCGCGGCCGGGCTGGACCACGTCCAGATCACGCTGGAGTCGCACGACGAGGGGGTGCACGACGGCATGGTAGCGGCGCCCGGCGCCTGGCGGGAGACGGTCCAGGGGGTCCGGGAGACGGTCGCAGCGGGGCTCTACACGACCACCAACACCACGCTGACGCGGGAGAACGTGGCCGGGATCGAGGAGACGGTCGCCTTCATCGCGTCGCTGGGCGTGCCCACTTTCGCCTGCAACAGCCTGATCTACGCCGGCCGCGGGGCCACCGTCGGCACCGGCTTCCGGGAGGGGGAGCTGGCGCCCGTCCTGGAGCAGGTGCGCGAGACGGCCGGCCAGCATGGTCTGCGGTTGATCTGGTATACCCCCACCCAGTACTGCGCCCTCTCGCCGCTGCAGCTCGAACTGGGCGTCAAGGCCTGCACGGCGGCGCTCTACAACATGTGCGTCGAGCCGGATGGGGCCGTGATCCCCTGCCAGAGCTACTACGAGCCGCTGGGTTACATCCTGCGCGATCCGTGGGAGGCCATCTGGAACCACGATTTGGCCCTCTACCTGCGCGAGCGACGCTACGCCCCGGAGAAGTGTCGCGAGTGCCCGGAGTTTTCGATCTGCGGCGGGGGGTGTCCGTTGTATTTGAAGAGGGAGGGAGACAAGGAGACAAGGGGACAAGGGGAGGGGGAGACAGGGAGATAGGGGGGACTCCATTGCCGCGCGGTGAGGTGTTGGTCGCGATCGTAAACAAT
>Ga0180438_10007865_pt1 | contig 13736 bp, 17 predicted proteins | sample SS_ome_12_FD_132455 | JGI IMG/M metagenome (GOLD analysis project Ga0180438, IMG submission 132455) | Hypersaline lake sediment archaeal communities from the Salton Sea, California, USA - SS_3_D_2 metaG | ecosystem: Environmental > Aquatic > Non-marine Saline and Alkaline > Hypersaline >... | reverse complement strand
TCGATCGCGAGATCGTGAGTTCGCTCGAGGTCTCGTTCCAGCTCGAACTCTTCAACTTCAAGGCCGACGTTGCCGAGTACATCTTCGGCTCCTCGGCGGGCTCCGTGATTTCGGCGGACGCCGCGGCGACGGTGACCAACGAAGAGGTCACGCTTCCCGGCTCCACGTCGAGCACCGACTCCGAGCGTCAGTTCGTCGATCTGCTCAACGGCGATGTCGCCGAGTCGAGCTTCGGCGGCTCGGCCGTCACGTGCGCGGCGATCACCGACGAAGCGGTCGGCACCGGCGACGGCACCACGGGCTCCACGGCCGGCGACTTCACTCTCGACTTCAAGCCGCTCGCCCACGACGACGTCACGTCGGTCACGGTCGGCGGGGTCGAGTACACGGTCATCGCAGTCGGCGCCGCGGCCTCCGGCAACGAGGTCGAGGTCACGGACTTCGGCGACTCCACGGAGAACGCGGGACGCCTCCAGTTCTTCGTCGGCGGCGTCGCGGCCAACGTGACCGGCGCGATCCTCGCGACCTACACGCCCAGCCACTCCTTCGCGAACCTCACGGACTACGTGGTCGATCCCTTCCTCGGCCGCATCCGGTTCCTGAACGTGAACGGCACGGCGGACGCGCTCCGCGGCGGTCAGATCATGAACGTGGACTACACGTACAATCGCCGCGCGAACGTGACGCTTCAGCCCTTCACCCGGACGTCGGTCGACGGCTCCTGCACGATCAAGCACCTGACCGACATCGGCGTGAATTTCATCTGGACGATTCCGTCGGCGACGATCATCATCACCGACGAGGCGCTGACCTTCGGCGCCGAGGAATTCGGCACGGCCACCCTCCAGCTGAACGTGAACGACGCCGGCGGCTCCTCGCGCTTCGGCACGCTGGAGCTGTCCAGCGAGACGGAGGCCGGCGCCTAACATCCACCACCCCGCAGCACAGCAGCCGCATCGGGGCGGCGTAGGTATGCCAGTATCTACGCCGCCCCACTTCCTTCATACCACGGAGATACAGTGGAAGAGAAGATTCCCGATTCGATCGCACACCCCGCCGGCTTGTCGGTGGACGTCCTTTCCGGCAGCGCCAAGGTCATCATCCCGAAGTGGAAGATGCGGCAGCGCGCCGAGCTGAAGCCCCGCATCGCCGCAGTGCTCGTCAAGGTGGCAGAGGCCCAGGGCGGCCTCTCCGAGAACCTCGATCTGGGCACCATGCTCTCGAACGCCGAGTCCGAGATCGCCGACCTCTGCTACGCGTCAACCGTGATGCCCGAAGGGCTGGAATGGGACGACCTCGACTGGGAGGATCTCGTTTCGATCGCCTGGGGCGTCTGGCAGCAGAACATCGGGACCCCGGGAGGTGGCGGCCTTCTGGGAAAAACGATGGGCCTGCTCGCCCCTCTGACGACGTCGTCGCCGCCGAAGACCTCGAGCGAGCCGAGTGGGCCGGTCTCTGCTACCTCGCCCGTCGATGGGGCAGCACCCCAGAACGACTCGTCCACGAACTAACGGACGACCAGTTCAATGCCGCACTCGAAGTCGAAGTCCGCGCGGAAGGCCAAGAGCGGATGATGGCTGCTTGGGGCGTGCAAAGCGCCGTCGCCGACCTTCTCGGCGGCAAGGGTCAGGCCATGAAGACGTACATGAAAGCCATCGGCGCCGACGACACCGGAGGCAAGGGTGGCGCGGCCGACGCGAAGACCGCCGCTGGCGGCGAGTTGGCGAAGCGCATCAAGGGCCTGCTCGAACGAGGTGAGATGTGATCACGCACCGCATCGAATGGGCCGACCACGACGGCCTCGTGATGGTCTTCGGCGCCGCGCACCCGGACCTCAACACCTACTACGACGCGGCGGCGAAGCAGTTCATCCAGCCGAAGGCCCTCCAGCTGAAGATGGGCCTCGTGAGCGAGGAAGAGCAGCTGGACATCGCCATGCGCTCGTATTCGGTGGGCGTCGTGCTCTCCTGCGAGCCCCCCATGAGCGAGGACGCGGTCTACGAGTGGTTCGTCGAGCACCCGGAGGAATTTGCTACACTCGTGTCGTACGCAGACCACCGCGAGAACTTCACCGAAGATGTCGATCCGAACGAACATGGGGCGCCTGGATCGCCGACTCCGACGGGTTAGCCGCCGGCTGGGGGACTTCGCCGTCGACCTTCAGCGGCAGGTGGCCATCGCGATCGGCGAGGACGTGGTGCGCTCGACGCCCGTCGACACTGGCTTCGCGCGCGGCAACTGGCTTCCCGGCTTGAACGCGCCCCCGCTCGTCCCCGCTTCGACGCTCGACCCGACCGCCCTGGCAGCTCCCGCGCGCATCGCCGCCGCGGCCGAACTGCTCCGCCTGGGCGACACCTTCTACATCACCAACAACGCGCCGTACATCGATCTGCTGAACCGGGGGTACTCTCCACAGGCCGCAGCTGGTTATGTGGCGCGATCCGTCGATCGAGGGCTGCAGGCCGGCATCCAGATCGCCGTTCGTAACTTCCGCGCCCGGAACCCGCGCTAGTGGTCACAGAGAACGTCAACATCGTCGTCTCGCTCCGCGGAGCGACCACCGCCTCCCGCGGCATCCGAGGGATCGGAGTGTCCAGTCGTGCCGCGACCGTCGCCGTGCGCGCGCTGGGAGTCGCCCTCGTCGCGGTCGCCGGCGGCGCGACGGTCGGAGCGCTCTTCCGTCTCTCGGATGCCGCCACGGAAGTCGGCAACCGCATCCGCACCACCACGTCCAGCACCGAGGTCTTCCTCTCGGTGCAGCAACGTCTCTTCGAGGTCGCGAGCCGGACCGGTGCGTCGATCGAAGACACGTCGCGTCTGTTCCAGCGCTTGACGGTCGGTACTCGAGATCTCGGCGTCGGTTCCGCCCGCGTCGTGAACGTCGTCGAAGGCTTGAACGCCGCGCTGGTCGTGTCCGGAGCGACCGCCCGCGAAGCCTCCGCTGCGCTCCTCCAGTTGGGCCAGGGCCTCGCGTCCGACAATCTGTCCGGCGAGGAGCTGCGGTCCCTCCGAGAGAACCTGCCCCAGCTCGCCCAGGCGTTGGCCGATGAGCTGGGAACGGGCATCGGCAACCTGAAGGAACTCGGCCGCCAGGGCCGGTTGAATGCCGAGACGGTGTTCCCCGCCCTCGAACGCGCCATCGAGTCGTTCACGGAGAAGCTCCGCAACGGTGAGGTCGTCTTCACGTTCGCGCAGGCATTCAACGCCGTGCGTAACGAGATCCTCCGCTTCTTCACGATCATCCAGTCCGCCACCGGTGCGACGCAGGATCTGAACCGCACGATCTTCGAGTTCGCTGACGGACTCGCCGAGCGACTGGTCGAGGGGCTCGCGAACGCGCTCGACTTCGTTGCCGGTGTCGTGGATCGCTTTCAGGCGCTCCGGCAACAGGGACTGAACGTCCTCGCTGTGCTTGATCCGATCGTCTCCGCGTTCAGCTTCCTGGGCAAGATCGGTGTCATCGCGGTGCAGGGGATTTCCCTCGCCTTCAATCAGCTCCTCCAGCGCATTGCCGGGGCGAACGCGCTCCTCCAGCGCTTCTTGCGATTCATCGGGCAGGCCAGCGACACCGACGTGGCGCTCGCGGACGCGACGCTCGAAGCACAGACGGAGACGCTCAAGCAAGGCTTCGACGATCTCTTCGAGACGATCGACAACTTCGGCGAGGCGTCGTTCCTCGAACTCGCGACGGGCATCACGAACGTCGAAGATGCGGCGACGAGCGCCGGCAACACGATTCGCGATGTGGCCGACAGCCTCCGCAACGCGGCTCAGGGTGTGCCGACGGCGGACGACCCGGACGCGGCCCCGCCCACGTTCCTCGAACGCGCGGCGCGGAACACCGAGGACATCCGCCAGGAAGCCGGCTCCGAGGACATCGATGTCCCCTCGGACCTCTCGGAGTCGATCGCCCAGTCGTGGTCGGAGGGCCTGCGCGCGGGCATCCAGGGTGGCGACTTCCTGGGCACCTTGCGGAATTCGCTCGAGACCGCCTCCCAGGAAGCGCTCTTGAAGGGGTTCGAGCGGAGCATCCAGACGGCCCAGGGGTTGCTCGAAGAGGCGTTCCGCAGCGTCGGGGAGGCGATCCAGCCCATTTTCGGCGACGCGTTCGGCAGCCTCGGCCCGGTCATCAGCGATGTGATCTCCGGCGCGCTCCAGTTCGCGATCCTGCAGGGGCTCAACGCGCTCCTTGGGGGCGGCGGAAACTCCGCGCGCTCCTCGACGGGGAACGTGCAGTCGGCCGTCACGAGCACCCAGGCGGTGCGTGGCGTCGTCGCCGGCCCGACGGAGATCGCCATCGCCAACGTGGGGCGGAACATCGCAGAGGCCGTGGAGCCCCTGCTCGAAGAGGCTCGAACCCAGACCGGCGTTCAGCGCGGCATCCTCGATGCTGTTCGCGCCGGCGGCACCGGAGTGGGCGCATCGGGCGCCGACACCGACGTGCTTGCTTTCGGGAGTGCCCCTGCGGCATCCGTATAACAAGAGGAAGACATGGACGACTCCACCGCACTTTTGCTCCTGCAGACGCTACAGGACATCCATACCGAGCTGAACCGCATCGCCAACGCTCAGGAGCAGACCATGAAGCGCCAGGAAGAGGCGCTCGCTGTTCCGCCTGACGAGGCCATCCAGAAGGGCATCGAGGCGATGAAGAAGGTCCACCCGGTCTTCGCGCAGGCGTTCGAGGCCATGGACAAGCTCATGGTGAACCCGGCTGCCATCGACCGCATTGCCGCGCGCGCCGAGCGCACGCGAGAGGAGATCACCAGTGCCGCTGGAAGTCGTTGAAATTCGAGATCTGAAGGACTTCACCGAAGAGTTCATCGATGAGGTGCTCGTGCCGGGAATCGCTCCCGCTACGAACAACGACGTCACTACTGGCTGGCAGATGGGCCATGCCGACGGCAACTCGCGCGGCAGCTTCTTCATCTTCTCGGTCTACGACCACATCCGTGATCGACGCCTCTATCAGTCGCCGGACACCAAGCAGACTACGGGTGGATCAACGGCGATCGAGCCCGTCACCTACATGCACGATGCGCTCTGTCGCAACGCCTCCGTCGGCTGGGCACGAGACACTCTCGACAACCAGTCGTCGAGCACTCGATACCGACTCCTCGCTGGACAACCGAACCTGCAGACCGGAGAGCAGAAGTTCTACTCACACAGCGCTGCAGGATCGATCGGGCATTTTGAGTTCGATATGGTGAACGGCACGATCGTTCAGGACGAGCTGTGGCCGGGAATTCGGAATTCGTTTCACGACAACTTCGACGTCGCTCCCGATGGTAACACCGCGGGGTTCTTCGATGCGGATACGGGCGTCAATAACACCCAGGAGTTTCAGACGATCATCTTCGAGGGCATCACGGATACCACTGGTTGGGAGCCGGGGAATGCGGCGTCCAACGAAGGCATCCTCCGCGGAGGAAACAGCCATCCGCAGGGCCTTGCATTGATGCCCGTCGCGAACGTGAACTTCAACGGTGACGGCGGAGGCAACAACCTTGGCCGGCGGTGGATCTGGATCGATCTCGACACCCAACTCGCCGTCGGCGTCCTGGGCATCCCGACGGTCGCCAGTTCATCGAGCACCAACGCCTTCGCCGAGCCCACGATCGCCGGCGAGACGTTCAACTGGGACCAGATCCAGTTCGTTCCCGACATTGGTTCGACTTTTGCTCAGCCCAAGGGGGAGCTGGTGATCAGCACTGCGTTCGCCGGCTTCAAGAACGTATCGGGCCAGCAGATCGTTGCGCCGGAAATGACCTTCACCTCGAACGTGACGAAGAACTACGTTGCGGTCCACGACTTCAACCCGTTCAACGTCCAGACGGGTGTCGTGCGCGTACATAACCGACGCACGTTCGTCGGTGAAGTGCTGATCCCTCATGAGCCGATCATCCAGGGCGGCTTCAATGCCAACAACTCGGATGATGGCTTCAACCGACGCAGCTCGAAGATCAACTACCATCCGCCGAGTCGGACGTTCTTCAACATCGCCAGCCATCCCGCCACCAATCCTGATGATACGGCGGAAGCTCCTGCGGTCGGCCATTCTCGAATCATTCGATGGCGACGCGCCGCGGTCGTGGCGCACATCAGCCAGCCGACGCCGGATACGGCGGTGACGGAAAACCGGACCGTCCGTGCGCGAGTCATCGCCAGCACGGATCTGGCGCAGCGCGCCGTTGCGGTTCAGCTGAACTTCACGCTCACGCGGCGCTCCACGCGCGCGGAGACCTTCGACGGCGCCTCCGTCGGTTCGGGGACCTACACCGTCGAAGCCGATGTGATCGACGAGGACGGTTCGCTCGAGGTCTATGAAGGCAACGACATCGACAACGGAGGCACGCTGCTAGCAGAGACGACCGACTACACGGTCAACTATTCGACGGGTGTTCTGACTCCGGTTGGCTCCTGGCCGTCGGACGACATCTACGTCCGCTACCGACATCGCGACGTGGGCCTCACGCCTGCGCACGGCACTCTGCTCAACTCCTCCGCCGTCACCGATGGCAACGGCGTTGTCGAAGTGCTGATCCGCTACGGCGAGGACATCGACGGAGAGCTGGACGGGATCGAGGCATCGACGGAATGACGCTCCGTACCGAAAGCTGTCGCTGGACCTACAGTGGCGGAAACGGCACCGATCCGCAGGGCGACCCCGACCTCTCCCTGGGCGGAATGTCCCCCGGCGTGGCCAGTGTCGCGAGCAGCGAGCCCTATCGGCAAGCGAATCTCGACGGGACGAGTGCCGTTGTTACGCAGGTGGAAGATGCTCAGACGGACACTCCGTCGAGTACCGACCCCGCAGTGGACGACTGGCTGATCGTGCTGAACGGTGCGGCGGCCGGCGGTTATGGTCGCGTCGTCGATGTCGACTATGGAACCGGGGTCATCACCTGCGACCGTCCACTCGGTGGCATCAGCGTGAGCGGGAACGACATCCGCACTTCGCGTGCGGAGAACGTCTTCCCCAACGTCACGGCGGATCAGGCAGTCGACGGCATCGAAGACTATCGGATGATCTACTTCCGCAAGACCAACTCGGGCGGGGAGGACAACTTTCGGTTCGGTGTCGAACCTATCCAGGCCAACGGCTGCGATCTCGAAATCTTCGCAAGCGGACAGAATTCGTCCGTCGCGTCCACTGGTAGTATCGGATCGATCGCAAACGGAGAAGAGAACCCCTTCGATGCACGTGGCCACCTGAACGATTCAGGTTCGGGATGGAACGAAGCCCAGAAGCTGGACATCTACTACGGGACGGCACGCAACCCTCCGATCGGAAGCGAGGCGTACTCCTCGACGAACGATGTGTCGCCGATCTGGATCAAGCGAACTGTCCCGCCCGGAGTCACTGGTGGAACGTGCGTTTTTCAGCTCTTCTGTGAGGTGCCGGACGCGCTCTCGCAGGACGCGACGATCAACGTGGACCCGTTCTTCAGTGGTTTCTTGATCGTCTGGGACATCGCTGAGCCGGCCTACAATGTGGCACTCACGCAGGATCGTATCGTCTACACTCGCGGCGGATCGCGGATCACTGCGACCATCACCGACGCGGACGGAGACCCCATCCCCAACCTGAATGCGTGGCTGGAAATCGCCAGCGGACCCGGTTCGATTGCCACCGACCTCGACGGACGCACGGACGCCAATGGTCAGGTGACGTCCATCTACACTGCACCCGACACGATCACCGTCGATCCTGTCATTCGCGTCGTTATTCCGACGACGCCGGGAGCCTGATATGCCGACAGAACTTACGATCTGGGAGATTCTCGAAGAGGACGCGGAAACTGCGGAACTCACCGTGACGATCGTGGATGCAGCCACCGCGGGAGACCCGTCCGCGCTCCGCACGCTGACCCACCCTGATTCCGCGAACTTCCCGGTCGTCACCTACAACCGGAATCCGGATCGCACGATCAACTTCGATCAGGTGCCGTTGAACGTCCCCGACTCCGAAACGCTCCGCACCCTGGGCACGACGCTGCCCTTCGTGACGGCGAACGGAATCGACGACGTGATCGTCACCGAGCGCTGGGACGCAGGGAACGGCGTGGCGGCCATGGTGGCGGCGCAGTTCCGGCGACTCTTCGAGCTGATCATCAATCAGCCGGCTCCGGCGGACCCCGAGGACTATGTGCAGTGGGCTCCGGCGGACCGCTCGACGACGGTCTACAACGTCGTCCTGTTGGACCTTCGCGTCGGCGGAGGGAGCAAGCAGCTGGACATCAAGGAGATCGGCAGCTTCGACGCTGGCGTGCTCGACGCCGTCGCGACGGGACTCGTCGACCGCACGGTGGAGCTGGATCTCCTGATCGTCAGCGAGGTGTCCTGATGCGACAGCTCGACGCCTCTTTCGGACTCATCCAGGCAAGCAAGACCCACCAGCGCGCGTGGAAGCTCTACATCTACGACTTCAACTCGACGAAGGGCAATGCGGTCCCCGACACGCTCAGCCGGCTCGTGCAGGGTGCCGAGCTGGACGCGATCGTCGGTCCGCTCGATCTCACGGACAACGTGTTGCAGGTTCAGGTGACCGAGCGCTCCAGCGACTTCGTTCAGGGCAACATCCAGGGATCGAGTATCACCTTCAACGTGGCCGACAAGGGGCAGGTGTACGATCCCGTGCGCGGCACCGAGTCGCGATGGCTGAAGCAGGGCAACGGCATCGTCCTAAAGGAAGGAGACGCATCCCTGGATGAGTCCACCTGGGCGACCACGTTCACCGGAACGATCGTTGGACGCGCGGGCGCGTCGGATCGGGATCGCTCGAACAATGTCATCCTGCAGGTGGCCGCCGAGGATCGCGCGGCGACCATCCTGAAGAACGAAGTCACCTCCGCCGCTTTCCCCCAGGCCACCGACTACCAGTTCATGATGCGCTCGATCCTCGAGACCGAGCTGGGCTTCGGACCCACCGAGTACGACATTCCGACGACGGTGGGCAATCAGTTGACCTCTCAGGCGACGACGCAGTTCGTGGATGAGAGCGCGCTGATCTCGTTGGCGAAGATGGGATTCGTGGACGGGTTCATGCCGCGCTTCAATGGTGCGGGTGTGCTGGTGTTCTATCCGAACTTCTCGACCAAGTCGGCCGATGTTATCTACAGCGATTTCGACTTCTTCGATCAGTTCACTCGCCCGTTCAGTCCGCTGGAAGTGATCAACGAGGTCGAGATCATCGGCCTCGAATCCGATATGTCGAAGATCAGCCAGCCCGCCCAGGTGCTGGCGTCGGCCAGCGTCACGCTGGGCTTCTTCGGTGGCGACGAGAACATCAAGGTGGCGTGGTCGGACGATCGCACCCAGCAGGCGGACAACCCGCGCCTGAACGTGATCCAGTCGGTGACCGGCGCGCTGATCCCGTTCGGCGCCGAAGACTTTTCTTTCTCGACCGACAACGACGGAGGCTCCCGCTTTGGAGAGATCGACGTCGAAGGGGCGTTCTACGCTCCGCTCGTGATCGCGATGTATGCCGGCCAGATCGCCGCCTCATTCATCCCCGACCTCTGGGCTGGACTCGGTGGCGGCAACACGATTCCCGTCGGTCGTTTGATCGAGGCCGTGCTCCTGATCCTGACCCAGACGGTGCAAGCGACGATCGGTCGTGGCCAGTACGAGGTTGTCGGAGCGCCCTACGAATACGTCTTCAAGGAGATCCGGGGCGTGGCGCGCGTGGCGGACCTCCCGTTCATCGACATCCGCGGAGCTTCGATCGAAAATCACCTGATCGACACCCAGGTCGAGGCCGACGCCATCGCGCTCCGCGAGCTGCGCACCGCCCGGAAGCGGGGGAATCTCTGGAACTGCGTCATGCGGCACGACCTTCGCCTCGAGCCGGGGGACAAGTTTCGCTTCGAGGAGACGGACGAGGAATTCATCATCACTGAGATCCAGCGGACGATCACGCGTGACGACGCCATGACTGCTACTCTCCAGCTCTACGAAACGACGCAGGGGGTCAACCCGTGAGTTCCACCGTCACACAGCGCCTGATCGCACGCGACCTCAAGTCGGTTCGCGAGCTTCGCCGTGGCACGGTGATGACGGACATCCGCGCCCTGGACTTCGATCAGGGCGGCCTCACCAGCACCGTCTTCGTCGTGGACGTGAACATCGGAGCTGGCAACATCCTGCGCGATGTCATCGTGAAGTCGGCGACGGGACGCGGCGCACGCGAATTCGCTCAGCCGGGGAAGGCCGTTGAGGTTCAGCGGAACGCCGGCGGTCGATGGATCTGCATCGGCGCCTCGGACCGCATCAAGCTGACCGCGTGCGTGCAGGAACTCGACGAGTCGGACGACTCAGCATCTGCGGTGGCAGACGAAGGATTCACCTACGGACGGCGAGTGTTCACTTACTACGCCGATAACAACGCGTGGGGAGCGGCAGGCTTCGGCAACGCTGTCGTGCTCGACGCACAGGGAAATGAGGTTCTCAGCTAATGGCAGCCAAGCTCCAAGTCGCACAGGGGTATCTTCTCGACTTCGCGGGAGGTCAGGGGATCAGCGGCGGTGCCGCCGAGTACACCGACTACCCCCAGGATCTGGACACGAACTTCACGTTGATCCAGACGACCGTCAACGCGATGATCGACGAAATCAACTCGGCGCGGCTCGCGGACTCGCAGGTGCCGACGGATATTCTGTTCTCTCGCGGTGCCGCGACGCAAGGGCGCTACACGCAGGAAGCCGCCAACATCACGCGCAGCGGCGACTCCGTCATCGTGGCCAGCGGGGTGATCTACGCAAACGGTCGCCGAATCGAGATCTCCGGCCAGACCTTCGACTTCACGGGTCTGACAAACGGCACCTACTACATCGCGACCGACCGAACGGGCCTGCTGTTCAACAGCACGACCGCGGCGAATCAGGAGTTCGATCTCGTCGAAGTGGCCTGGGATGGGTCGTTGGCCGACGGCGACATCACGGACAACCTCTACAACGGAGGGCGCACGCTTACCTCGACCGACGTCGGTTATGTGCAAGCGGTCCATCTTCCTCCGGAGGAGACGGTCACCGACGAGTTCAATACGAGCTTCCCGCATCGCCTCGATCCTCCCATTCGCAAGGTGGCGGCGGACGGCACTCTCGGCGACTCCGGCTTCTTCGTCGGCCCTGACGCAGACGACGATCGCTGGTTCTGGGTCTCGCAGCGCGCCGGCGGAGCCGGGTCCGGCAACACCGTCCTGGGCGGACTGCTCACGGACAATGGGCAGCTGCTCCTGCTCGAACAGGCCCGCGTGATGCTGGTTCGCTCGACGAACCAGTCGATCGCGAATTCCGGCAACATCCCCGTCGAGTGGGATACGCTGCCGACGTCGAATTCTGCCGGAGTGGCGGAGCGCTTCGAGCCGGAGAACTACGTCTCCTCGACCGACTGGCAGAGCGGGACCGGCAACCGAGACGTGGTCATTCCCTCGGACGCCGCCTTCAACGGGTCCTACCTCTTCAACGGCCTGATCACGGTCGACAGCAGCGACGCGACCGTCTTCGACGTGCGCATCGTCCAGACCGTCGGAGGCTCGCAGGTGGTCTCTCGCGCCCGGGTCGCCGCGGCCCCCACCACGACTGTGATCCCCCTCTCGGGCCTCTACGACTTCGTGAACGGGGACGAATTCCAGATGCAGATCACCCACGACGCGACGGGGTCCCTGAACCTCACCTTCGCGCGGCTCTCGGCCCTGCTGGTCGGCGCGGGCGTCTGATGTAGCCAGATCCACACCCCCTGGGCTATGCTCGGGGGCATGTCCGCACCTCTACCGTCTGTCGAGCTGATCGAGGAGCCGCCCAAGGACCGGAACGCCGGAGGGCACTCCTGGCAGAAACGCCGGCGGCTGATGTTCTCGATCGTGGCCTTCTGTATGGCGTGCATCGCCTGGGCGCTCTACAAGGACACGGATACCCAGGTGATGCAGACCGCGGTCGCTTCGGCGTTCGGCACGATGACGGCCATCACCGGCAGCTACGTGTTCGGCGCCGTTTGGAACGACAAGCGATGATCCCGCTCTTCATCCCGCCCCAGGCCGCGATGCTCGCGGCGAAGTACGGCAAGCAGATCGCGATCGGTCTCGCGATCCTCGTCGTGATCGCCGGGGTCTACTTCGCCGTGAAGATGCACGAGCGGACGATCGAAGAGCTGGCCGCCAGCGAAGCCGCGCGCGCCGAGGGCGAGTTGGCGCATCGCACGACGCAGGCTAGCCTGGAAGTCTCCCGCGAGGCTCAGGAGCGGTGGAAGCGAAGCGCACAGGAATACCAGCGAACCCTCGTCGCCCATCGTGAGATGGCGGAGCGGGCTCGAGAAGAAGAACGGAGACTCGATGATCGACTGCGAGAACTCGACCTCGACGCGGAAACGCGCGCTGACCCGGCGGACATGGAACGCCGCCTCAATCGCGCTACTGCTCGCGTTGTTCGGCTGCTCAACTGCCGCTCCACCCTCGCCGGCTGTGGTGACGGAGATCGTGGAACTCCCGGACCCGACCCCGAAGATTCCGGCCCCGGAACCCCTCCGGCTGGAGACGTTCGAGTGGACGGTCTTCGCCCCGGGCTACTGGCGGGACCCGGAGGCGGTGTACTTCTGCCTCGACCCGGCGCAGTACGAGATCCTCGCACGTAACAACGGGCAGGTGCTCCGCTTCACCGACGAGGTGATGTGGCAGCTCCGCTACTACCGACAGGACGAGCCCGAAGATGCCCCCGGACAGTGAAACGGAACACGTGATCACCCGCTCGACCCGTGTCGAACTCGCCCTCGTCATCGTGCTGGTGGGCGCCATCTTCTCCTTCGGATGGGCAGCGTCCGAGTTCTCGCAGCTACGCGAAGACGTGAACGCTCTCACCGCGGAGGTCGTCGTGCTGAAGTCGAACCGACTCCAGATCGACACCAACACGCGAGACATCGCTGCGCTCACCGCGCGCTTCAACTCCATCGGTCGGTGGACGCGGGACGATCAGAAGCTGTTCTGCGCGCGACTGGTGGCAGAAAACCCTGGAGTCGAAACGTGTCCCGTCGACTGACTTTCTGGCTTCGCCTCAATACCGTTCTGCTTCTCTTGCTCGCGCTCATGCTGTCCTTCACGATGTTCTCGGTCTTCCAGAATCGGAAGGTCGTGGTCAGCGAAGCGCGGCAGCGGCACACCGACTACATCTTGTGGTCGAGCAGCATCTCGGAAACTCTGTCGGAGAACTCTCGCCTTACGAACGGTTTCGTTCCGCAGGTGGAGATGATTCTCTACAACCAGACCCACCTCTGCCGAGAGCTGAAGCGCGACGAGTGCAAGTTCCCCGAACGACTACTGCTGCCTCAGACGGAGTAGCCCCTTGAGCGATACTGCAAACAAGGGCATCACAGACGAGATGGTGCTCGAAGCGTGGCAGATCCATAACGGATCTGTTCGTGCGGTGGCGAAGCAGCTGGGCATTGCCCGCTCCACCGTCTACCACTACGTCAAGAAGATGGGTCTTCGCGAGGAGAAGCCCATGGCCGGCGGCAACATGAAGCCGCGGAAGGCCATGAAGCTGCCGCTCCCGAAGAAGGGCGTGAAGCGCTACCTGCTCACGTCGTTGCAGAGCAACACGCCTCTGCACCCCGACGTCTGGGTGAATATCCTCGCGCTCAAGAAGCACTGGAAAGCGGATCTGAAGATCTCCCGCTTCACCTATAACAAGAACGCCTACGGCAAGATGTCGGTCAAGCCGGGGACGAAGCAGGAGCGGGAGAGC
>Ga0180438_10007863_pt1 | contig 13736 bp, 13 predicted proteins | sample SS_ome_12_FD_132455 | JGI IMG/M metagenome (GOLD analysis project Ga0180438, IMG submission 132455) | Hypersaline lake sediment archaeal communities from the Salton Sea, California, USA - SS_3_D_2 metaG | ecosystem: Environmental > Aquatic > Non-marine Saline and Alkaline > Hypersaline >... | reverse complement strand
GAGATGCCCTGCGCAACATGGGTAAAATTGTGGCGGCATCCCAAATAACAATCCTCGGAGCATCCTACCGGGAGGACGTAGGAGATACCAGGTATAGTGGCTCCGAGCTCATTGTAAGGAAGTTAGTTGAGATGGGTACAGAAATTAAGGTACACGATCCGTATATCGAGCACTGGTGGGAATTTGAAAATCAGGATACCTATCCAGCAATAGGGGAGAGTCGTTCCCGGTTTTTTAGAAATCAGGAACATCTTAAAGAATTGAGGATGTGCCCGACAATAGCCGAGGCCTTAAAAGATTCTGATGCAGTGGTTTTGGCTGTCAGACACAAGGAATTCCTGATACTCGAGCCAGATGACCTTGTTAAAATGGTAGGTGGCCCTTTAGCAGTGGTTGACTGTTTTGGTATCCTTGATGACAGAAAGATAGAAAGACTATTTACATTAGGATGCGAGGTCAAGGGGTTGGGCAGAGGGCATATTCAGCGAATAAAAGAGAAGGTCAGAAGGGCATAACAAAAAGACACGGAAGCCTTTCCTTAATGTGCCTAAGTCGCATTAAATTTTTGAGTAAATACAAATAATCTCACAGCTAAATCATTGTGAGGTTACAATGAAAGCATGGGTTCTTGAAAAACAGGCGCCAATTGAAGAAAGACCACTTGAGCTGAAAGAGGTCCGCACTCCTCATCCAGAAGCATGTGAGGTAAGAATAAAAAATGTTGCCTGCGGCGTGTGCCGAACAGATATCCATATAGTTGAAGGCGACTTGCCGCTGAAAAAGTCACCGCTCATTTTAGGACATGAGGTAGTGGGCATAGTAGATAAAGTAGGAGATCAGGTAAGCAATTTCAAAATTGGAGAGAGAGCAGGCATTGCTTGGCTCAACAGCACGTGCGGACAATGTAAATTTTGTTTATCAGGCAGAGAAAATTTATGTTCTCAGGCGCAGTTTACCGGCTGGAACGCAGATGGCGGTTTTTCTGAATATAGTATTATCGATGCTGAATTTGCCTTTCATCTTGGCGAAAAACAGTCGTTTCTAGAAATAGCGCCGTTGATGTGTCCTGGCATTGCTGGGTATCGTGCATTCCGTTTAACAGAGTTGCAATCAGGAGATAAATTGGGACTGTATGGTTTCGGTCCCACTGCCACATATGTGCTGCAGGTAGCTACACATAAAAATATTGAAGTTTACGTAATTACCCGCAGTGAAGAAAACAGGATGGCAGCAAAACAGCTTGGCGCTTATTGGGTAGGTGGGTATGATGACAAAATTCCGGAAAGATTGGATGGAGGCATCATTTTTCCTCCTGCTGGAAATTTAGTTTCCCATGCGTTATCGCATTTAGAAAGTGGTGGCAAGCTTGTATTAGGCCCGGTAACGATGACTCCGATCGAAATCAATGACTATAACCTGATCTGGCAGGAACGTTCTGTTATTAGTTTGGCACATATTACAAAAAAAGATGGCGTTGAGTTTTTACATATCGCGAACCAAACAAATCTTAAAGCTTCTATTGAAGTTTTTCCATTCGATGAGCTTCCAGACATACTGATTCGAGTTAAGCAAGGAAAAGTTAAGGGCAATGCTGTAATAAAAATTGCAGAAGAGGGATAGGGTAAGCGGAATCAGACAAGCGAACTAACCTGTACCTTTGTGCCTATTACCGTATCCTGTCCGAAATAATCTATTGCTCTCCCCATATTAATGGCTATCTCTAATAGGTGAGAACTACCTATCAGTGCTAAAGGCTGACCTTCTGGAACATCATTATAGGTGGTGCTGATTTTCTCTAATGTTAACCTACCAACCTTGATAATGAGATCCTTCGATGTAAGAAATGGGCCGAGGTGATCCAAGGTAATATTGGTGATGAGATTTCCAAAGTGATCCACCCGTATAATCTCACCAATAAGATCGCTGGTATTTTTGTGAGGAAGAGGGGAGGCAAGGAGAGTTGGATTGTCAATTTTTTCACCCATACGAAAGGGATTGACCCCAAGGGATAGATGAGCAGCAACAGGTGCAAAGATATCTCTTCCGTGAAAGGTGGGGCTTATACTATGCATCCAGTATCTTTTTTCCTTTAGATGGATAATGTCTGTATGACGTTGTGTTTCGATTATGATTGAGAACAAGCCGTTATCAGGACCTACAAAGAAATAGTTGTCAGCGAGCATGGCTATAGGCCTTCTTGTACCGCCGACTCCGGGATCAACAACACCTACATGAACTGTGCCTAAAGGGAAGTATGTGTAAGACTCCTTTATTATTATGCCCCCCTCTTTAATTGAACGAGCAGGGATTTGATGGGTTACGTCTATAATTGTTGCATCTGGGTTAATGGAAAGGATAACCCCCTTCATCATGGCTACATACGGGTCGCATTCGCCAAAGTCGGTAGTGAGGGTAATAATTCTTGATGGTTTCAATTGAAATCCTCGACAAGCATTGGCAAGATTTTTCCGGCCGGGCCGGTTAAAACAAAATCCATATGCCCTGATTGAGGTGTCTGTTCTATATTAATCTCAGCCAGTACAGCACCTTCTGCCTTTGCTTGATAGGCAAGGGAGGCTGCTGGCTGAACTATGCCAGATGTTCCAACAATAAGCATACACTCACAATTTTGTGATGCCTCGACAGCTTTGCCTATAATATCAGGGTCAAGGGATTCGCCGAACCAGATAACATGTGGTCGTAAAAGTCCTCCACACTTTCTACATTTGGGTAATTTACCCATATTTTGAGATCTATCCATGGTTACCAGGCTGCATTTCGTGCACGTAACCTCCCAAAGATTACCATGAATCTCAAGCAATTGTTCGCTTCCAGCTTTCCTGTGAAGGCCATCAACATTCTGGGTGATAAGAGTGAAATTATTCACATGTTTTTCTAATGTAACCAGGGCCTTATGACCAGGGTTAACGGTAACCTTGCTAATGAGATCTCTTCTCCAATTATAGAATTCCCATACCAGCGCCGGATCCCTGGCAAATGCCTGTGGTGTAGCCACATCTGTTACCTGATAATTTCTCCATATGCCCCCGGAACCTCTGAATGTGGGTATCCCACTTTCTGCAGAAATACCTGCCCCCGTAAGGACTGTTATCCTTTTCGAGTGAGCAATAATTTCTTTTAACTCATTGATATTTTTTTCCATACAATGGTAAGTATCCTAAATGGAGTACTGGGTCAAGAAGGGAATGTCACAGGTGTAAAAGTAAAAGATACATTTTTTCATTTTAAGATTTGATATTTGGATTTATTTATGGTATCGAGCTAATCAAATTAATTTCTCCATAAAGGAAGAGTTTAGTAGTAATAGTTTATTTGTAGTTACTAAGTTGTCAGGTTCAAGGTTCACAGTTCACGGTTGGACGGACCCAGGGTGACATAGGGCTCACCCCGCCCGCCTCGCCTGAGCGAGAGCGATGGCAGGCAGGTCTGGGTTTCCATGCAAGAACGCTTTGCGTATCGCAGGAACCGGATAAACTTTAGCATTCGGCTCGGAATCGAACCCCTCTTTCATCTGCTTAACCCTGAACCCCGCCTGCCCCGATAAAATCGGGGCGGGCAGGCGTGAAACCCGGAACTTTGAACCTGATTAGTTACGTCTATTTTAAATAATGAAAGGAGATTAACGATGACTGCTAAATTGATAAAGGGAACAGAAATTAGAGATGAGATTTTAAAAGAGCTTAAGGAAGAGGTTGATACAATCAAGGAAGAACATGGGGTTGTCCCTGGCCTTGTAACAATTCTTGTTGGTGAAAATCCAGCCTCGATATCCTATGTTACATCCAAAATCAGAACAGCCCAGAGTCTTGGTTATAAAGAGGTACAGGATAATCAACCGGAAGATATTTCCGAAAATGACCTGCTTGCACTCATAGACAAATACAATAACGATGACTCCATTCATGGTATCCTTGTTCAACTCCCACTGCCAAAACATATTGATGAAAAGAAGGTTCTTAATGCCATTGACCCGGATAAAGATGTGGACGGATTTCATCCGGTTAACGTCGGGAGATTGATGATAGGTGGGGGAGAGGTGAAATTTCTCCCCTGCACGCCTGCTGGTATCCAGGAGTTGATTGTCAGGTCCGGAGTGGAAATAGAGGGTGCCGAAGTTGTGGTAGTTGGCAGATCTAATATTGTGGGTAAACCTATTGCCAATATATTATTGCAAAAGGCCCCAGGTGCGAATGCTACCGTAACAGTAGCTCACACAAGAACCAAAGACTTAGCCTTTCACTGCAAGAGGGCCGATATTCTGGTAGTTGCAGCTGGTGTGCCTGGCCTCGTTAAGCCCGAGTGGATAAAGCCAGGTGCATGTGTTATTGACGTTGGTGTAAATAGGGTAGGTGAGAAGATTAGTGAGAAGACAGGCAAGAAGATTGCAATATTAAAGGGTGATGTTGATTTTGATAAGGCAGTAGAGATTGCTGGCTCTATTACCCCTGTACCTGGTGGCGTTGGACCCATGACAATTACCATGCTGATGAAAAATACCCTCCGTTCCCTTAAGTTTCACTTAGGAATTGCATAAATCATTTTAGAGGCGTGTATTTCCTTTTCATAGTACACGCCTTTTCTGTGAGATTTAGCGCAATTTATAGTATCAAAACATTCCTTATGGAATGCGTCAAATTCCCGCCTATTACACCTGAGATTACCTTTTCCATCAAAAGATACAAGATCGATGGTTTCATATGAAGGGATTATCATAGGTTTAAGAGATTGTATCAATTTCGGATAAAGTGGATATAACAAGGCGGGATACTTCTATTGCTATCAGTACTCGTCATAGTATCATTGTTTACGAGGCATTTTCTACGCCAACGTCCCCTAACTCATGTACACCTAAATTTTTACATAGTATGTCGAAAATTCCTCGACATACTATGCTGAAAAATGGTATTCTTACATAACTGGTAATTTCTTTAGCCGAACACTTTATAAAAACAAACTAAAAAGAATGATTGAGAATATTAGAAAGGAAATTATGCAGGAGGAGTTCGACTACCAGACCCTTAGGGACTGTCTTAAGGGTTACGCACGCCCCAGAGACAAGATTTCCGATCTTCTTATAAAGGGAAGCATCATTCGGGTCAAAAAGGGGCTCTACATTTTTGGAGATGACTACCGCCGCAGGCCTTTTTCGCGTGAGATATTGGCTAATCTCATTTACGGGCCATCCTATATATCGTTAGATTATGCTTTGCAGCATCATGGTCTCATACCAGAGCGCATAGAGGCTGTGACCTCAGTTACTACAGGTCGGTCCCGCAGATTTTCCACGCCGGTCGGCCTTTTTACCTATCGAATGATTCCTCTTGAGGCCTTCCGTGTTGGAATGGATCGGATTGAAATCGGCGATGGCCGCGCCTTCCTCATGGCCACGCCTGCAAAGGCATTGGCTGATAAGCTTTATGATGTCCGGGGGATAGGGATTCAATCACAAAGAGAATTGAGCGATTACCTTGAGAGAGATCTCCGGGTAGATCCGGCAGTCCTGCGGGAACTGAATCCAGTGGAACTTGAGACCATTGCTCGAGGCTACCGTTCTCGAAGAATTAGGATGCTCAGTAATCTCATTCATCGCATCCGTCACCAAGGAGAAAAGGAGGGTAGCCATGCATGAAGCAGTCGCCCGAATGCTTTCTAAATATGAATGCCGTGGGCTCAATGATTACATAAACGCCTTACGTGAAATCTTACAGGACATAGCTCTCTTGGGGCTCTGGCGTGGCAAGTTTTTTGAAAAAGCAGCCTTCTATGGTGGCACCGCGTTACGCGTTCTTTATGGGTTGGATCGATTTTCTGAAGACATGGACTTCTCATTGCTGGAGCAGTTAGATAGTTTTGATATCATGAGTTATATTGCATTCCTAGAAAGAGAGACCAAGGGTTTTGGATTTGATATACGGGTTGAAAAGATCGACAAGGCCATACACACACCGGTTCAATCGGCCTTTCTTAAGGTAGATACACGGAATCAACTCCTTGTTATCGAGACAGGGGAGGAGATACTCAAAGCGATTCCAAAGGGCCAGATTTTGAAGATTAAGCTGGAAGTGGATACCGATCCGCCACCTGGTTTCGAGACACAAACCCGTTACCTCTTGCAGCCTATTCCTTTTTCTGTGCGCGCCTTTTCACTTCCAGACCTATTCGCAGGCAAGATGCACGCCATTCTCTGCCGTAGATGGAAAAGGAGGGTTAAGGGACGCGACTGGTACGATCTCGTTTGGTATGCAGCTAATCATCCGGCGCTGCACCTTTATCATCTTGAACAGCGAATGCGTCAGACCGGAGATTGGAAAGAAGATACACCTTTGACATCGGAGGTATTTAAAGACATGCTCATTCATACGATACATAGCTTAGATGTAGACCAGACCTGCAAGGAGGTAGAGCCCTTTGTCAGAAATCCGGAGAACTTATCTATCTGGTCCCACGAGTTTTTCTTGGATATTGTTTCAAGGATACGGTTTGTGTAAAGGAAATTTCTAACTATATATTTTTACACCATTTCCATTTATTTTAATCTTTACATTAAAGCTATAACTCCTGTTAAGGGATATCCATAAATAAGTATTGCGATCTCGATGGTTCATTATTTAAGAAATTATGGACCTCTCTCATTCAAAATTCCCGCCTATTACATCTGTGATCCTATTTTCCATCAAAGATTCAAGATCGATATTTTCATATGAAGTGATTATCACAGGTTTTCAAGGGTTGTATCAATTTAGGATAAATAGCAGATAGCAAAACGCCGGATAAAAGCTTGCATTTAGAAAAAATTTTTTAATCTATTTGCATAACTTATTTACTCATGTCTGAGCTCATTCAATCAAAATCACCCTTCGCATTCCCAAGATCCCTTTTATTTTTAATTTTATTGTGCAAACATGATTATAGAAAATTCATATTAATCATAATTTTTTTGAAGAATTGCTTGACATATTGTCTATGTGGTATTATTATTACCACGTAGTATAATAAATACCACATTTAATCATTTTAGGAATTGGATTTTAATAATAAGGATAAAAAAAAGAAGGGAGGACACCATGTTTGGAGAATTTATAAAATCCCTGAGAATTAAAAAGGATATTGGACTAAGAGAGTTTTGCCGCCGATTATCAATTGATGCAAGTAATTGGAGCAAAGTAGAGAGAGGAGCTTTAGCACCACCTCAAGACAAAGATAGACTTAATCAGATAGCTGAAATCCTCAATATAGAAAAAGGTTCGGAATTACATAATGAACTGATTGATAAGGCATCAATTGATGCGGGAATTATCCCAAAGGATATTCTTTCTGACCAGGAGACACTTAACTCTTTACCAATGTTTTTCAGGACAGTTAGAAGCGAAAAACCAACCCCTGAGGAACTTGAAAAGCTGATTAAAAAGATCAGGGGAGATGGTTAATGCCAGAAGCCTCGGATTTTGAATGTCCTTACATCCCAAAAGAGCAGATCTGGCAAAAAGCAGAAGATTTCCGGGCTGATTTTTGGCCTGAAGACACCTTACCGGTGGATATGGAAAAAATAGTTGAAAGACGCATGAATTTAAACATTGAACCAGAACACCATCTGCTTAGCGAATTAGATATAGATGCCTATTTAAAAGTAGACCTAACAGGTATTATAGTTGATCATGACTGTTATATGAATGAAAAGTTCATTAACAGGCTTCGTTTTTCTTTAGCACATGAAATGGGCCATTTCTTCTTGCACAAGGACATTTATTCATCTTTTTCTATCGTAGATTCATCGGCCTGGAAAGAATTTATGAAGAATATTCCTGACCGGGAATATGGATTCTTTGAATACCAGGCAAATGAATTTGCAGGTCGTGCTTTAGTTCCAAGAAAAAGGCTTATTTTAGAAATGGAGAGTTGTCTCCAAAAAGTCCAAGAAATAGGTTTGATCGAGCTTGTGACGAAAGATCCAGCTGCTGTCCTTTCGAGTATTAGTCCTACTCTGTGCAAGCCCTTTGGCGTATCAGATCAAGTGATAGAAAGGCGAGTTGAAAGAGAAGGATTATGGCCACCGAAATATTAGAATAAAAAAGTCTACAAAAAATAGGACGCAATTGACAAAGTTGAATAACTCTTACCGAAAGTATATAAATCAATGGTGTTAATAGTGTGTCTATCCCCGAGATCAGATTCGGATCTCTAAGAGAATTCAAAGAGGGTATTTCATCATATGGAGAATAATTCAGGAGTACAGTTTTCTACCTCAATGTATAATTCCTTGAAATTTCATGTTTGATTCCGTAGTCTTAAATAAAATCATGCGAGCCTTGGATAAAAACTATGGCACGTAACCTGAATTTTTTATTTATATATTCCTCCCACAACATATTGAGCCGCTGTTTCCTTCTCTATATTTAATGGCATTTTTTTAACTTTCCAGATTACAAAATATCTAGTTTTGTTTTTAAATCAATAGCTTATAGCATATTCATTGCCCTTAAAAAGTGGGTATAGCATATACCCATTTCATACCCACTAAAATCCCCCTTGATTTTTTTTGTCCTTGTGGCATCCTTACTAATAAGAATCTCATAATTGTTAATAGGTATCTTTCACATTTAAAGGAGGAGAAGGCGATGAAAAAAATAGTATTTTTGGTTATTGTATGTTTTTGGTTGTCAGTTCCGAGCTTAGCGATCTCTGGTTCAAGTCCTGGGGATTGGACAGGAAATCTCAATTTCTTCTTAGGAGCCAAGGCACTCGATGAATATGAATGGGAGCCCACAGAAGAGCAAGATGAATTTGGTGTAGAAGTTGATTTTAAACAGGTCGGCTGGCCAGTGAGCATTGCTATTGATTTTTTAAGTGGCTCAGGTGAAGGCACCTATTTGGGTGACAGATTTGAAAGCAAAACCTCTGAGCTTAATGTAGGGGTCCGAAAGATATGGGATGTTTTCCCTCGAGTACGCCCTTTCATCGGTGGAGGAATATCTTTTATCACTGGTGAGTTCAGCGGACCCGTACTTTCTGATGATGATAGTGCTGCCGGTATCTGGATTGGGGGAGGTGTATACTGGACACTAGGCAAGCACTTCAACATTGGCCTCGAGGGAAAGTACTCAACCGCTGATGTGACTATTTTCGGTGTTACTGCTGATGCAGGTGGGGGACATTTTGGAATTTTAGTGGGCTTTCATTGGTAAGGAGACTTTCTTGAATCACATTGTCAAAGAGCAAAGGCAGAGAAAGATAAGAATGGATTAATGGGTTAGATGATATCTTGATCTTACTAAGTCATGAGTTCAAATACAATTTCTATTGGCTAAGGAGCCTTCTCCTAATCATGTAACCTCTATCCGGAGGTTGCCTTGTGGAGAAATCCCTCAAAATGTGCATGCTGTGCTCCTGACAGGACAATGACTGTTTTATTGCAAGCTTAATCCTTTTAGAAGACCGAAACCCATCAAACACAACAAACATGGCGAGATAGGCTAATTGACAAAACGGTAGTTTACAACAGCAAATTCGAAGTAGTTTCAAATTGACGGCTTGATGCGAAACAAAATAACTAATTTTGCTAAACAGCGCGTGAAAAGATTTAAAAAAATAGGGCATTTGAAATTCCTTAAATAGAGCCTTAATGAGGGTTACGATTACCTGATTGGAGGTTTTCCATTTCAAGGCACGATAAGGGCTTGACCAGGAGTGCTCGTGGGGAGAGCGAGCGGCCTTTACTGAGCATTTTTGTTGTTTCTTTTCTCGTCTTTCAGCAGTTGATACTTCACCATGGCACCTGTAAGCATGGGAAATCACACTGCTGGCAGGTGGGGAAAGTGCGGGCGTATCCACCATTCTTGGATGCAATAGGAAGGGATCATAAAATGAAGAAAATCGCAATTCTTTTCATGGTTGCGCTTCTGTTGAGCGGAGGTTGCGCTTCAGCCCCGATTGACCTATCCAAGGGAGAATCAGTTCCTCAAAATGAGGGCGTGGTCTTTGGGCGGGTCAAAGTAATATCCGGAGAGAAAACAGAGAATTTCACATCCGCGTTTGGCGAGAGCACATTTGGTGTTCTGGTTTTGCCAGATGGTACCTCGAAAGCAGTGTATTGCCCTTTGAAAGATGACGGTTTTTTCACTTGGCATCTTCGGCCAGGGGGCTATACGATTGCAGCATTTGAATGGCGGCATTGGGGGATATCGCGCGGGCGTGTCTTTGCGCACTTTGCCGTTCCTAAAGGAAAGGTGAGTTACATTGGAACATTAACACTTGTTTTTAGGGGTGGCAGATATATCAAGTTTATCGAGGATGAATATGGCCTCGCCATAAAAGCGTTTAAGAGACAATTTCCCGAAATTAAAGAAGAGATTACTAAGAATCTTTTTGAGATGGAGAAAGAGCGATGAAAGCAAGGATATGGATATTATTGACAATACTTCTATTGATGCTGACCGGCTGTACGAGTTTTAAGGTCTTAAAGCCAATTTACCCTGAAGTGGGTAATCCGAATTATCCAAAAGTTGTTGAGAGTCTAAAACCCACGTTCCAGTGGGAACCCTCTCAAGAGCCTGATGTCGCCTATGATTTTGTCATTTACGAGGGGATTAAAGAAGAAGATTTCTGGAAAGGAACGAAGCGAGCGGTAGGGCGAGAGGTCTATTATCGCGAGGGGCTCACAGAACCGAAGCATACAATTGAGGAGTCTTTGAAACCTGACGTCGAATACTATTGGTCGGTAAGGATTCGACGCGGGCAAATGGTTTCAAGTTGGTCGCTCTATGACTATACGCTTTTCTTGGGTACTGGTTATATGCGGGCCGCTAATCATCCTTTCATATTTAAGACGCCTAAAAAGTAGGTATGACTGAGGGTATAGGCATATCGTTTGCTAAGTTGAACGTGGTATGGCATGTGCACTTTGCCTAATCCATTCAATCCTTTTGTATGCCTATATACTGTATATAAGCTGTCCACCTCAAAACTATCGATTACCTCATCTAATCATAACTCCATCTTTCCCTATGCAAAAAATCAAAGTCATACTTGTGATATTGGGATTTAGCCTGCTTGCCAAAAGGCACAACTTGTTTCTATCTGATTTTATTAAACAAACCATATGCCTGAATTCTTTGATTTCATAGTAGATTATCCTTCTTGGATTATTCTTTATGGATACGATGCAGAACGGCCATAAAGTCAAGCTCTGAACATTTACTTTTTGTATCCCTTCCTAGCCTTGCGGCCAAAAGGAATTCCCAGTTTCCTCATTTTTTTTCGGAGTGTTGAGGGGTTGATATTTAATAGGGAGGCTGCTCCCTGTTTCCCTCCAACTCTGCCGCTCGTCATATCCAGAACCCGGCGTATGTGTCCGGACGTAATTGCGTCCAGTGCCAATGAATCTCGATTGTGATTATCAGGATGAGACATGATCTCCGTCTCTTGCTCATAGCTACGTTTGGGTTGTAACGGAGTCTGAAAGTCGTTAAAGGAAAGGGGCTCGCCTTTGCTCAAAATCAGTGCCCTCTCAACCGTGTTCTCCAGCTCCCGTACGTTGCCAGGCCAGGGGTAGGCCATGAGCCTCTCAAGTGCTCCCTGAGCGAGGGATGGCATTTCCATCGTGCCTATCTCCCGTGATTTCTTCTGGATGAAGTAATGGACAAGGGATGGAATATCTCCTTTCCTTTCTTGTAAAGGAGGTATGGCAATCGGGAAGACATTGAGGCGAAAGTAGAGGTCATCCCGGAACTTCCCCTCAGTTATCATGGCCTCAAGATCACGGTGCGTTGCGGCAATCACTCTGATATCCACCTTTATCGGTTTGGTTCCTCCCACCCTCTCGATCTCCTTTTCCTGCAGAACTCGCAAAAGCCTCACCTGCGCCTCGGGCTGGAGTTCAGCTACCTCGTCTAAAAAGATTGTGCCGCCATCGGCTCGTTCGAAGCGCCCGCGCTTCCGGGATAGTGCGCCGGTAAAGGCACCTTTTTCATGCCCAAACAGTTCGCTATCCACGAGGTTCTCAGGGATGGCCCCACAATTGACCACGATGAATGGGGCGTCCTTTCTCGTGGACAGATTATGGATTGCGCCGGCGATGACCTCTTTGCCTGTGCCTGTTTTTCCTGAAAGCATTACCGGACTTGAAAGTGGTGCAACTTGTCGCACCATGTCCATCACGCCACGCAGTCCGAAATCAGCCCCGATGATCTCCTCTCCTGCAATCTGTCGCAACTCGCTGTGAAGGAAACGGTTATCCTCTGCAAGGAGTTCCTTGAGTTCGAGCAGTTCCTGATACCTGACGCTGTTAGACAGGGCTATGGCAAAAGGCTCTCTGAGCAGTGATACCAGGCCGGCGTGTTCCCGGGTGAAGGCGCCGCTCTGTTTTGCAATAAAGGTCACTCCTCCTACGATATCCCCATCGACAATAAGGCGGAGTACCAGAAGCGAAGCGTCTTTTTCCAGCAGGCCCTTGGATATCCAGGGTCTGGCCGTAGGATGCATCTCTGCCCTGTCAACGACAGGGGTCTCCTTATCGGGACGCACCACGTACGTGCGTATGTCAGGTGGAATAGTGACAGTGAGGTTAAGTAATGAACTCCCTTCGGTTGATGCCCTGGCAAGGGCAGTGTGCTCACTCCTCTCTGGGCGATAATGGGTTAAAAACACGCTATCTGCAGGGAGATAGTCCTTGAGATACAGAAAGCTCTCGTAGAGAAACGTTTCAACATCGAGGCTTCCGCAGATGCGGAGTGTGGCCTCTCGAAAGAATTCATTCTCGTCAATTTGCATGGTTCACCCTGTTTGCCAATTTATTCGTCCTATAGGACACTTTATGTCTAAAATGTACCATAGTCAATTTAAAAAACGTACTATAGGATACTTTAACGCCTAAGTAGATTATAATTATTTGATTTTACTGAATAATATATTTTGGCATGTTCTATGCTGTTTAATACGGCAAACAGGGGAAAGGAGATACAAATCATGAGGTGGTTGGAAACGATCAAGGTGCAATCGGCGACGGGTAAAGAGAAAACTACCGAAAACGAATTAACCATGTTGGTACGCGAGATTCGGAAAAATACTGCCCATCAAGGGCTGCGTGCTGCTACAGTTTCGAGGCATACATCAATCCCTGGATGTTTCGCTCTGCGGCTATTGTGGGATACCGATGATTTGCAAGCCAGCGGAAGCCTGTTAGGGGTGAGCCTCGCGCAAAGCTTAAAGGTTTTTGGCCTTGTCAACCACTCCGTATGGATCGAATTGAGTAAAATGAAGGAGGGAAAAGAAGATGTGTAGCAGAAGAAATAGAAGAAAATATCGATTGAATCTTGAGACATCAAACATCGCCTATTGGACGATTCGCCTGATGCATGATAACCCCATTCTTGCACTGGTAAGAAATCCGTACAAACTTTTACATGTAGCCGGGCTCAAGAAAGGCCAAAAAGTAGTTGAGGTGGGGTGCGGACCGGGCTTCTTTACCATCCCCGCGGCAAGGATAGTGGGAGATGAGGGCCATGTGTATGCAGTCGATGTCCATCCACGTGCAGTAGCCAGGGTGAAGAAAAAAGTCGAGAAAGCGGTGTTAACAAACGTTACACCTCTGTGTATCAATGCATCGAATACCGGGCTACCAGGTGGAAGTGTTGACCTTGCGTTTCTTTTTGGCCTTCGCTCCATCGCCGGCGGACTTGAAAGTGTGATCTTCGAACTCCACCGAGTCGTAAAGCCCGGAG
>Ga0180438_10007862_pt1 | contig 13738 bp, 14 predicted proteins | sample SS_ome_12_FD_132455 | JGI IMG/M metagenome (GOLD analysis project Ga0180438, IMG submission 132455) | Hypersaline lake sediment archaeal communities from the Salton Sea, California, USA - SS_3_D_2 metaG | ecosystem: Environmental > Aquatic > Non-marine Saline and Alkaline > Hypersaline >... | reverse complement strand
TTCGAACATTATAGGGGTTATAAAGGAGGGAGTAGAAAGAGTCTTTCCTCAACAGGTGGAGATATCATAGCAATTGGGACTCCCGAGAAGCAGATATGGTTCACTTCAGATGCGGAAGACCCCATCAATGGAGATTGGGGAGGAATATATTGCATGAATTCTAATACAACAGTTTTTATGTATGCTATTATCGAATTTGCTTTTATTGGAATCGAATCTGGAGGATCTAGACTGAATATATCTCATACTATTATCAGGTGGATTCACGCAGAGGGAGTCTATTCTTCCAGATCAACTTGTTTGATTGAATCGTGCTTAATTTATGATAATGGATATCATGATCTATCTTTAGAAGACTTCAATCCGAATATCACAGTTCGCTTCAATATATTTAACGGTGGAAATTTTGCGATTTATTCGGAGGCTACTAATGTGAATATATATGGTAATTATTTTGTCAATTACACTGGCACCGCTGTAAGTGGAAATCTTTATTCAAATCTTACTATCGTTGAAAATAAGTTTCAAGACGTCGGTTCCCAGATTATCTTGGATCCTTCAACTACTAATTTTACTGCTGGAAATGATCTATTAGGTAATGGAACTGTTCCAATCCCTCATTTAGGTTATAATAATCCAGAACCAAGAAAATTAGGATATGTTCCCGGGGATCTTGAAGATCAATATATGTATGTTTATCCCGATCTAGATGAAACTCGCCACATTATCAGGAGCTTGGAGAATGAGACCACATTTGATTGGAGTCTTGAGTACGTAAATGGATGCCTTTGGAAATTCGAACACCGTTCATTTATCGAGGGTTCCAACCAAGATTTCGTAAAGATCAATCTTACTACTGAGACAAAACACCAATTTGGAAATGATATTATACCAAATCCTAATGGTTTAGCTTATGATGGCGAACATTTTTGGACTCATGATATCGTCTTGGACAAAATTTACAAATTTCAGCCTAATGCTAGCAATTTAATTGACATTATCACAGTTTATGACATTCCAATGGGAGTAGATTCCGTGATTGGAGTAGCATCAGATGGTACATTCATTTATTTTTCAAACGCACAACATATATACAAACTTGACAAAAACATGAATCTCATCGATACAATTAATTTAATTGGAGGCTCTGCGGTAGGAGGAATTACCTGGACAGGCACTCATTTCTGGTGTGGTGAAGAACAATTGCTTACAAAGTGGAATATGAATGGGACAATCGCAGGTAAAGTATTCCCTGCTGCAGAAGGCACAATTGGAATCACTTGGGATGGAGCTACGCTTTGGACAAGTCAAAAAACTTGCGAATCTTGGCTGGATGCTAAAATCTTTCAGATCAATGTCATTGATGATCAGATCATCCTAAATCAATAAAATATTTATAACAATATTCGAACAGAATTAGGGTATATTAAAATGAGTTTCTAAAAATTATTTATGAAAAAAGAAAAAAAAAGTTTAATTCGCAATGAATACAAAACTTACCTTATTTATGAAAACCTTCCAACGCCTTACTTGAAGTACTTGATTGCCAAAAGAATGTCGTCTTTAGTGACCTTCTTTCTTTTAGCATGTTTGGTCAAGGTCAAGGCTTGTTTTGTGATCTTCTCGGCCGCCTGACCCATCCAATCTACAAGTTCATCTACCGCATCCCGAGCCACAATTATCGCTCCATTGTGCTTCATTAGACGGCGAATCGGAGACCAGCTTATATATTCTGACATTTTTTATTCCTCCACTTTTTTATTAATTAAAATATCTAATACTAATTTATTATTTTTTATGAGTTTGTTATATAGTTATACATCTTGCCCATATTTAAAGATTTTGTTAATTACTTAAGGATGAGAGGAAAAAATTCAAAAATAATGAAAAATTTTGTCGGTGATGTACTCTATGATCAATCTGGTGCAAGTTCATACAAATTTACCAGATCTTTAGTTTTGCATAATTATTGCACATTATAGTATATTAAAATCCCTTAGTTATGCTAATTCAAAAAGAGAGGCTTATTTGGAAAAGAGTAAGCATTTTTTGTCAAATTCTGGGATGCTTACTTTGGCTAATTTGTGGTATATATGAGTTGAGAATTATGAATAGATCTGCTAAAAATTATATTGTGTATATATAATTAATGAAATTTCGGTATGTAAATGATGAAATTTGTGAGGAAATTGAATAATTACTTTTTCCACACAATTTGCTCATATTTGCACTTAGGGCATTCAATTAAAAAACCCTTTTTAGGAAACTTAGGAAGAATCGCACCACAGTACTTACATTCCAGATCAATTACTTGATCTACAGATGTGATTACATTATTAATTATTAATCGATTGAGAAATTCATTATAAAAGTTTGTAATCATTGAAATCAGAATATTTGGATCTCGAGACGCACATCGCCACTCAAGTTTATTTGCTTCAATTTGTCCAATAACAAGGATATCTTTACCTGAAACAAGCTCATTACCAAAATACCACGCAATTTTTTCTTCTTTATTTTCGGTTATGAGTTGAAAGTTAAATTGTTGAATTGTATGCTGGATAAGAGTAAAGTAATACTCATCATCAAAAGGATTATCAATTGCGATTCCAACACTTTTAACTGCTTTTTTAATCCCTTCTTGGTTTATAAACTTGCTCACTTCCGAAGTTGGTAAAATTTTTCTTTCAACACTAATTGGATCAAATTGAATACTAATGGGATCTGAATCAAGGGCTCGGACGAAATCTGCATTATTGACAAACGTTATGAATGCTCGTATTACGCCCTCCTCTTCTAAACGAGTAGGATTAAAGAATAGATTTACTTGTTTTTCCGATTTCTTATCAATCTTTTCGAATTCTATGCGAGTTTGAAATTCTCCTTCCTCTATATCAAGAGAATCAATACTTACCGTAGGAGGATTGCTACGCGATACAAATAAGAAGTCTGGATAACGAACTCTTACTTTTATCTCAGTAATCGGAGCAAGACTTTGATTAGCGATGAGTAATGAGAAAAGATAGGTTGCTCCAAATGGTTTAAACTTATACACTAACTTTATTTTATCTTCTTGATCGACATATTCAAGAGGTTGAACTTCTTTTTTTTCAATGCGTTTAGAGTTATCTTCTCGAAAAACAACTAGACCTTTTATATCCTCTCTATTTGACTTATTATTCCCATTTGGCATTAGATTTTCCGTGATTACCCGAAATTTTGAATTTAAACCTTACTATTAACATAAACTATTTTTCTATTTATTTTTTATTTTCTAATATCTTTTTTATCAACAATGATTAGATCTATATGAGAGCATGAATATTTTTAAAGAGTTAGAAGAATTATTCGAAAGTAAAACAATTAAACCTTCTTTCGATTATGTTCATATATTCCTCAGTTTATATATTTTTGGTAAATATCCAAGAGGAATAGGGCGATATAGGCTGGGAAAGGAGTTAGGGTTGGGTTCAGGGACCGTTCGATCTCTTATGGATAAGTTAAAAAAAAATGGAATTGATTTTATTGAAGTGAGTGACTATGAGTCAAAAAAAAATGGCGATAAAAAGAAAAAAGGACATATTTTAACTCAAAAAGGTTTAAATTTCCTCGCAAAAATTAAAAAAGAAGTCCCTATAATTGAACAAGGAGATTACTCTATATTAAAGCCAATTATTATTGAATCCGAAGACATTTGTATTTATATATGCCTTGTGAAAAATGCAGGAGATAGAATAAGCAGTGGAGTTGAACAAAGGGATGCTGCAATCAAGATAGATGGACTGGGGGCTACTTGCTTAATATTTAATGGAAAAGATTTAGTATTTCCCTCATATTTTCAAGAAAATGTAAATCAAGATGAAGTTAAGGTTAATAAAAAAATCCTGAAATATATAACTATAAAATTAGTAAATGCAAACCAGCAATTTCAGAAAGGAGATGTAATAATCATTGGATTAGGAGATAATAAATATAAAGCTCGTTTAGCTGCGTTGAATGCAAGTTTAACTCTACTTAAATAAGAAAATTAGAGAGGGGTTTAAAATAGAGTTCCAAGAAGATATTAAGTTATTCATACCTAACAATATTTTAATATTATTGAAGAAATGTGTTGAAAATGCATATCCAAATGAAGCATGTGGAATCCTATTTGGAGAAATTGCTCAAATTCAAATCGAGAATATGGAAGATGAGTTCGCTTATTATTACAAAGCAAATGAATTTAGTTGCATTAATTCTGATCAAAAATCAACGGTTTCATTCTTAATTGAAAATATAGAGAAACTAAATCAAGTTATTCGTGAAAAAATTGAAGTTTTAAGGATAAATGAAGAAATAAGATTAATCAGTATTTTTCATTCTCATCCTTCTGGAAATTACCCTAGCATGACTGATATTAATAATATGAGATTTTTAAACACATTTAGTGATGTAGAACATAAGTTTGTAAGTAAAGCATTTAAAAATTTAATCTGGTTAATTATGGATGGTACTAATTTTGATATTAGTGGTTTTATATGCTTGAACTCAAAAATATATCAGATAGAGGTAAAAGTAAATAAATAGCTTGAAATTTCAGTCTATTAATTAATCTATTTTCTTAAATCCGTCTTTATCAATGGTGCAGACTTGGATTTTATATCCTGAGGCAGCATCTCTTTCTCGAGAGCTAGAAATCGCACTTTTTAATAAATTGATTCCTTGAGTTTTTGTGAGATTTGGTTTCCAATCGGCTTCTAAAACACCCAAAGAAAATGGAGACCCACTCCCGAATGAAATGAAGTTTTTCTCTTCATATAGAGTACCTAATAAGTCGACACCATAAAGAACGCCTTTAGATTCCTTACTAGAATATCCTCCAATAATCATCATAGCAAGGAAATACGATCTACCGCTAAAAAGTATATTTCTAGTCACGCTTGCAATATATTTTGGTTCGGGTATCTCTTCATCTTCAACTTGCTTCAATCTAGAGAAAGCTTTTAATTGATTGATCACATATTGACAATCTGCAACTCCTCCTGAAATAGTTGCGCAAGTAAAATCATTGATTTTAAATAACTTTTTAGCTGTCTTTGTTGCTACAGTATAACCTGCTGTTGCTTGAGATTCTGTTCCAACCACAACACCATCCTTTACGGTAATTCCTACGGTTGTTGTACTAGACTTTATTATCTGTTCTATAAATTTTTTGTCCAAATTAGGAATATTGGAATTATTGTCCATCATTTTCTTATATGAGATTTATGAAGTGTATTTATTCGATATAATTTATGTTAAATAAATTAATTAACTCTATATTTATTTTTCTTTTAATATTTATAAACCGTTAAACCCAAAAATTTTAAAGATAGTCTATATTATCATCACTATCATTTTTAGCTCTAGAGAAACTTAATATCATGGCAAGAAGTCAAGCTCGAAGTAAAAGAAAATATACTGGTAAAAAATATAAATATTTTCGTAAAAAAAGAAAACGAGAACTAATGCGACCACCTATAGAGACTGAAATAGGTGAATTAAAAAGAAAAAAACAGAGAACTTTAGGTGGAAATCATAAATTAAAATTGTTTTCTACATCCTACATTAATGTCACAGACCCAAATTCCAACAAGACTTCAAAGGTTAAGATACTTCGATTTGAAAGTAATCCTGCTTCAAAAGACTATAATCGAAGGCATATATTAACCATGGGAACAATTGTGGAAACCGAGTTAGGTAAAGCTAGAATAACATCCAGACCCGGTCAACATGGAGTTCTAAATGCTATTTTAATATAAGAATGATACCTTTATTATTTAGATTCGTTATTAAGTGTTCTAATTTTTAATTAATAATCTACTAAATTAGAGGAAATTGATTCATTCTCTTTTCAAGTAACTTTAATCCCCAACACACTAAATCGGGAAGGTTATTACTAACCCCATATGTAAGATATCCTAAACATGATTGCTTATATAGAAATTTCATTCGTTCTGTGAAATTCTTATCAATAGAATGGTTATAGCTTTTTAAGATTGTTTGAAGGAAATTATTACCTTCGTTATAGAAAAGGAAATCCGCAGCTCGGTCATATATTCTTGATTCTTCGAAATCTACTATACCTAAAACTTCCAATTTATGGGGATCAATTAGAATATTCGAAGTATCGAAATCCCCATGAATAATCGAATAGTTGAATCTAAAATTTTCATTTTTTTCCAGAAAATTGATAAAAAGCTTCTTAATCCATTGTTTTTGACTTTCATCCAACAATTGAAATATTGATTGTTGTATATTCTTAAAATATTGCTCCAAATTAGATTTATATTTCCCACAAGAAAATGTATTATCGACAATTTTATCTTCTATTCCATCTTTGCATAACTTTTCTGAGTGGAGTTCAGTTAGGAACTTACCAATATTAGCAGCAACTTTTAATCTTTTTTCTTTAGGAATTTTAATAAAGACTTTATGGAGAGGAATACCTTTAATTTTTTCATATCCCATAAACGGACAATCTGGATCAGTAGAAATATATATCGGTTCTGGAACTTTAATCGAAACGTATTTACGGATATGATGAAGCATTTTTACTTCATTAAGAATAAGCTCAACTCCTTTTTGATTACGTAAACTTTTATCTGGAATTCGAAATATATAACGACCTTTCACTTCAAATACATTATAACTTCCGTGATAGAAAAACTTAATATCATTTTTTCCAATATCGGGAAAGAATCCGTATAACCCATCAATAACAGTGGATAAGTGAATATCACAAGGTCTTAAATCTTCGAAAAATACCATTTTTTTATTATTAATGTATTTTGATTTTAAAAATTATTCTTGAATTTTGATATTTTTCACGTTTGCTTTCTTACCTTCGATAATTTCTGTATTTTTACTCTTACAGAATTTGCATTGAAATAGTTGGAGTCCAGTTAACTGGGATTCTTCATTTAACGTTACAGTTGAAACTTTCCTACAATCTCTACATCTGATCTTTCCAGGTGTAATTTCTATCTTTAATTCCGCACCTTCAGCTATTGAGCCTTTAGTAGCAATCTTAAATGATTCTTTAAGTAAATTGGGAACGATTAATGTCAGTTCTCCTACCTCAAGATAAACCTGTGAGATTTTTTTAGCATTATATTTGATAGCTGTAGCTTCAGCTACCTTAAAAATATTATAAGCAAACGCAAATTCATGCATAATGATAAATTATCCTATTTAGTGCCTTTTTTTATTTCCTTTGCGATTTCAATTAAGACTTTTGATTTTTTTTTGCCCTTAATATCGATTAATACTCTACCGGAATCATCCCACCATGTCCTCGGATATTTATAGTTATGTTCTTGTTGAACTTTATATCCTAAACGCTTTGCGGCAATAGCTATATCACTTGGTTTTACTTTATCGACCGCGAACTTTTTTGGCACACGCCTTCCATTAGCACGGCTTCTTTTTACTTCAAAATATTGAGGCCAATATATAATAAATGGTTTACGAGATCGCATTGTTAGACTTGTTAAAAAATAATCTAGAGAAATTATATGATTAAAAACCCTCTACTTAATTTAAAAATTATGAGATTGAATTATAAAGATGATTAAACATAAATAGAATTTATGATTTTTATTTTTAATATTCGTCATGCGCAATTTAAAAAAGCCAAGGTTTCGCTAAATTGCCCGATTTGATTATGGGAGGGTGGTCTAGCTTGGTATGATACTTGGCTGGGGGCCAAGTGGCCGGGGGTTCAATTCCCCCCTCTCCCATTATGCAAATGTATTAATTATTGAACAATTTTAAACAAACTACTATTTTATCTCCAACCTCCAAATCATATTAATATTTTAAAATTCACATTACAAATTTTTTAATTGATTCCATATTAAATTTCTTAATTTAAAATCTAATTTCTAGAAAAAAGAGATGATAATGAAATGGTATTATTTTTAAATAATCCCCAAGCTACTGCGGATGCTCTGAGTATTTTGAGAAGTGGAGAGAATTTTAACCTCTATGTAGTATTTATGCTTGTACTGGTGTTATATATTTACTTCAATGAAGGGAAGAAAAAGAATTGGGGCGGAATCGCCGCGGGATTATCACTATATATGATCCATTGGTTTGTAGAAATTATTAATGCTATTATTCAACATTTATCCGGACACGCACTTTGGACTGTTCCAGCAGGAACTGTATATTTAATTTTCGTTGGGGTAGGTATAGAGTTGAGCTTAATGTTCTCAATAGCTGGTTTGGCAGTAAGTAAATTACTTCCGGATGACCCAAAGGAGATAATGTTCTCAATTGGCAGATTTGGAGTCCCAAAACCATTAGCGATTGGGATTGGAAATGCGGCCTTAGCCTCTATTATCGAAATTTTCTTGGTTTTTACTCAATCTTTTGTATGGGTTTGGGAATGGTGGAATGCATTTACGGTTTTTATATTTGTGTATATTCCCTTCTTTGTTGTAGCTTGTTATGCTTACTACTGGGAACCTAAAAAACAGAGAAATGTTATTGGAATAATGGCACTGATCAATATTATTTTAATAGTGATATTTGGTCCTCTTGGTTGGATATAATAAAATCTTTTTTTCTTTTTTTATTCTATTTTCAAGGAACTGATTGCACTTTGATATAAGTCTTTAAATAGCACTATTCTATTTTTTATTTAATAATACTATTATCTTAACGATGTGATGTAAAAGTGAGTGAAATTCAAGAAACAGATAAACTTATGCGAATAATGGCTATTATAAGTGGTGTTATTGTATTAGTAGAGTCTATTCTCCAACTGGTTGAGATAAGTATTCTTCCATATAATTTTGGTTGGATAGGAGGACTTATTGGTATACTTTTGTCAATAGCTATAATATTTTTGGGGATAAGACCAATTCATTATACCCCTGTATTTCTAGGTGTGATAGGTATTGTGTTGATCATATTTGCTATACTATTAGGAGGTATAGCAATTCTTTTGACAACTTTTATCGCAGCATTAAGTTGAGTTTATATCCCTTTAAATAAACTATTTTTTTCATTTTCTTTGCCTTAATAATTGATAATAGGACCTTTTAAATTCAAATTTAAAAATGATATTATAAATTGGTGTGGGTGAAAAAATTGAAATTAAATATTGATACGAAAATTGAATTAAACAATGGAATCAAGATTCCAATTATTGGCTTAGGTACTTGGGCTCTGAATGGTAAAGTAGCTTATAACGCGGTATCATGGGCATTAGAGTTAGGGTATAGATTAATTGATACTGCTATGATATATGAAAATGAAAGAAGTATTGGGAATGTAATTAAAGATTGCGAGATTTCACGCGAGGAGATTTTTATTACAACAAAAGTATGGAAATCTGATCAAGGTTATAATAAGACACTTCAAGCTATTGATAGAAGTCTTAAAAATTTAAATATAGAATACGTAGATCTCTATTTAATACATTGGCCTGTTCCTGGAAAAACGCTAGATACTTGGAAAGCTTTAGAAAAAATATATAGCCAAGGAAAGGCACGTTCAATAGGAGTAAGTAACTATAATTTTCATTTCTTAAATCAGTTAATGAATAATGCGGATGTAATTCCTGTAATAAATCAAGTCGAATTTTCCCCCTTTTTATATCAAAAAGATTTGCTAGATTACTGTAATTCCAAGAAAATATATATAGAAGCTTATACTCCTTTAACAAGAGGAGAAAGATTCGATCATCCTACAATAGTAAAATTAGCTAAGAAACACAATAAAAGCGCTGCTCAAATTTTAATTAGGTGGGGATTACAACGCAATATTATAGAGATCCCAAAATCCGGAAATAAAAGCCACTTGAAAGAAAATATAAATGTATTCGATTTTAACTTGGATGATAATGATATGAGAGAATTAGACATATTGAATGAGGATCTTAGACAAGTTGATGATCCTGTTCTTTATGTTGGGTAAAAAATAGATTATATATTCAAGTTTTCATTTGCGAATGAAGAAAATTTGCTAATGTAAGAGCCCCCTCAATTTCCGTGGATTTACCGACTCTTGAAGTATCTATAATAACGTGATTTAACGCCAGATAAATTGCTCCATAAGCTTTACCTCCTCCCAGATGAACAAGCGTTCTATATATTAAGTTACCGGAAATTCCATTTGGAGCTAAAATTAAATTTGATTTATTCGAAATGGCTTTTTCTATTAATATTTCATCATGAGTAATAACTAAATTGGGAAATTGAGCTTTAAAATATTTTACAATTTTTTCAGATTCTTTAATAGTTTTATCTACAATCATATCTCTTCCGAGATCACTATTTCGACCCCCACTTAAAATGCTTACTTTAGGAGTAATATTAAAGGAATAAATAAAGCTAAGAGCTCCATTAAGAAAAGTTATTTTAGCATCATATTCATTACATTCATCAATACCGACTGGCCCAAAAAAGAATTGGTGTCCATTAACTGTCTCAAGTAATGCCAATCGATTTATTTCATCCATATTTAAACTCTTTTTTAGGTATTCTAAAAATTTATTTGAACTTAGACCTCCTCGAATAATTGCATCTAATTTATGATTTAAAAGATAATCAATCATTTCACTTTCAGGTTTTTGGCTATTAACGAAATTAAGCTTAAATCTGGACCTTGTATTGATCTCTTCATTTAGAAAATCTTTTTTTTCGATATCCATGCCAAAAAGAAAAATCTCTGCTTGATTATAAGTTAAATAGTTGATAATTCCTTCTATAATAGTTCGATATTGGCTTCGGGTTTTTCCAATACCGATTCCAACTTTTATAATTCTATCTTTAGCAATTTTTCGAATTGTATTTAATAGATCCATTTACATCATTTTAATATAATTTCAAAAAATATTGTAATACATGAAAGCTAAGAGAATTGTTAAGGCATCATACACTCCATGAGTGACCATAACAGCGATTAAATTTTCTTTTCTCCAATAAAAAACCAATCCGAGCATTAAAGATATTGCAAAATATGGAAAAAATGAAAGCAAAAAAGATATTAGAAATGCGCTAGGTGAGCTAATATATATTAGAAAAATACCTATTAGATGAATCATCGAAAAAATTAAAGCGGTCATAATTATGCCCCATTTAAGTCCAAGAGTCCGAACTAAACCCTTTTGCATAAATCCGCGAAATAAAACCTCTTCTGATGTGCCAATTACCAAGATCATTATTATTAGTAAAAGAGATAGACTTACAATGTCAGCATTGTAGATGATAGCATCAATTTCTGTAGAGGAACTCCCGACGTCATAAACAATTTCAGTTCCAAAAATTAATTCTAAGAAGACTTCCATAAATAGTGATACGAATACAACTAAAAATACACCTATTACAGCAAAGATAATTCCTAATAAAATTTCCTTTATAACTCCTAATTTATTATATCCTTTAGTGGTAAATCCTAATATCGTCAACCGATTATTTAATGAGGGATTTTGGAGGTATTTCCCAACAAATAATACCGGTATTATAATAAAAACAAGCTCTGCTAGGGAGCTGAAAATTGTAACATATGGATTTGTAATTAAATCGTACAAATCTACAGTATTTAAATTGAGTATCAATATTATAGCTATTAATATGAATGCTACCATATTCATCAATATAAATGAAATAAAGGGTATACCGAGAGAACTTAAACTACTCCATAATTTTTGATGTTTAAGATCTAATAGTTTATCATCAGAAATTTTTAAGTATTCGGAGTACGGAGCAACATAAGATTTTGGTAGAAAATTAGGTGGAATACTTCCTTTTTCTTGAATATATGAGAGATCAACCCCACATTTCACACAGAACTTTACTTTTTTTACTTTTGGTATTTTTTTACCGCAAATAGGACAAAAGGACCAATTTATTTTATTTCTTTTTGATTCGTCCATATTTTCAATTTGTTGAGAATTATTTGTGTCCGTCAGGTATCACTGATTCCTTTAATTATAATCTAATAAATACATACGAAAGTAAATTATTAATTGTTATAGTTTTAAACAAAATATATCGATTTTTTTAAAATTTATGAGTTGTGACTTTTAATGTGCAAAATAACAGAATAATTCCTTATTTTCCATTTTGATTGGATTCACAAACCCGTATCTTTCAAACTGGATAGTTTTATTCATTTCAATATCTAAAAGTCCTAATTCTCCAAATCCTTTTCCTAATTTCCCATCTGGTTTAAGAATAGAAACGGATATATGTTTTTCTTCTGGGACCCAGTGTACGATAGAATAATCACGATTTAACTTTTCACTATGAAATTCGGCTTGAACTAATTTTTTATCCATATTTATGTTTTGAATTTCAATGTTCATTAAATCTTTTAATCTAATTATTTCTTGGTTTTTAATGTTTTTTACATCATTTTTTGATAAATGAATGATTAACCTCCCTTCCTTTACGGTTGATGTTATCAATCTTGTTCCCTTTTTTGGGTTAGAAGGTAATATTAATGGTTCAGCTTTTACCTTTTTTGAAGGAACTTTCTCAATAACCACTTTTACTGGATCCTCTACATAAAAATATCGATCAGAAATATCATCAATAATATCTTTATTTTTTGCATATAACCAATCAACCGAAAAACTAATTCCAGACTGAGACATTCCTAAATCTAGTAAAGCATCTTTAATTGCTTTAGGTTTAATTCCTCTCATACGTAGAGATTGAAGACTCCAAATACGTGGATCATCCCACCCAGTATAAATTCCTTCTTGGATCTTATTTCTGGCAGCTGTTTTACTAAATTCAAGGTGAGGAAACCTTAATCTTCCATAATATAATAATGATGCCTTTTTCCAGCCAAAATGATCCCACACGAATTCTTCAATCATTCCTTCCTTCATTAAATCAATCCCTCGAATGATATGAGATATTCCGAGTAAATGATCATCAATTGCCCATGAGAACTCCAACATTGGCCATACGATATATTTTGTACCTACTCTTGGGTGGCTAGCTTCAGAGATACGCATTATTATTTGATCTCTTAAAGCAGGGTCTTTTTGCTTCATACCTGTCTTCAATCTTACTACTGCTTCTGTCTCTCCATATTTTTTATTGAGCATATTATTCCATTCTTCTAAATTCTTCGAGATGGTCTGGGTCCGATGAGGGCATTCCTTTTTTACTTTTTTATATTTCTCTCTAAAAGTAGTGGCATCACAAAAGCATACATATGCCATACCATCATTTATTAATTTTTCACAATATTCATAAAAAAGTTCCATACGTTCACTTTTATAATAAACTTCATCAATTTTGATACCCAACCAATCAAGACCCTCTTTTATTAAATCATAGGCCTCAGGTAATACATACTTTGCTTTAGGACTGTCTCGCAGTGATTTTGGGCTTCCAATTGTATCGTCGTAAACTAAAATCAATTTACCATTATACCGTCTTACATACTCATCATTTAATACGATCATTCTAGCGTTTCCGATATGTAAAGCACCGCTGGGATAAGGGGCTAAACGCATTACTACTTGTTTAAATTTATCCAAATCTGGTAAATCCGGTAATTCTTTATCCTCTTCAGTTGATTCTTTTTTCTCTAAAGCAGTTGGATCAAGTTGTAAAAGTTTTTGTTGTTGCTGTTTGAGATCTAATTGCATTATTTCCTTAATTACCTCATCTAAAATCGGGAGGACTATTTTAGATTCACTCCTCAAATCTTTCCTTTCTGCCATCAATTTACCCATAACTGCTTTTTT
>Ga0180438_10007860_pt1 | contig 13739 bp, 7 predicted proteins | sample SS_ome_12_FD_132455 | JGI IMG/M metagenome (GOLD analysis project Ga0180438, IMG submission 132455) | Hypersaline lake sediment archaeal communities from the Salton Sea, California, USA - SS_3_D_2 metaG | ecosystem: Environmental > Aquatic > Non-marine Saline and Alkaline > Hypersaline >... | reverse complement strand
CGTGTCGGTCGAGTGGGGGGTCGGAGATTCGCGCGAGGAGGGCGATGGCATCGGAGTAGTCGGCCAAGCTGGCCCGAACGGCGGCCAGCGCGTAGATGGCCGTGGGATCATCACCCCCGAGAGAGACGGCCTCCTGATAGCTGGAAGCGGCCATCTCCATAAGCGTGACAACAGCCTGGAGTCGCACCGAGGGCAGCAGCCCAATCAGCTCCCCATATGTCGTCTCCGCGGGTCGGAAGGAGTGCGCCTTGAGCTCTGCTGCAACGCTGCGGTAGGCATTGCCGAGATCCAGCCAGGCCCGGGGGTCCCGCCGCCGCTCCCGCGCACGCTCGAGCGCGGCTGCGGCTTCGCCGAGCGTCCGCCCCGAGATCGGAACGGCCGGGGGGCGCCGACCGGCGTCGCTGTCGAGAGGCCTTTCGAGGAGGCGCCTTACCTCCTCCGGCCTCTCCCGCAATACGCCCAGGAGGGCGAGCACCGAGCGGGACCACGGCTGCCCGCTGCCGAACTGGCGCGCCCATTGAACGGCCTCCTCCAGGCGCCCCGCAGCGACGAGTGCACCCAGCCAGTCTTCGATGGCCCTCGGGTGCGGCCGCCCAGCGCTCGCCATGCTTTGCACCTCTTCGAGCTGACGCTCGGTCAGGCCGAGCATGGCCTGGGCAATGAAGTGATCGGGAACGAGCTCGAGCGCGCGCCGGTAGCGAACGGCCGCGAGGAGGTGATATTCGTCCGCGCGAGGCAACTCGTAGAGCCGCCCGATCAAGACTAGCCGATTGGCCGCTCTCTGTTGCGCGAACTCCTGCCGCCACTCGACGGAGGCAGTCCGGCCGCCCGAGGCGTATTCGACGGCCGAGCCGCTGGCGGCCAAGACCAGATCCGGATACGTAATCATGAAGTGAACGCGGCGCGCGGCTGGCAACTCGCGAAGCCGCCGGGCGGCGACGAACTCCATATAGCCGTTATCATCGGTGTTCACTTGCTCGCCGTCGGAGAGCCACTCCCTCACGGAGTCGTGGTCGCGGAGCAGGAGTGCAAGCACCTCTTCCGGCGCGCGCAGACCGATCCAGGCCAGATCCTCGGCCACGCCCGGGATCGCCATCCGAGTGGCGAAGGACGGGTAGTCGATGCGGAGTGGAGCGGTCATGCCGTGGATGACGCAGAACTGGTTGCGCCCGCCGGCCGAATGCCAAATGTAAACGTAGGGAAACACCGTCTGTATCGACCTGACCAAGACCTTGAGATCATTGAGACGAAGTCCGTGGATGGGCGTCCACGTGCTGAAGAAGCCTCCGGGCGCGAGCCGCTCGCGGCAGTCGCGCAGGTAGTCGACCGAGTAGAAGAAGCCCTGGCCCGCGAGCGTGGGATGGGCCAGGTCGGAGAGAATGAGGTCGTACTTGCGCGGCGTGTGCTTCACGAAGGTCCGGGCATCCTCGACAAAGACGTGCACGCGCGGATCATCCAGCACGCCGCGACTGATCTCGGGAAGGCGGGACGCGGCCTCGAGCACCGATTTGGATATCTCCACTGCATCGACACGCTCGATAGGGTACTGGCTGAGCGAGTAAGCGGTGCCGCCCGACCCGAAGCCTATGTGCATGATGGATTTGGGGTCGGGGTGAATGAGCATCGCGAGGTGGGCCTGAAGCCGCTGCGTCGTCTGAAGCTCGAACAGGGTGCCGGCCACATTGATGCCGTTGATGGCCAGCACTCGTGGGTCGCCCGGGCCTGCAAGTGCCTTCTGCACCGGCTTGACCCGCTCGATGGTGACGGTGCCGTCTATGCCCTCTCGCACCCACTCGATCTCGGTGTTCGGCCGGTTGCGCAGGGCACGCACCATGTCTTCTCCGGTGACTACTTGGCCGAGAGCGAGAGCGAAGACGACGGGGACCGCGAAAGCGCCCAGGGCCCTCGCAGGGCGCTGCCCCGCGCGACTGACGGCCGCCCACACGACAAGGCCGGCGCAGATGTTGAGGCCGGCCACCAGGAACAACGACCGCGGGGTGCCGAGCGCGGGTATCAAGATAAACCCAGTGGCCAAGGAACCGGTCACGGTACCGAGAGTGTTAACTACGTAGACTTCGCCGACCCCGCTGCCGATGCGCCCGGTGGCCCGTGCCCACAGCCCCGAGACGAGCGGGAAGACGGCTCCGATCAGAATCGTGGGCACGGCCATGACCAGCAGGGCCGCCACGAAGATCCAGCCGACCTCGCTCCAGAACCCGGGCTGGAACTTAAAGAGCCCGACATGCGGCAGCAGAAGGAACGCGCCCAGGCTAGCGGCTCCCGACAGGCCTATGAGCACTTCGAGCACAACGAACCACCGGAGCTGGCGGGACGAGCGCGAGATGGCGAGCGAGTAGACCAGACTGCCGATGGCGAGCCCCAGCAAGTAAACGCACAGCATTGCGCTGAACGCGAAGACAGTGCCGTCGAAGAGGAATACGAGCATCCGGGTCCAGAGCACTTCGTAGGCGAGCGCGGCGAATCCCGACAGCGCGAAGGCGAGGAGAAGCCATTTCCGCGCAGCATCAGGGAACTCCGCTCCCGCAACGAGCGGCACCGATGGACGCCAGGAAAGCGATGGCGCGGCCCGTCGTCCGAGGACACGGCGCACTCCGAAGGCGACGACGGCGACCGTGAGTCCGAGCGCCGCGCCGAACGCGTTCGAAGAGCGCAGCCCAAGTGCGGGCATGAGCAGAAAGCCGGCCGCGAAGCTGCCGCCGACAGCACCAAGCGTATTGAGACCGTAGAGCCGCCCGATGTGTGCCTCCATGTCCCGATCTCGCCGCACCACAAAGCGGACCAGCACCGGAAGCGTGCCGCCGAGCAGGATCGCGGGCACGACAAGTACCGCCGCGCTGAGCACCAGTCTCGCGACGGTCAGGACCGCTGTGCTCTCACCGGCCCATCGGTAGATCCAGGTGTAGAAGGGGGTCAGCAGCTCCGTGAGCACGAAGGGCAATAGCAGGGCGATGAGGGCGGCTCCCCCCTCCAACAGGCCGTACACGCGGAGAAGATCGGGGCGGCGGTCGGCGACTCGGCCGTAGAGCAGAGCGCCGATCGCGAGCCCTCCCAGGAAGACCGCGAGGACAACGCTGACCGCGTAGGTGGTGTTGCCGAACACGAAGGACAGCATCCGCATCCACACGACCTCGTAGATCAGTGCGGCGACACCGGAGAAGAAGAAGAGCAGGTGGATGGCGGCGACAGCCCAGGCGGGCAGTCGGACGTCCTCGTCTCGATGGGTGACGCGCTCGTCTTGGTCCATGGCAATCAAGGTTCTACGCGTGCCCTGCGGGGTCACACCCGCGCGCGGTGCAGTCTCACAAGAGGCTGCCCACGAGCACAGCCGTTCTCTACCTCGCCTCGCCGGAGAAGGTGAGCTGGCCGAATCGCGCGGGCACGTGGAAGTTGGGCGGATCGGAGAGCGTCGGAGACCAGCAGCTGAACTCGCCGCGCTCTGCGCGGTCGATGCGGTAGAAGTTGACCCGCCAGGTCTCGCCGTCGACGGGAGCACGACCCCCGCGGCCAATCTGGGAGAAGGGAAGAGCGACCTCAACGGTCCACCGCTCATCCACATCGCTGCGGTCGTCCAGCGTTCCGACCACCTGCACTGCAGAGTGTATATCGCAGTTCCAGGAGACGTCGGCCTTCATGAAGTGGCGGTCGCCCGACTCCGGGCATTCGATGGCGGCGTCGAAGATGACGTTATGCGGGCTGAAGTTGAACTCGTAGTAGCGCGTGACGTCGCCACACGACGAGATGAAGGCCTCGACGACCTCCTCCTCGTAGATGGGATCGTCGCGCTCTTGCATCGTGCCCCAGATGTCCGTATCCACGCAGACGAATCCAAGGTAGAGATACTGATCGTCCCAGCAGGCCCGCACCTCGGTGGGGAGCTGCGGCTCACCCTCGCCATCCACGAGGCGGAAGTCGCCGACGGGCTCGAGCTGAGCCCAGACGCTCTCGCTGAGATGGCCGTCGATGACCATTGGCTCTTGCGTGCGACGGCAGACGTAGGTTGGCGGTTCCATCGGTGCCTCCCTCCGTGCTTCGCGCTCCCGGCCCGCCGGGGCCGGCTCATCGGGGATCTCGGCGGGCCCTTCCAGGTCGACCAGCGGGGCGACTGCAATATCGTCGAGACAGATCGTGCCCGACGGCGTGCGGTTCTCCCGGATCTCCGCGAGGTATATCGACTCGAGGGTCACGGGCGCCTTGGCGTTCTCCGGCAGCCACGCGTTCAGGCGACGCCATCGGGCCGACCACCTGACGTGATGTGCCAGGTCGAGTACGGAGGTTCGCCCGGCTGCATCGCGTACTCGGGCCCGCAGCCATCCATCGCCCCCATCTCCCAAGACCGCCACCGAGATGACGCGGGTCTCCGGCAGGGCCAGGTTCAGCACTGCGTGGGCGGTCCGAGTGCCGGAGCCCTTGGAGAAATCGTAGCTGAGAGCCAGACAATGGTTGCCCCGGCGCTGCGGGTCCTCGACTCGCTCGACTGCACCGGGAGAGCCCAGCGGGCCGCTTCTGTACGACCAGTCGCCGGGCGCTTCGAAGTCTTCGATGATCGCGCTCTCTGCGCCGACGTCCAGGCGGGCCTGGCCGCACACATCACCAACCTGCGCGGTCACCGTGAGGTGGCACTCTTGGGAGGGGGCATGAAGGAGCCCGGAGGGATCGATGCGTGCGCCCGCCTCGGCCGGCTCACAGGTCCACATGACGGCTCCCTGCGGAAGCTGCACCGGCTTGCCGGCTTCGTCGTAGGCATGAGCGCAGAACTGCTGGGTTTCGTCGGGTTCTATCCGCGCCCGCGCTGGGGTGACGACGACCTGGGTGGGTCCCGGCGTGACGCGCATGACCATCGCCGCGCTGAGATCGCCCAGCTCGGCGACGACCAGGCCGGCAATGGGAGAGGCGACCTCCGCAGCCGTGAAGACACCCGACTCGTCAACGACCCCGAGAGCGGGCGCGCATCCCCAGCGCACTTCCTGTGGCTCGACCGGCAGCGGATTGTAGTACGTGTCCATCCCGCTCGCCGCGAGTGCGAGGCTGTCGCCGCACAGCAGCGTAGCGGAGGCGGGAGCCAGCGAAAGCTGTGTCGGCGGGCCCGCCGGCGCGCTGCTGAACAGCCCGAGGCCATTGGCTACCGCGCGCGGAAGGCCGCTGGCGGGCGAGTTGACAACCCGATCGTGGACGACCATGGTGGTCGAGCCGCCGCCGTCCAAGTTCATGGCATCTATGCAGCCAAGCTCGAGAAAGAGCTCTCCCAGCTCGTACAGCGTCATGCCGTCGCTGTAACGCGGCTGCCGGCCGTCGACCGTCACCAGCACGAGGCTTCCGTCGCGGATGCCCACGCCGGTCCTCGGGTGACGCCGAGAGGCGAACCGATCCGCGAATCTCTCCTGCATGTGCTCCACGGAGATGAGGCCGTCTCGTACGAGGCGGGGACCCCCGCCCACGGCCTGGCGAATGTCGCCGACGTCCGGGGCCATTCGAAGTGACAAAGCGAGCGTGTCACCTACGCGAACGCGGCGGAGTGCGTAGGCAGAGACTCCGCGGGCGGCGAGCACAGCCCCATCCGGCGGAATCCGCTGGCAACAGGTCGTGGCAATGCTCGCGACTTTTGCCGTTATCTCGGCATTGGGGCGGACCGGACCCGACAAGCCTACGAGAGCGAACTGTGTTGTGTCCGCGTCGGCCCGTGTCTCCTCGCCGAAGCGGGGAGTGAACAGGATCAGGTCGGCATAGCCCGGCGGATGGTTCATACCCGCGATCTGCAGCAGCACATCGCCCGGGCCCCGCAGCCAGGCATTGGCGCGGAATCGATCAATGTGGGCGGTATCGTCTGCGAGGACATAGAGGACAGACCGTGCTGGATCGGGGAAGGTGACAAGCTCGCCGTCGAGCACCTGCAGACCGAGGGGAACCGCCGAGTAGTCGCCGCCCGCGAGCGCAAAGAAGTCGCCGTTCACAGCGGCCACCGGCCGCGCGACGAGCGACGCCTGTGTGGCGAGCATCTCGGCGAGGGCCGTCCGGCCCATCGTGTGCCCGCCCCCGAGCAGGGCGCGCGCCTCCAAGTACTCCTGCGAGAGATCTGCCTCCACGACATGAATGGCGTGGGGTCCGGCCGGCCGGTAGATGTGCGCATAGGTTGTGCCGGGAGCAACCGGCAGTGCTGACTCGGCCGCGGCAACGGCCGGCAGCGCAAGCAGCAGAAGCGCAGCCAGTGCTCCCAGACGAACTCCGCGATGCGAAATCCTCATCGGTGCCACCCCTGCCGTCTATCGTGCGATCACCTGATGGCCGCGAACTTCCCCGCCCGCGGCTGGCGGTCCTGCCGAGGCACGGGAAGCGCCGGGCTGCGGCGGCTGCGGGAAACCAGGTGGGGAGGGTCTGGAGTCTGCAGCGCACGCCCGACTGCCAATACCATATCCATCTGTGGAACAATGCCTGCTGGCACAGCAAGGAGACCAGCGCTCCTACCGCCGTCCCGAGGGGAGGTCACGCTACATGCAGAGAGGAAGGCTGGTCGCTGTCACAGCCGGGTTGTTCGTTGCCTCGGCATTCTTGATTGCGATTTGGTATACCGCGGGCAAGGCACAATCGGAGCTGCCCGCGCTGAGCAATGCCGCTCAGAGCGGCGACATCGTAACTGCACAGCGGCTGCTGGCCGAAGGGGCAGACCCGAACGGCGGCGACGGGCAAGGCCCGACGCCGCTGGCGCTCGCCGCATCAACCGCGCGACTGGACGTTGTTCGGCTGCTGCTCGACAAGGGCGCAGACGTGAACGTGGGGGGCGGCGCGGCCGTCTTCGCCGGCGCCTATTGCCCGAGTCCGGCGGTGCTGAAGCTTCTGCTCGAGCACGGGGCCGATCCGAACGCAGCGATCACCGTGGACCGCGGCAACGGCGCTTCGACGACCGGACATACCCCGTTGATCCGCGCAAGCCGGCTGGGAAGAACTGAGAATGTGCGTCTGCTCCTGGAGGCGGGAGCGAGCGTGAACACAGCAGACGGAGACGGCCGAACGGCGCTCCACCATGCGGTGGGAGCCGGTGAGGTGGAGGTCGCGGCTGCGCTGATCGGCGCGGGCGCCGATGCAAATGCCAGAGACCATGGCGGGGCCATTCCCCTGCACCTTGCGCGCACGGCCGAGCTGGCCGACGCGCTGTTGGCGGGAGGCGCCGACGCGAACGCGGCGACGGCCGCGGGCTGGACGGCTCTTATGTCTGGGGCTCTCCGCGGGGACGAGGACTTGGTCTCACTCCTGCTGATCCGCGGTGCTGAAGTCAGAGCCGCGGAGGAGGGCGGCTGGACACCGCTGCACTTCGCGGCGGCCAAGGACCACGTCGAGGTGATGAAGCTGCTGCTGGCGGCAGGCGCGGACGTAGGCGTCAGGAATGACGCTGGAATGACCCCGCTCGCGATGTCGAAGAGCGCTGGCGAGGCGAAGCTGCTCCGGGAGCACGGGGCGGCAGAATAGCCCCACAGCCGGCCACGAAACCACAGCATCGAGCGGGCTGAGCGATGGCGTTTCCGCGGCATGCTTGCGCCGCGTGAAACTTATCGGCCCTTTCCTCCGTATACCCCCACTGAGAGAGAACAAGATCCCTGGCGACAGGGGCGAAAGGGGACGTTATGCGGATTCGTAGGACGCAGTTGGCCGGGATGGCACTAATCTGCGCAATGCTCGCCGCCGGCGCGGCAGCAGTGGCCGCGACCGAGCCAGGTCAAGGAGCGCTGAGCGGCGAGGAACTGGTGTACGAGGGCGCGCCCATCGAGGTGGCGATAGACGTGAACGGCGAAGCGGCGACCCAGCTCCTGGGCGGCGTGCTCGATGCTGTTGCGGATGTGGTCCAGGAGCAAGTGTCGGCCATCGCGCGGGGCGAGGTGGAGGCGGCGGGCCCGTTTGGAGAGGCCGCGATGGCTGGGCCGCTCATCGGGCCGGCGAAGGACGTCATCAAGAGCGTCACGCGGGTCACAGTACTGGTGATGAAGCCGGAGCAGGCGCCGCCGGGCGACCAGGTCGCGGCCTATTACCAGGGCCTGATGACCGCCCGCGGGTGGACTCCTATGTTGACACTCCGCGCCGACGGAGGCGAGAATATCGCCGTGCTGCTGGCGCCGGGCGGGAAGGGGCTCTTCGGGGTCATTCGTGCGGATGATGACGAACTCATCGTGGGCCTCATCACGACCCGTGAGCCGCTGGGCGACCTTCTGGCGCAGATCGTGAGGGCAGGAGGCAGCGAGGTGCTCCCGAAGTTCCTGGCCGCGCGAGCTCGGGCGCCCGAGCCGAGCCCAGAGGCCGAGGAAACTTGCGAAGAGTCCGAGCAGCCAGAAGCATCGGAGGCGGGGCCGGAAGGATGAATTCAGTCGCTTTCTCCTCTTCCGAGAGGGCGGGGTCGTTGACCCCGCCCTCTCGCTTTTGCAGACATCGCGCTGCCACTACTCAACGAAGCCGCCCTGATCTGTACACCTGAGCGCGAACCTTTTGGCGTCAGAATGCATTTATACTGATGACGAAGTTCTCTCCGGCCGGGAGAACAGATGAGCACAGCAGCTAGGGAAAGGGCCGAGGCCGTGAGGCGCTCGGCAAAGGCTCAGGGCGCGTTCGAGGCGCTCGCCCGGCGGTTCTACGCAGGGGTCTATAACTACCTCTGCTGGATCAGCCGAGACCGAGGCCTCGCCGAGGACCTGACACAGGAGACCTTCATGCGAATCTGGGAGCATCCGCCGGAGCTGCGGCACGAACGGGCACTGAAGGCCTGGGTGTATCGTGTGGCCCGCAACGAGTTTCTCCAGCACCGGCGGCGGACAGGCCTCGATACAGTCACCTTTGAGGAATGCGGGGAGGCCGTGCAAGTCGATTCGGGGAGCCCGAGTCCGCAGCAAACCCTGGAGCGGGAGGGCCTCCGCCGCGCGGTGCGGGATGCCGTTGAGAAGCTGCCGGATGAGTGCCGCGAGGTGATCGTGCTTCACAATCTGGAGCATCTGTCGCTCGCGCAGACGGCAGAGGTGCTGGGTGTGCCCATCGGGACGGTGAAGTCGCGGCGGGCGAGAGCGTTCTCAACCCTCCGACACCTGCTTCAGGAGGAGGTGGAGACCGATGAAGTGTGATCGAGCAAGGCAAGCTATTTGCGACAGACCGGGCGGAGTGGAGCGCATCCTCCTCCGGCTGCACCTCCTCCGCTGCCCGGCCTGCCGCGCCGAAGCCGCGCAACTCCGCGCAGTCGAGGATGCCGTCGCGGCCCTGCCGCGCTTCACGCCCTCCCCTGAACTCCTGCCAACGATGCTCGCGCAAGCGCAGGCAGTAGCTCACAGTGTGAAAGGCAGAAAGGGGACGAAACCCATGAAGAAGCTGGTATACGCTTTGGCGTTTCTGATTGTCATCGGCCTTGTGGCCGGTGGGTTGCTTCTGCCAACGGGCAGGCAGAGCGGTGAGAGCCTGCTCGTGGCCGCCGCTCACGCCATGGGCCAAGCCAATACGCTCCACGTACGCGGCGAATCGAGCCTGGCGGATGAGTATCACCCGTGGCTGCTCGCCGAAGGCTCCTTCGAGCGGTGGTACTCGTCGGAAGGGTTCCGCTTCGACTTCTATGATGCCGAGGGGAACCTCATTCGCTCCGTCGGCGGTGTGACGGCGACCGGACAGGCATGGCAGTTCTACCCAGGCTGGCGTGGTTGGTGCATGGCGCAGATCGCGCGCCAGAGCCCCGGGGCGTCTGGCGGCGGCATCGGTGGAGCCGAACGCCCCGAAACAGAACCCACTGGCAGCATCTTTCTCTATGACCTGGGACCTGACCGAGTCGCCGAGTTCGTGAAGCTGAGCCGTGAGCGCTTTGCCAATGGCGATCTCCGTCTTGCCAGCATTGAGGAGCGCCGCCACGAGTGGCACGAGCACGCGGGCGAATGGCAGGGACGCCCCGTGACCGTGATCGAGGAGGACCTCGGGCATGATCTCGTATCCGGCGACCCGCGCGGCCGTGTTGAGTACTATCTCGATCCAGCCACCGATAGGTTCATCGGGTTGCATCAGTTCGGCCCGGAGTCGGAGGGGTATCCCTTGCAGGCCAGCGTGGACCTAGTCGAGTACGACATTGGGATCCCAGCGAGCACTTTCGCTCCCGATGCTCCGGGAGATGCTGAGGTGCTCGCGGGCGAGTACTACGTCCGCCCCTCGGGAGACATCCTCTTCAGGCCCGGCACAGACTCACGCGTCGCCTCCCTCTCCGGCGCGGCGTATGAGGACCTGCACTACGCAGGCATGGGCGCCTTGCCTTGGGAGGAGGCCGAGGCCTCCTACCTGGCCGTCTTGGAAGAGGATCCCCAAGACCACACGGCGCGAGAGTACCTCGGGCGGATGTACACCCGTTGGGGCCTTTTCGAGGATGCACTCGCCGTCCTCCCCGAGACTGATGGCGGCTGGTCGGGGCTGAACCGTGCCTTCTGCTACGACGCTCTCGGCGAGCGAGACAAGGCGCTCGAACTCTATGAGAAGCTGAAGGACTGTGGACACGACAGCATAGCGCAGTGGGCGCGGCTCGGCCTGAAGCGCCCGACTTGGCCGCAGGACCTGGACATCACCCCCGAACCCGACGAGTTCGTGCTCAACCCAAGGCCAAGTTGGCGCGCTTCCGCGTTCAACTCCTCCCATCCGTTTACGCCAGACGCCGCCATTGATGGCGACCGCGCACAGCGCTGGGGCAGCGGCGGCGATCCAAGCAACGACGGCCAAGCGCCCGGCAACTGGTTTGAACTCGATTTCGGCGAGAGCACTCGCGTGAGTCGGATCGTGCTAGACCACTGCGGCATCTATTCCATCGTGAACGACTGGCCCCGCGGCATCCGCGCCAGCTACACCAGTGACGGCAAGAGCTGGCACGAGGTGGCCGTGAGTCCAGCGGGCCCGATGCAGCCGGCGACGGTCCGCTTCGACCCTCCCGAGACCGTGCGCACGATCCGTTTCGAGACCACGAAGTACCATACACCTGAATGGTGGAGCATCCACGAGGTCTACGTGTTCGGCCCATCTGAATGAGCGATGGGTGCTCATCTCCTCAGCGTGCAGTGGGGCAGCAACCCGCCTGCCCCACTGCACGTTGGGAGTGACGGGGCCCTGGCCTGCGCAACGTTAGAGATCGCGACTTCAGGAGCACAAGCATGAACACAAGGGGCACACCCGTGGCAGCAGTTATCCTGCTCGCCATCGCGCTGGCGGCCCCACAGCCGGCGACTGGAGAGCAAGTAGAAGGTGCTCACGAGTGCCTTCCATCGCTCCCGGCGGCAGTCGTGGAGTTCTATCTGCCGGAGGAGCGGGTGGTCGGCGAGGCGCTTTACCAGGTCTACGCGGCTCTTCCGGACGACGACGCCACGAGGTTGCATTCCGGTGACGAGCTCTGCCTGGACGGTGCTTCGCTGAGTGAGACCACGGCCACCAAGCTCGCCGCCTGGTTCAGCTCCGTTCGCTGGGGGTGTGATCCGCCGGCCGAGTCGCTGGATGTGGAAGGTGTCAGGGAATCGACGCTACTGTGGAAGTGCGACGACAACGTCGTCGAGTTCTGCCTGCAGAGCCCCCGCGAGGGGATCTGGAAGAAGCTCACTATCGCCTGTGCCCCCGACCGCGCCGAATGGGTCCGCGACGGCTTGCCCCTATTCCCGCACTGGTTCCACCCGGAAGGATGGGATGGCGGCCCAGAGCCTCCTTTCCCCCGACCTTCAGAGGCAAGCATCAAGGTACAGGAGATGGCTTGTCGATCGAGTGGCATCGACCCTGCGCATGGCATCGCCGGCATGCGCAGATTCCTCGTAGAGCAGTGGGAACTCCTGCGCGCCGTGTACCCTCTCTATGCCGAGTTGCCACGGGATGGACTGCGCGAACTCCATGCACAGGGTGAGCTTCACATCCCTTTCGAAGGTCTCAGTCCTCAGCAGCAGCGCTCCCTGGTGTCGGGAATCGACAACGTGAGACTCGCTCTCAATCGGGGCTTTGGCGTAGCGCTCGACCACGGCCGTCCCCGCGACGCGCGAGCACGTCAGTTCGGAATCAAGGAAATCGTGTTCCAGTGCAAGCGTTCCAGCGAGAACGAACTCTACCCGGTGCACTTGTCTGGCGTCGATCCGTGCCCACCTCCGTTCCGGCGAGTCTTTGTCTACATCGAGACTCCATACCCCCATCTGACCCAAGGCGGAGGCTGGGACTCCCATACTTTCCACGTGGCCATGCCACCAGCTCTCCAGCGCTCAATGATCAAGTGGCAACGCGAATACGACGAATGGCAGGCAGCCTGGCACGTCTACGACGGATCCCGCGCTCACATCAAGCCTGGAGCTCCTCCCCCACCCCGACATCCACCCGATCAAGCGGACACGGAGAGACCCCATGGCGCGAGCTAGATGTGGCGTGCTAACCTTGGTCGGCTTTGCGCTGCTCGCAGGGTCGCTTTCGCTGCAACCGATCTGGGCTGAAGCACCCCTCCCCTGCCTCCCGAAGAGCGTCTCCGAACTCTGCATCCCCGAGGAATGCGACGCCTGCGCTGCCCTCTATCCCATCTACTCCGCCCTCCCCGATTCCGACCTCGCACGACTCCACAGCGGCGAGAAGGCCTATGTCGCCCCGGCCTCGCTCAATGGCGATGCAGCAGTCAAGCTCGCGGCCTGGTTCAACTCGGCTCGCTTTGGCTGCGATCCGCCTACCGAGTCGCTGGACGCAGATGGTGTGCGCCGCTCAACGCTTGTGCTCAAGTGGGAGGAGAGCGTCATCGAGTTCTGCCTGCAGAGCCCCCGCGAGGGGATCTGGAAGAAGCTCACTATCGCCTGTGCGCCGGAGCGGGCCGAGTGGGTACGGAATGGCCTGCCTTTGCTCCCACATTGGGTCTACATTTCATGGGACGGCGGACACAGGCCTCCGCAGCCGCAGCAAGAGGGCTTCGACCTGCGCTGGCGCTCACTTTTCGGGGTCTACCGGGTTTACGCAGAGCTGCCGCCCGAGTCACTGCGTACGCTGCACACCCAATGCGAGCTGCGACTCCCCTTTCCCGACCTGCCGCGCCGGCACCAAGAATCCGTAGTCTACGCCGTCGACAAGTCCCGTCTGCTGAGCAACTTGGCATTTGGGGCGTCACCGGATTTCCGTCGAACGCCGGAGGCACGCGCGACGCATTTCGGAATCACAGAGGTGGTCTTCACCTATCGGCGGTCCCATCCGGACCTCCCCTATCCCTTGGAGAACAACCTCCCGGGTGTCGACCCGTGCCCGCCGCCCTTCAGGCAGGTCTTCGTGACTGTGGACGACTGCTACCCGCCAGTATCGGGGTGGGGCGGGGGCGAGCACACCTTCGTCGTGGCCGTGCCCGTTGAACTCCAGCGCTCACTTCTCGCCTGGCGGCGGGAGATGGATGCCTGGTTAGCCGAGCACAAAGGCGTTACAGATGTCCCGCCGTACCCGCGGCATCCGGCCGACTGAGGACTTCTGCCACAGCGGAGCAACGCGCCGGGACTTCCGCTCTCCCGCTTCCTTCTCTACCCGCCGAACTCCAAGAATCCACCCGCCTTCCGCGTCTATGCTTCCGGAAGCACAGGCGGACTGCGCCACCCAAGGGCGAACCGTGAGACAGTTTCGTCTCAGGTGGACGGGGAGAGCGAAGTGCATCGCGCAGATCGGATGTTGGTGAGGCGAGTGCTGGCCGGGGATGTCCGCGCGGGGGGGACCCTTGCCGACCGCCTGCAGCGGGACGTCTTCAACCT
>Ga0180438_10007856_pt1 | contig 13743 bp, 6 predicted proteins | sample SS_ome_12_FD_132455 | JGI IMG/M metagenome (GOLD analysis project Ga0180438, IMG submission 132455) | Hypersaline lake sediment archaeal communities from the Salton Sea, California, USA - SS_3_D_2 metaG | ecosystem: Environmental > Aquatic > Non-marine Saline and Alkaline > Hypersaline >... | reverse complement strand
ATTCAGTGACGGAACCAGAGATTGGAACGTGACTTGTATAGATGATGCGAATAATGTAAATACGAGCGAAACAAGGAATTTCACAGTGGATGCTACGCCGCCAAGCGTGTTCGATGTAAGGCCAGTACAAGGAACTAACTATAATATATCTACTGTGATTGAGATTGCAGCGAATGTGACAGATGCTTTGGCTGGCGTGGAAAATGTGTCTGCGAATATAACACTGCCTAACAGCAGCACTGTACTGATATACTTGAACCCAGTAACTGGCGACAAGTACAATGCTTCATATACAATACCTGCATTAGCAGGACAATACAATGTTACTTTCATTGCAAACGATACTTTCGGCAATGTAAACAATACTGTTACGACTTTCTTCTATGGTGTAGAAGGGATACAACCTGCAATTGCATTGAATTATCCACCTGATGGATTCAACAGCTCAAGCAGGACAATTAACTTCAATTGGACTGCAACAGATAATTTCGATACGAATCTTACTTGCAATCTGACGATTGATGGATCGGTCAATGCATCAGGCATAGCATCATTGAACGGTACTGCTACCAATTATACAGTAACAGAATTCGGCGATGGAACACATACATGGAATGTGACTTGCATAGATGATAGCAATAATGTGAACACGAGCGAGACAAGAAGCTTCAAAGTGGATGCTACGCAACCTTCCATCTCACTGAACTTCCCTCCAAATGGTCACAGTACGAAACAGACAGAAATTAACTTCAGCTGGACTGCTACGAATGGAATAGATACAAATCTAACTTGTAACCTGACGATTAACGGAGTTGTGAATGCAAGCAACATTGCATCATTGAACAATACATTGACAAATTACAGTGTAAGCGGATTCAATGATGGAATATACTACTGGAATGTGACTTGTATTGATGACTTTGATAATATCAACACGAGCGAGACACGGCAGTACACTATAGATACCACACAGCCTGCTGTAACACTAAACTATCCTCCTGACAATTTCACGACCACGCAAACTGAAATAAACTTTAACTGGACTGCCACGAACGGGCTTGACACGAATCTAACTTGCAATCTTACGATTGATGGTGTTGTGAACGCTTCAAACATTGCATCATTGAACAATACACCGGCAAATTACAGCGTGAGCGGATTCAATGATGGTACACATACTTGGAATGTGACGTGTATAGATGATAGCAATAATGTAAATACGAGCGAGACAAGAAGCTTCATTGTAGATACCACACAACCATCTGTCACACTAGTCTTCCCTGCAAATGATTATAAGACAACAATCAATTTCATCAATTTCACATGGATCGCATCCAATGGTTTGGACACAAATCTCACTTGCAATCTGACGATTGACGGAATTGTGAATGCTTCAAATATTGCCTCATTGAATAATACACCTGCCAATTATACTGTCACAAGCTTCAGTGATGGAACAAGATATTGGAATGTGACTTGCATAGATGACAGCAGTAATGTAAATACGAGCGAGACAAGGAATTTCACAGTAGATGCTACACCGCCTAGTGTGTTCGATGTAAGACCAATTGCCAATAGCTCATATAATATTAGCACAACAATAGAGATTGCAGCGAATGTCACAGATGCAACCGCAGGAGTAGATACAGTATTGGCAAACATAACCCTGCCGGACAGCAGTAATGTCTTACTGCCATTGACATCTGCCATAGGAGACAAATACAATGCATCATATACTATACCTGCCCTGCTAGGACAGTATAATATCACGTTCATAGCAAATGACACCCTGAACAATGTAAACAATACTGAAACTACATACTTCAATGCAGTTGATCAAGTAAGACCGTACATGATACTGAACTATCCTCCGGACAGCTTTAGCACCATAACGAACAGCATAACATTCAACTGGACCGCAATAGATAATTATGACACTAATCTGACATGCAATCTGACAATAAATGGAACAGTGAATGCGAGCAATATTGCTTCATTGAACGGCAGTTCAAGTGCGTATACTGTCAATAACTTCGGATTCGGAACCTATTCCTGGAACATTACCTGTACAGACGATTTCAATAATGTCAATACGAGCGAGACAAGAACCTTTTCTATACAGCAGACAGTACTGAATGTCACCTTGAACTTCCCTCCAAACAATTATCTCACAAAACAGACAGCAATAAATTTCACATGGACAGCAACAGACAGTTCAGATACAAATCTCACTTGCAATCTAACAGTTGATGGCGCTGTAAATGCAAGCAACATTGCTTCATTGAACAGCACACCTACTAATTACACTGTTACAGGATTCAATGACGGCATACATTATTGGAATGTGACTTGTATCAATGATGCAAATGGAATTGGCATTTCAGAGACAAGAAGCTTTACAATAGATACGACAGAGCCTGCAATCGCTCTCAACTTCCCACCAGACAGCTATTCTACGCAGCAAACAGACATCAATTTCAGCTGGACAGCAACAGATAATATAGATTCAAACATGACCTGTAATCTTACCTTAGACAGCACAGTTAATGTATCTGGAATAGATTCATTGAATAACACATTAACTAACTATACAGTAGCAGGATTGAATGATGGAACGCATTATTGGAACATAACTTGCATTGATGACTTCAATAATGCGAATACGAGCGAGACAAGAAGCTTTACTATAGATTCCACACAGCCATCTGTCGCCCTGAACTTCCCGCCAGACAACTATACAACACAGCAAACAGACGTAAACTTCAGCTGGATCGCGACGAATGGAATAGATACTAACTTGACTTGCAATCTATCTATCAATGGAATCGTGAATGCTTCAGATATTGCATCATTGAATAATACCATAACAAACTACACTGTCTCGAATTTCAGTGACGGAGTTTATAATTGGAATGTAACTTGCATAGATGACAGCAATAATGTAAATGTAAGCGAGACGCGACAGTTCACAATAGACAGGGTTGAGCCTAGCATTGTACTGAACTATCCTCCTGCAAACAGCACGATAAGCTCGAGCACGATCAATTTCAACTGGACTGCTACAGACAATGTAGATAATAGCCTGGCTTGCAGTCTGACATTGGATGGCTCATTGAATGCATCAAACATCGCGGCTTTGAATGGCACTGCTACCAACTATACAATAGTTGGAATAAATGACGGAACCCATTACTGGAACATAACATGTGTCGATGATCTGAATAATGTGAACACAAGCGAGACAAGAAGCTTCACAATAGATACTGCAGTTCCAAATATTATATTGAATTCTCCAGAAGACAATTATTACTCAAAGTTCGCAGACATCAACTTCAATTGGACAGCTAGTAATGGCATAGATACTAATTTATCATGCAATCTGACAATCAATAGCATAGTTAATGCTTCAAACATTGCATCGTTGAACAACACGCCTACAAATTATACAGTCACAAACTTCAATGAAGGAAATTATTCGTGGAACATCACGTGCGCGGATGATGCCAACAATGCAAATAGCAGCGAGACCAGGAAATTCTATGTAGATCTGACGCCTCCTAATTCAACCTCTCCTGCAAACCAGACAGTTGATATTGGACAGACATCAACAATAACATGGAAGATAACTGACAATTATGCTTCTGGCACATACTATGTAGAAAGGAACGGAGTATTGTTCAACGGACCTTCCACATGGTACAACAATACAAACATAATCATACTGCCGAACAATTACTTCCTGGGAACCTGGAATTATACAATATACTATAACGACAGCGCAGGAAACAATGGAATAGCAGACACTGTATTTGTAACGGTGATTGATAATTCAACTCCTTCATGCGCAAACTTGTCTGACCCTAACATCCCGCTGAGAGTAAATATAACAATAGACGGCAATATAAGTGACTGGGATCCTATACTGTCAAATGGAGCTGTAAATGTAATCACAGACCTGACAACTCTTGCAGGAGACAATGATACTGTTGGCACGGCTGACAGGGACCTAGTGCGATTCTCGTATACTTGGGATGATACTTACTTATATGTTAATTATAGAAGATTGAATTCAGGAGCCAACCAGATTCCTGTTATTATGTATATTGATACAGGCTTGGATGGAAGGATGAATAGTACTGAAAAAGTTGTTATATTCACCTGGAGCGGTTCAAACCAAAAATATACTTCGCGCCTTTACAATTACAATCCGCAGAATGTGGCAGATCCAATGCTCGGCAGTGGAAATGACATGCCAGGCAACGTGACCTTAAATAAGACAGTAGAGACAGGAATAGTTGGAGGCGCTACAGATGGCATCAGGCTTGAAGCGCGCCTCAACTGGAGCGAAATAGGATTGCCAGGACCTTCCCCAATAATAATACAGCCTGCGAGCGCAAGAGGTGACGGCACTATACTGCCTGATCAGTTAGAAGACAACATGAATACAATATCAACCCTATACAGCGCATTACTATTTGAACCAGACAGGGAAGGAACCACTTCTGCAGGCACTTCAATATACTATGACCACGACCTGCAGAACTGCGGAAACCTGATAGAAACAATAGATCTGTCGCAAATATCCAGCCAAGGCTATAATGTGACATTGTATTATCCAAACGGCTCAGCCATGACTGACACAAATGGATATAATGGTCCTGATGTAACATTAGACAAGGATAATTTCACAACAGTCATTGTAAAGATAGATGTGCCATCTAATGCAACAACAGGAACAGTGGATGTCACGCAAATAACAGCGACACCTTCAAATGTGAATACTTCCAACAAGACAGTCACAGATACCACCAACATAGCAGACATCTCTATATTGCCTAGCGCAAGGACAGTATCGACAACAGCAAATAAGATCATATTCTTGAACTATACAGTGTACAATAATCAAGGATTTAGCGATGTGCTCGAAGCAGCAGCCACTTCAAGCCAAGGATGGAACGTGGCAATATTGTACGCAAACCAGAGCAGCATATCTGATACTGATGGTGATGGACATCCTGATCTCGGAACTTTCCTTCCAAGCGAGTTCAAAGACATCTTGTTAAGAATAACTGTACCTGCGAATGCCACTATAGGAACAAATGATCTTTCAACCATAAGGATAAATTCATCTGCAAATCCATCACTGACAATAACTGCAACTGCAAATACAATTATCAGACCAAGACTGACATTAGATAGTTCATATAACAGATCAGTAGGAATAGGAGATAATACATATTATTTGATGACCGTCACAAACAATTGGAATGAAACTGACACCATAGACATTTCATATGCTACTGTAAATAATTGGGCGACTGCGTTCCTTGAAACAGACAAGAGCACTCCTTTGACAGATAGTGATGCTGATACTGTAATAGATACAGGCGCAATAGCAGGATTCGGAGGCACATTCCAATTCTATGTAAGAGTGAGTGTGCCTGCGAATGCAACTGATGGAGACAGCGATTTAACCACAATATATGCTAACTCTTCGTTGAATACTTCTGTATTTGATGTAGAACACATAAACACCAGTGCAAGAATCTTAGTCACATACAAGGATGCAGCAAGGACCCTAGAAAATATAACATTCTTAGTGACTGAAACAGTATATGCAAGAGCGCACTCATTAACTGTGAATGATGTATACTTTGAATGGATAGATCCAAATAGCACTGTTGTGAGAACAAGCCCAGACATACCAGTATCTGCGCAAAATGATGCTGATGACTTCCTGGCCACGAATATCAACATGGTCTTGGGCAACTGGACCATTGTATTGTTCAATGCGCAGAATGACGCAGAAATCGCAAGAACAATATTCTATCTAATAGACAATACTCCACCTTCCATCACATTGACAGGCTGTACACCAGATCCTGCGAATGCAGGAGATACTGTAACGTGCAGCGCAAGCATAACAGACAATGTTGGTGTAGATACTGTATTAGTGAATGTTACTCTTCCTAATGGCACAACAGTACCGCAAACAGTGACCTGTACAGGAACCTCATTATCGCAGCAATGCAGCATCAGCTTCAACCAGACAGTGATCCCTGGAACCTATAATGTGACCTGGTTCGCAAATGACACCAGTGATAATATTGCAATAGAAAGAGATAATTTCACAGTGCCTGACAGGAATCCAGTCGTGACCCTAATCAATCCGCCTGCCAATTATGTAGACACCAATCCATTGTTCAATGTGACTTTCAACTGCAGTGCCACTGATGATTTCGGCCTGGTAAACATCTCGCTGTATATTACAAACAGCACAAACGGAAATTTCGTATTGAGCAATACTACTGCGGTCTCTGGAACCAGTGCAAGCGCAGGATGGACATTGCAATTGATAAGCGGAGTCTATACCTGGAACTGTCTTGCCTTTGACAATGGAAACAACAGTGATTGGGGAGACCAGAACAGGACAATAAGCAATGTGACTGCTGCAGCGCCTTCTGCAGGAGGTCCTGGAGGTGGCAGTGGTAGTTCTAGCGGATGGACTTATAGAAAAATACCTGCACCAGAAAAAGAACCTCCTGGACCGCCGACAAAGATATCAGATGTAATAAAGAAGTACGGACCAAAAGAAGAGCCAGAAGTAAGAGAACCTGCACAACCTATCGAAGAGAAAGAAGAAGTTTCTGAAGAAAAACCTGGAATGATAATACCTACAATACTGTTATTGATCTTCATACTATTGTTCGTCGTATGGTACTACTGGCGCTACATCTTAGGAGGAAAGAGAAGGAAGAAAGACTATATCGAGCATAAACCGTATGACATGCCTACAAAGAGGCTTGAAGAGCTTGACCAGGGCTGGGTCAGGATGATCAAGAATGCAGAAAGACAAGTGAAAGAAAAATCAGGTCTTGTAAGAGAAATGGTAAGAGAGAAGCCTGGCAAACATGCTGAAGTTACCAGGCCTGCTGTGCCTAAGATAAAGATCAAGGAATCTGCAGGAGAAGGACTTGATCAAGGATGGGTACAGATGATCAAGAATGCAAAACGGGTTGCAGTCACAAAACAACCTAGAAGACCTGTAATGCCTGAACAGATGCGCAGGATTTTGCCGAAAGAAGAGAAGCTCATAGAGAAATTGCCTAAGATCAAAATAGAAATGCCTAAGATTGATTTGGACAAAGCAAAGAAGTATGGCGCAGTCGTAATTAAAGGACTAGAGCAGGTAAAACAATCTGTCAAAGACTTGAAAGTTGAGACAAGGAAATTAAAACGGCCTGTCAAGAAAATAAAACCTAAGCCAATAATAAAAGACAAGCAAGAATTTAAAGCGACAGTCAAGGAAACAAAAGTCGTCAAAGCAAAGCAGAGAAAAGAAGACATCATCAACAAGATGCAGAAGGCAATGAAGTTCAAGGACAAACAGCCAGCACTAAGGCCTGCTGTCATGCCTAAGGTTGTACAGCAAATAAAAGAAAAGCCTGCAAGTATCAAGGAAAAGAAAGAACCGACAGACCAAAAGAAAGAAAGCAAGGATCCTGTGATCGATAAGCTGAAGAACGTCTATAAGTTGTAAAATAGCCCCGCGCGGATTCGAACCGCGGTCGCCAGGGCCAGAACCTGACATGATTGGCCACTACACTACGGGGCTGTTGAAGAGAAAGATTCTGAATCTGTTTAAAAAGGTTGTTGTTTTCTTATTTATAGAAGAAAGTGTATTTGTATTCCTTGACAATGTCTATTACATTGATCCTCTGGATGATGTCTGAATAATTATCCATCAAATACTGGACAAGCTTTCTAAAATCTGCTTCATTTTCGAATTCAAACTCAGGCTCCATATCCCACTCACCAACAACTTTTAGATTGTGTATTACATTGGGATTCTTTTTTAGATCGTTCCATAGCAGTTTTATTCTTTCTTTATCTGGATTTTTTATATATATGAATGTCTTGAAAAAATTGAGCCCTAATTTGTCATAATCAATTATCAGCCTGAAATTTATGATTACCTCTTCCTTCAATAATTTTCTTATCCTGTTCGCAACAGTCTTCACAGTTATCTTTGTATTTTTTGCTATATCAAGGGCAGAAGCTCTTGAATTTTCAGAAAGAATCCTGAGAATCTTAAGATCTGTCTCGTCAAGTTTTGCAGGCTTAGTTTGTATAGGCTTGATCAGTTCTGTTCGTTTCTTATTTATAAGAAAATTTCTCGGTAGAGAATAGTAATTGACAAGAACAGAGATTGTCTTGTTCAATATGTATCTATTTCCCAGACTTATTATTGTGTCCTTTATCTTGTTCAGCTCGAACATGTCCTTTACAGTGCACGAGATAAAACAATCCCATTCACCCCTACAGCTCGCAATCCAGATAACTTGTGGAATCTTTTTTACCTTGCTATAGAATTCTTCTTCTGTCTTAAGAGGAATGCCATTAAACTTTATGCAGATCTTGAAATGCATGAGCCCCAGTTTGTGAAAATTTGGCAATGAATGATAGCCTGTGATTATGCCTTTTTTTTCTAGCTTTTTGATCCTATAATGCACGACCTCAGTGCTCAAGCCTACTTTCTTGCTTATTTGAGAATAACTCGCTCTTGCATTCTTATCCAGTTCATATAGTATCTTCCTATCCTTTTTGTCTATAAGCATTATTTTTAATAAAATAGTCTTTTTATATAAAAATCTTTCTTTTTATTAAATTTTGGGAAACTAAGTTTTAATAATATAGCCTTCTTTAATTACTGTATAGTAATCAACGGAGGCAATAAAAATGAAAAAAATCATATTTGCGTGCATAATGCTTGCGCTTGTATTGACAGGCTGCGGCGAAAACATCACAGGAAATGCAGTAGATGACACTGTAAAATTAGGCGCGATCCTTCCTCTGACAGGAGGAGCTGCACCTTACGGAGAAGCTGCAAGAAATGCACTTACAATGGCTGTCGAAGAGATCAATGCAGACGGCGGAGTGAGAGGAAGAAAGCTTGAAATCATATTTGAAGATAACAAGCTGGATGCAAGTACTTCATTAACTGCATTAAACAAACTTGTTGACATAGACAATGTAGTAAGCTTGGTTTCTCTTTCGAGCGCAAACACTTTAGCAATGTGTCCAGTTGCAGAAGCAAAGAAAGTTCCGATAATGGCGATCGCGACAAGCGATGCAATAACCACAAGATGCGGAGATTTCACATTCAGAGTCACTTCTCCTGACAGTTTTCAAGGGATAAAAATGCTTGAGACTGTAAAAGAGATGGGAGTAGAAAAGATTGCAATTGCATACATCATGGATGAATACGGAGTAGGACTATCAGAGACACTCGTAGAAAAAGCAGATGAGTTTGGAATTAAAGTTGTGGCTGTTGAATCTTTTGAAGTGGGAACAAAGGACGTTAAAACACAGCTGATAAAGATAGATAAAGAAAACCCTGAAGCGATATTGCTGGTTCCAGTACTTGCAGAAGGGATCGTGTTTGTCAATCAGGCAAAGCAACTTGGTATAGACATCCCGATAATCAGCGGAGAGGCTCTTAAGGATGACAGTTTCTTCGAGGGTGCAGGAGATGCTGTTGAAGAATTGTACGTCACATTCTTTGCAGAAAACAGGAATGAATATGCTCTAAACTTCAAAAGCAAATACGATGCGAGATTTGGTGTAGAGGCGTCTGACATCTTTGCAGATTTCTTCTATGACATGGTCTACATCTATGCACAAGCGATGGAGAAGAACGGTTTTGATAGTGAAGACATCAAAGATGCATTGTACACTGTCGAATTCGACGGAGCATCAGGCTACAACAAGTTCGATGAAAACGGAGATGTTGCAAAACCTTTTGCATTGTTCAAGGCAGAGAACGGTCAGTTTGTAGAACAATAATTTTTTCTTTTATTTTTAATTTATATTTTCCTATTTTAAAGAAACAAAGATAGCCCCGCGCGGATTCGAACCGCGGTCATTGGATCCAAAATCCAATATGATTGGCCACTACACCACGGGGCTGTTAAGAATATCAGAATCCAGATTCATTTATAAATGTTACTTACAGCTTGTTTATCTGCTCTACTCTTCGCCTGTGTCTTTCTTCTTTTTCAGCAGGCGTCTCCAGGAAGACTTCGACCATCTTCATTATCTCTTCTTCCTTTACATCATCTGCTCCAAGGCAAAGAACATTCGCGTCATTGTGTTCTCTTGTCTTCTTTGTCTCTTCAACTGAATGGCAGACAGCGGCCCTAACTCCTGAAAACTTGTTTGCGACCATTGCCATGCCCTGGCCTGATCTGCAGATAAGAATACCTTTCCAGTCATCATGTTCAGAAATATCTCTTCCTACACGTTCTGCGAACTTAGGATAATCATCATTAGGATCCATCTTGTAAGGACCAATGTCCTCGTATTCAAAGCCAAGATCGTCCAATTTCTTTTTTACTTTCTCTTTCAGTTCAAAACCGCCGTGGTCTGCGCCGATAACTATCATAGATAACACCTCTTTATCTTTTCTTTGTGCCGAAGCCAATAACTGCTACTAGCAGCATTACGACTGCAATTGTGAATATGCCAATGCCAGAAAGCATCGCAATCTCAGATCTGTTGCGCAGGAAAAAACCGCTCACTTTCTTTCCAGCATCATTTCCGCCTATATCGATTGTCTGGAAACCTGTCGCAATCTTTTCTGGTTCTAGCTTTGTGGATTTTGTCTTGCTCAGATCATAGGCTGACGGGCAGGTGACGAGCAAATCTGCACTGTCCAATAATTGGCCTCCTGCATAATCCACAACAACATTTATAGGATACATTCCTCCCTGTACATATTCTGCAACATTCGCTGTGATTGATTTCTCAAGAATATTATTGTCAGGAACCGCCTTTATTATGTCGCTGTCCCTTACATCTATGCCTAGCAGATTATTAAGTACTGTGATAGTCATTGCTTCTGCATTCCTTCCCCTGTTCTCTAATCTTAGGTTGATCTGCACATTCTCACCGCATAATACGCCTGCAGGAGTTATTGTTGGTTTGTACAGATAAACATCTCTTTGTCTTCTCAATATCTTCAACGGAAATACGAAACTCGCTTTCTGTGAATTTCCTTCATCGTCTGTGCCTGCAGCCTTCATCTCCACTATGTAATCTCCAGGAACTACATCCTCAGGAATGTCAAAAGAGACTTCCTTGTTTGTTTCCTCATCTTCGTCCAATCCAAATTCCCTGAACTCAAAATAAAGATCATCTGTTCCTTTGATGTCATTTATGGTAACTGTCATGTCAATACCGTCAATCTCCATTCTTTGAGAAGCTGGGAACTCGTTCTCCACATTGATCGTGAACTGCAGCAAGTCCCCTGGATTGACCTCCAGCTTGCCACTGTCTTTTTCAATGTTGGAATACAATGCTCCTTCTACATAAGCATCAATTGTGTTGAACTTCAACTCGTCTGCGTAAGCAGCAGTCGCTAGAAGAAACATGGATATGATGACCGCGAAAATGAATATCTTTCTCATTTATAACATCCCCCTATTATATGGCTTTTTAACTGGATTGAATATATAAATATTACGATAAATAATCGTAAAATAGAGAATTCTAATAGGATTTTGCTATATAAACTTCATACTTGCCTTCTTTTCCGCACTGAGGACAGTTGTCTTTTATATGAGGCTGGTCAAATGGAATATTAAGGATCTTAGCGCCGCCTGTCTTGTCCTTAATCCAGTCCTCGCACTCTGTTTCGCCGCACCATACAGTCTTCACCAGCTTCTTATCCTTTATTGCCTGGACAAGTTCGTCCCAGCTGGTTGTGGTTATTGTGTTTTCTTCGATGAACTTCTTAGCGTTCTTGAAAAGATTTTCTTGTATCGCTTCGAGCGTCAAAGTTATTTCTTTTTTCAGATCGTCAAGCTTCACTGTCTCTTTCTCGCCAGTATCTCTTCTGACAAGAATTGCCTGATTATTCTCCAGATCTCTCGGACCAATCTCTAGCCTTATAGGAACGCCTTTCATCTCCCATTCATTGAACTTGTACCCTGGCGAAAATTCTTCCCTGTCGTCAATGATTGGATTAAATTCCTTCAATTGTTTGCCAAGCTCATTGACTTTCTTCAAGACTATTTCTTTTGTCTTCTCAAACAGGATAGGGACTATCGCAATTTTATTAGGCGAGATCTTTGGCGGCAAAACAAGCCCTTTGTCATCGCTGTGAAACATTATCATAGTACCCAAACTTCTTGTACTGAAACCCCAGCTGTTCTGCCAAGCGTGCTGGATTTTCTCATCTTTATCAAGATAAGTTATGTCAAAAGCCTTTGCGAAATTCTGTCCTAATAGATGCGAGGTTGCACCTTGTATCGCTTTTCCTGTCGGAAGAAATATCTCGACGCTGGTAGTAGAGTCTGCGCCTGCGAATTTTTCTTTTTCAGTTTTTGTTCCTTTGAAAACAGGGATCGCATATAGGTCTTCGAAAACATCCTTGTAATAATCCAAAATCTCAAGCACTTCTTTCCAAGCCTCTTCTCTTGTCGCGAAAACAGTGTGTCCTTCCTGCCACAGAAACTCTCTGGATCTCAACAAAGGAACAGGATGACTGAATTCCCACCTGACAACATTGCACCATTGATTTAATCTTAAAGGTAAGTCTCTCCACGATCTTATCCATTTCTTGTAAGAAGGATACATGATTGTTTCAGATGTTGGTCGTATAGCAAGTTTTTCAGCCATCTCATTATCTCCTGAATGTGTTACCCATGCAACTTCTGGACTGAAACCTTCGACATGTTCTGCTTCTTTCTTAAGATAAGATTCCGGAATGAATAATGGAAAGTATGCATTCTGCACTCCGCTCGCTTTTATCTTTTTGTCGAAGTATTCTTTTGCAATCTCCCACATTGCATATAATCTCGGCCTTAGAACATAACAACCAGAAACATCAGTATACTCTATTAATTCAGCCCTGTCTAAAACTTGAGTATACCATTCACTAGAATCTTCAGCTTTCTTCACTGTCAACCCATGTCCTTTCTTTCCTTCCCCGTCTTTGGCCATAATAAATACTAGGGTCTGATTATGCTATTTAAAGGTTTTGGCAAAGTTTAAATATTTGAGCGTTCCACGACAATAACAGTATGAAAAGAACAGCTGACCCGACAGAAGCCTTACACAAAGGGCAAAGGATTGCAAAAGACATGTGCGATTGCGCAGACTTTCTAGAGGAATTAGAATATCTTAGGGCGACACTGGCTGGAGAGGACATTATGGAAACCGGTCTGGACAGACTGCAGAATGCAGCCAACATGCCTTCTTTTGATGAATTAACTTTAAAGATCCTGGGATTTCTTGGTTTTGATTTTACAGAAACCGCTCCAGAAGGGACTGCCCCATTATACCACGGAGAAGTTTCAGACAACATCTTTTACAGGAGAGCAAAAGGTGGAATGCAAAAAGCTATCGTCGATTATGAACTAGGTTATCTAACAATTAGAGGTCCTGGTGAAGAAGTCGAAACTTTACAGATAGCAGATCTCATTCAAAAAGGCCTTGACAAACCAATCAGACTTTACGATTTCTAACTAACTTTTACAAAAGCTAGGATCAAAAGATAGAGGATTCAGCAAAGCTGAATCCGCTGAGAAGCCATAGAAAATAAAATGGGCCTGCAGGGATTTTCACCTAACTTTTACAAAAGCTAGGATCAAAAGATAGAGGATTCAGCAAAGCTGAATCCGCTGAGAAGCCATAGAAAATAAAATGGGCCTGCAGGGATTCGAACCCCGATCTGATGGT
>Ga0180438_10007854_pt1 | contig 13744 bp, 11 predicted proteins | sample SS_ome_12_FD_132455 | JGI IMG/M metagenome (GOLD analysis project Ga0180438, IMG submission 132455) | Hypersaline lake sediment archaeal communities from the Salton Sea, California, USA - SS_3_D_2 metaG | ecosystem: Environmental > Aquatic > Non-marine Saline and Alkaline > Hypersaline >... | reverse complement strand
CAAACCGCCGAATCTCACCAGAGAACTCAACTAACCTTCCAGCCGGACTTCGCCCCCTCATTTGCTTACAGTAGATGAGGGGGCGAAGTCCGGCTGGAAGGTTAGTTGAGTTCTCTGGTGAGATTCGGCGGTTTGCTTTCCGGACGTAGAGTTATCCGGTTATAATGAAGATATGAAAAAGAGCATTGACGAGATAGCCAGAATTGACGGGCGGTATAGTGCTGAGATGATAAAATTTGTTTACGAAGGCCTGTCTTATACAATCGATAAGTACCGGCAAGAGGCCGGGCACATCAATGGCGAGATGTTGTGTGAAGGTCTGAAGGATTTGGCACGACAGAGATGGGGGCGGCTGGCGAAGCTGGTGCTTGAGCAGGGTGGCGTTAAAAGCAGTCGTGACATTGGTGAAATTGTGTATTTAATGATAAGACATAACTGGATGAGTGCTCAGAGTTCCGATTCGATAGAAGACTTCGAGGGGGTGTACGAGTTCGATGTGGTTTTCAAGGGTGAATTTGAGTTTTGAGCGCAAATGATTTGTCGAGAGTCAAAAATGCAAAAAATTATTTGAAGGTTAAAGTTAAAAAGTTCATAATAACATAGTTTATATTCAGAATTTGCTGATTAAGGAGTTTTATGGGTTCTGTACTTGATGGGTTGATTAGATTGCAGAGTATTGAGAACAGGTTGCGGGCGGCCAAGTCGAAGCTGGCTCGCTGCCGGCGAAATGTGATTTTCCAGGAGAATCGGGTCAGGACACTTCAGAATGCACTGGAGGCCAAGAAGGAAGAAAAGCAGCTTACCAGGGTCCAATCAGACCGTTTTGAGCTGGAATTGAAGAGGAGAGACGAATCAATAAGCCGTCTGAGGGCCTTCCTTAATACAGCGAAGACCAATAAGGAGTACGCCGGGATTCTGACACAGTTAAATACGACCAGGGCGGATAATTCGAAGGTTGAAGAGCAGATTCTGGAGTTGATGAAAGATATCGAGGCTGATGAGTCGGAGTGCAAGGAGCTTCAAAAGCAGATAGATGAGCAGAAGCAGGAATTAGAGCAGACCCGCACGCAGGCTGAATCGGCATCGGTAAAGCACGAGAGAGATATCAGTGAGATTCAGGGCCAATGGGACGAGCAGGCCAAGTGTATTGAGGCTGAGGCGCTGGAGATATTTCAGCGTGTGGCGGATACTTATGACGGAGAAGCTTTGGCGGTTATTGAACCGGAGGAAGGCAAGCACGGTGGATATACGTGCGGGGGGTGTTTTATGGGTATAACAGCCGAGACGGTGAATGTGCTCATGAGCAAGGATGAAATAATCCGGTGTCCGAATTGTACGCGGATACTGGTGCTTGGTGAAGAGGGGCAGGGGAGTTAAGTTTTTTTGATTTCTAAGGATTAAAATTGGTCGAAAAGCTCGACGGCCTGAAGATTTATACAGACGGAGGCAGCAGGGGCAACCCGGGGCCTGCGGCAGCGGGGTATTTATTGGTGGATTCAGAGGGTCGGCAGCTCGAGGGCAGAGGGATTCCGCTGGGCACAAAGACCAATAATGAAGCAGAGTATTTATCTGTTTGCAGTGCACTGGAGGCTGCGGGGAGGTATTCGCCGCGTGAGATAACGCTTTTCAGCGACAGCGAATTGCTTGTCCGGCAGGTTAACGGCGACTACAAGGTCAAGAGTAAAAATATCCGGCCGCTGTTTAAGAGGGTTGTTGAACTTCTGCGAGTCTTTGATTGTTGGCGAGTGGAACATATTGTTCGTGAGCGGAATGAGCAGGCTGACAGGCTGGTGAACCGGGCGCTGGATTTCGGAGAGATGGTGGCATTAGAGGCTGCGAGGCATCTCGATGAGGTGGCTGGCGCAGATGGTGGCGGCCGTGAACCGATTCGTCTTGGTGTTCTGATAAGCGGAGGCGGCAGAACGCTGTTGAATATAGATAAGTGCATCAAGCAGGGCAGGATTAACGCAGAGGTTTCGCTGGTGATAAGTTCGCGTTCTACGGTGAAAGGTGTTGAGAGGGCTCGGGAAGCCGGTTTTAATGTTAAGGTAATCCGCAGGAAGGATTTTGCAGATGTCGGTGCTTTCAGCGGCAGGCTGGAGTCCGAGCTGGTCAAAGCGGGAGTTGAGCTGGTAATCCAGGCGGGGTGGCTTTGTTACTGGAAGATACCGCAGAGGTATGTAAATCGTGTGATGAATATACATCCTGCTTTGCTGCCTTGTTTCGGTGGTAAAGGGATGTACGGCCATTATGTTCATGAAGCGGTTCTCAAGGCGGGCTGCAAGGTAAGCGGCTGTACGGTGCATTTTTGCACGAATGAGTACGACAAAGGCCCTATTATTATTCAGCGGGTATGTCCTGTTGAGCAAAATGACACGGCGGATAGTCTTGCCGAGCGAGTATTTGGGCAGGAATGTATCGCGTATCCGTTGGCGATAGAGCTTTTTGAGCGAGGAGAACTGGTTGTTCATAATGGCGTAGTAAAGAAAAAATCCGCTCTTCAGGGCAATAAGCCGGCCACAGGTGGATAAAACTCAATCGTGAGCTCTATAATTGTGCGCTATGATTTGTCCCTGAATGACGTGGTGAAAGGGGTGTTACGAGATGCAATTGAACAGGCGACAGAAAAGGCTGGTCGTCAATCTGGTAATAGTGTTTTTTGTAACGGTGCTGTCGATATTTGCGATGGTGAATTTCAAGGATTGGATAAATCGCTCTGAAGCAACTCGTGCGATGAATGTGCTAAGCCGGAATATTATGATGTACCGCAAGGAGCATGGGATGGTACCGGCAGGATTGGTTATCGATAGCTGGAAGGAGAAATTACCCGGCTCGGTTCGTCTCGGAGATGTTACGTACAGGGGGCGGTGGCTCGACCTCGATTCGACAGGTGCGGAGATACTGGCTTATACTCACAAGCGATATAGTTCGTCTTTTGTGGGGGGAGGCTACCTTGTTTTAAGGCTTAACGGGACGGTGGAGTGGCTGGATGATGAACAGTTCAAAGTGATTTTAGAGCAGCAGCAAAGCCGGATGGAACGAGAGATACGCAAGAGCACGGGTGGTTAGCCGGTCAGCTGTTCCGGCTCAACAGGTTGTCGGCAGTTAGAGTTTTTTCTCGCGAGGAGAGAGGTATAGTTTTCATTTCACAGCAGCTTTTTCGCTTTTCTCGTTTTTTTTGACTTTTACGCCGGTTATTTTGAGGTGGTCTTCGTCCATGACATCGACTTTAATAGTGTTTTTATTTTTGAATTCTCCTCGCAACATACCTTCGGAGAGCGGGTCTTCGATATAGTGCTCGATTGCTCTTCGCAGTGGTCTTGCGCCGAATTCCGGGTTGTATCCTTTATCAATGAGGAATTCTTTTGCCTGGTCGGTGAGCTCGAGCCTGAGGCCATGTTCGGTGAGCCTCTTGAAGACCTTTGCAAGCTCTAAATCAACGATGACCTTTAGGTCCTCACGGGTGAGCGGTTTGAAGACGATGGTATCGTCAAGTCGATTTAAGAATTCCGGTCTGAAATGACGCTCGACCTCTTTGTGGAGGATATCTTTCATCTTTTCGTAGTTGTCCTGCGGAGTTTTCTTCCCGAAGCCGAACCCGCCCTGGTTTTTGATGAGGTCTGCCCCTATATTGCTTGTCATAATGATAACGACGTTTTTGAAGTCCACCTTTCGACCGAAGCTGTCGGTAAGTGCGCCTTCATCCATAATTTGCAGAAGTATATTGTAAACGTCCGGGTGCGCTTTTTCAATTTCGTCGAGCAGGAGAACGGCATAAGGACGGCGTCTTATGCGTTCGGTAAGTTGGCCGCCTTCCTCGTAACCGACATATCCAGGTGGAGCGCCGACCAGCCTGCTGACGTTGTGTTTTTCCATAAACTCACTCATATCAAGCTGAACAAGTGCATTTTCGTTACCGAACATAAATTCAGCCAGTGCTTTTGAAAGTAGAGTTTTTCCGACGCCGCTGGGTCCGAGAAAAACGAAGCTGCCCATAGGTCGATTCGGGTCTTTCAGGCCGCTTCTGCTTCTTCTGACAGCTTTGGCGATAGCGTGGATAGGGGCGTCCTGTGAGACAACTCGTTTGTGAAGCTCAGTTTCGAGCTCGAGGAGTCTTTGAGCTTCTTTTTTCTCCAGTCTTGTCAGCGGTACACCTGTCATCTTGCTGACAACCTCTGCGATGGTTTCCGTGTCAACCGTACCGGTGGTTTCTTTGTTATTTGTCGACCATTTACGATGCATTTCGTTTTTCTTGTTGGTAAGCTTTATGGCCTCGTCTCTCAAGGCGGCGGCACTTTCGTAATCCGCGTTTTTTACGGCTTCATCTTTTTCTCTCTGGAGCTTTTCGATTTTTTCTTCGATTTTTGTAAGGTCCGGCGGTGGTGTCATATTTTTCAGTCTTATGCGAGCGCCGGCTTCATCGATGACGTCAATTGCTTTATCAGGCAGGCATCGGCCGGTAATATATCTTGAGGACATTTCGACTGCCTGAAACAGAGCTTCGTCGGTAAAATGCACTCTGTGATGTGCTTCGTAGTTGTCTCTCAGACCTCTCAGGATTTCGAGAGTCTCTTCTCTCGATGGCGATTCGACAATAATTGTCTGGAAACGTCTTTCGAGCGCACCGTCTTTTTCGATATGTTTTCTGTATTCGTCAAGCGTAGTAGCGCCTATGCAGTGCACTTCACCCCGAGCGAGTGCGGGTTTTAAGACGTTGGAAGCATCGATAGCCCCTTCAGCACCTCCGGCACCGACAAGAGTATGCAGCTCATCGATGAAAAGAACGACATTTTTAGCGCGTTTGACTTCGTTTATAACGGCTTTGATTCTTTCTTCGAATTGGCCCCGATATTTAGTTCCCGCGACCATCATAGCGAGGTCAAGGGCGACAATTCTTTTATTTTTAAGCAGTTCCGGGACTTGTTTAGCAATGATTTTCTGGCTAAGCCCTTCGACGATAGCGGTTTTCCCGACACCTGCCTCGCCGAGGAGGACGGGATTATTTTTTGTTCTTCGGCAGAGGATTTGTATTAGCCGTTCGATTTCATTTATTCTGCCGATAACCGGGTCGAGTTCTCCGTTTGATGCAAGTTCAGTCAGGTCTCTGCCGAAGCTATCGAGAGCAGGGGTTTTGCTTTTTGTTTTTCTGGCGGAAGCCGGCCCCATTTTCATACCGATAGCGCCCGGTGTGTCGTCAACACCTGCGCCGAGGAGGTTCAGCACTTCCTGTCTGACGCCTTCAAGTTTCAGGCCGAGGCTCAAAAGTACCTGTGCCGCAATTCCCTCGCTTTCGCGCAGAAGGCCAAGCAGGATGTGTTCAGTACCCACGTAGTTGTGGTTCAGTGAACGGGCTTCCTCGATGGCATTTTCGATAACTTTTTTGGCTCTTGGTGTTTGCGGCAGCTTTCCCATAGTAACCATATCCGGGCCGCTTTTAACGAGCTTTTCGATTTCGAGCCTGAGCTTTTTTATATCGACGTCCAGGTTTTTCAGGACAGTAGCTCCGACACCGCTTCCTTCCTTAACCAGTCCGAGCAGGATGTGCTCTGTACCGATGAATTCGTGATTGAATCGCTGGGCTTCCTGGTTCGCCAGCGCCATAACTTTTCTTGCCCTGTCGGTGAAACGCTCAAACATTTTGTTCCTCTGATAAAAAGATTTTCAGGTTTGTTTTACCCTGGTTTTTTGCTCTGCATTTACTCTTATCTATTATAACTTTTTTTAACCTCCGCTGTCAAATACAGTGTTTTTTGTGTTTCTAAAATATTTTTTGGCTGTTGTTTTATATGTCTTAGAGTTTGGCGATGTTCACAGTACAGACCAAAAATCCAGTGGGACAAGTGTTTTATCGTCAAAAGTGCCGTTTCACTTACGCAGGATTTGTAAAATTCTTTCCAAAATCAGGCTTTTGGGGGCATTTCTGGCAGGTATTCGAGGCCCGATAAGGGGGTTTGGGAGGCTTTGTGGTCGGTGTCTCTTTGGCAGGTTGCAGTGATTATGCCGGCTTTAGTCTGGGCGGGACTTTGCCGTCGGTGTACATCCTGGCCTTTAGACGGGTTTTCTGGATTCAGGATTTATTATGCCCTCTAAGAAAAAGGGCTCAGCTTAGTTTTGCCTCAATCTGTTTTAGAGCCTTCATAGATTCTTCTGCGATAACCTTTCCGCCTGGTGAAAAGTCAAATACCTCCAGGGAGACCCACTGGTTATAGCCTCTGTCTTTGAGTGCCTGGAATGATTTTACAAAATCGTTCACAGCATTTCCGCATCCCAGGTGTTTTCCGTCCATCTCCTGTACGTGGACGTGGTCTATGTGGTCATAAAAGTTTTTGACCAGCACATCCAGCGGCTCGGTTTCATCGACGGTATTGTGGAAGTCGAACATCATCCCTATAGCGGGATTGTTGACCTTTTTGACTATATCGAGTGCTTCCTGAAGGAGGTTGACTACATCTGTCTGGTCACTTCCGAGGTGCTCTAAGAGGATTTTGACGTTCCTTTGTTGTGCGTGTTCGGCTACAGCGGCGAGGCCATCGGCGAAGTGTTTCTTTGCCTCTTCGACCGAGATTCCAACCGTGTTCCTCTGATTCGGCGAGCCGAAAATCATATACGTTCCCTTCAGGTCACCACAGAAGTCGATTAACTCATTCAGATAATCGATGCTTTTGAGCCTCACTTTTTTTTCCGGTGTGGTAAAATGCAGGCCTTTCGGAGGCGGTGCCAGCAACCAGTGCAGACCGACACATTCGAGTCCCTCATCATCCATTGTCTTGCGCATTTCGGTGCGGGAGTTTGCATTAATTTCGGCAACGCCTTTTTTGACGAGAGTAAACGGGGCTATCTCGACACCCTTGTAACCGGCGTCGGCTATTATTTTACACTGCTGCGACCAGGGTTTTTCCTTCATACTCTCGTTGCACATAGCATATTTGAAGCCTGTCCAGCCGGCACGCTTTGTTTCAGGTTTCTTTTTGCAGCCCGTCATCACAGAGCCGGCGAATAAACCGGCCGTTGCCAGGGCTGTTGTTTCTACAAATTCACGTCGATTCAGTTTTTTCATTTCGATTATCTCCCGTATTTAGAGTTGTTATGAGATTTTTATTGCCGCGCTTTATAATACCAAACCCGTATCAGATGTAAAACTTTAATCCGGCAGGTGCTTTCATCGGGCAAAAGTGCCGGTGAAGTTCGGTTTTCAGGCCGAGATTTTGGAGTTCTTTAGATTGACAAATCGGTACGTATAAGGTATTATATTTTAGAGGGTTAGTAGTAGTGAGGTGGTTCTATGAATATTGGAATAGACAAAACGGCGAAGCGGCAAAGGCCTGTACTCCGGCTTGTTTTGGGGTCTGTTGTGCTGCTGGTATTGATGATTATATCAGCAGGTGTTGCGTTATTTGCGTATTATCTGGGAATTTTGCCGGCCTTGCTTATTGTGAATATTATCGGTTTTTTTGGTCTATTCGCTTTTTTGATTGTGGGTTTCTGGATTGTTTTGAAATCGGGCGGGGTAGCGGAGGTGCTCTGGAAAAATATCAGCAGGCTGGATGAGCTGCGGGCAGGTCAGATGAAGTCTATTGCCGCCCTGAACAAAATTGACCAGAACACTCGCCTCAGTGAGACCACAAAGAAGATAGCATTTCGCGATGTAGAGAAGCGTTCGCTTCGAGACGCGGTAATGTACAGGCTTCAGCCTCAGGATTTTGACGGTGCGTATGAAATAATAGATGAGATAGCTCATTCAACTATTTTCAAGCAATTCGCCGAGCAATTGCGGCAGGAGGTTGGCAGGTACAAGGCCGCCACTGACAAAGAGCGTGAAGGCCAGATAATATCCCATATAGATAAGCTGCTCGATAATTGTGAATGGGGCAGGGCGAGCGCGCAGATAGAGAGGCTGATTGCAGCCAACCCCGCTTCGGACGGAGCCAGGCAGATGCGTCAGAGATTTGTGGATAAAAAGCAGGAGCGCAAGAAGGTACTGCTTAATGCCTGGGACAATGCGGTAAGTCGCGAGGCTACCGATAGAAGTCTTGAGATTTTGCAGGAGTTGGACCAGTATCTGACTCCCAACGAAGGCCTTGCGCTGCAGGAGGCGGCTCGCGATGTTTTCAGGAACAAATTGCATAATCTGGGGGTGCGGTTTTCAATGGCGGTCTCCGGGAGTCAGTGGGAACGGGCACTTAAGATCGGCAGCCAGATAGTTAATGATTTTCCTAACAGCAAGATGGCCGAAGAGATTCGTGAGAAATGGGATGTTCTGGAAAAAAAGGCCGGGAAGCAGACGTCGGCCACGAAGAAAAGTTAGTCATTGTGGGGGCAGTTGCGGGCTGTTTGACAAGTGCCAAAAGGGCGTTAGAGTAAATTTGCAAAGACGGAGTTTATAATGTTTAAGAGCAAGAGATGTGGATGCATATGGGTGGGCATAGCGGTTTTTTTGTTTGTTTCAGTCGGGAGCGAACCTGCCGTGGCTGACTTCACCGCCGGCAGTCTTACCGAAACGATGAAAATAGAAGAAGACCTTATGGAGCGTGGTGGAGGTAAAGGCCAACCCGAGGGGCGAATAACACAGACAGAGTCTGAGGTTGTAAAGTCTGAGAGCGAATCTTCTGTGCGACCTGAGCGAGGGAGTTTGATTGATATGGTGCCTGCCGGGGTGGTGTTTGTTCTGGGAATAAACAATTTTGAGTATACACTGAGCCAGTTTGATTCTTATCTTTCCGGAGTTTCACCTATGCCGCGTGCACTTTCGGTGATGTCGCGAATGCAGTTAGCGAGTGTTCTTGGCGGGCCTCAATTGCAGGGGGTTGATATGACCGGTGACCTTATGGTTTTTGTGGTACCTAAGCAAGCCGGAGCAGTGGAGGGATTTGGCGGTTTTTTTGTTAGTTCTTTATTGCCGGTGAGTAACTTCGAGAAACTTATCAGCAGCAATCCGAACTGCGGCGAGCGCGACGCCAACGGTATTTGCGCTATTACGAGCGCTGCGACTGGTAATCTGGCGGCGGTGGAGTATAAAGGATTTGCTCTCGTTGGCAAATACGATGATTATGACAGGCTGGTCTCGATTTCTACTGCAAAAGAGGATGAGCAGGAAGAGTCGGCATTTGACGGTTTGCAGCACGAGCAAATAATAAGTAAACCGGTCTGGCTTTACGTTGATGCAGAGAAGTTATCAGAGGTCGTCAAGCCGGAGATGATGAAACAATTTCCGATGCCCGTGATGCCGGGGTCTCTTGGGGGGCCAAAGTCTTCCGGGATGTCGGATGTGGGTGATTTGCAGGGTGCCGGTTCGGCGGCGGGTGATTTGAATATGTTTCCGCAAGGTCTTGAGTCTATTATGGTTGCACTGGAGCCGAAGCCGGAAGTTCTGGATATGAGATTAGAGGCATCGGCAGAGGAGAATAGCGAAGTGGCCGGGATGCTGCGTGCTGACTCGAATGAGGTGCAGACTCTTGCACAGTCTCTGGGAGCCGTTTCCCCGCAGGAGGCAGGAAAAAAAGTTAAGCGTGAGGCTCGACAGTATATCTCCGGAGTGGGCAAGGCTGATTTAGTTGGGACTTATAATCTTTTGGGTCTTTTAGATTTGGCCGGTAAGGCCGCCGGGGGAGCGTCGCCGGGCAGTGCTGGTCAAGTTGAAAGCAACCTTTGTTATGCGGCACGTTTTGATAATGGCGGAATAGTAGTAAAGCTGGCATTGCCGAAGCAGCATCTGGAAGAGATTTATGCTGCGTCTTTGACGTCGCAGCAACAAATGAGTGGTCAGCAGCAGGGGAAAACCGGTACAGGTTTAAGTGAGATGCTGGCGCTTATGGGACAGGCCTCTGCCGGCCGGGAAAGCAGTGAGGTTCTGGGCGGCGAAGAAGGGGTGGTTTTTTCTCAGGAAGGTGTTCTGGATAAACCAACTCCGACACCGAAGGAACTTATAATCAAGCCTTTGGAGGGCGTAGGAGATGTCAGCTTTGGTATGCGTGGGGAGCAGTTGGAGGGGCTGCTGGGTCCGGCAGATAGAATTCAGGGCCGAGGTTATAGATATGAGAGGTATGGATTGAACGTTCTTGTATCTTCTCGTGACGGGACGGTTTTTGCTATTATGTGCGGACATCGCGGTATACCTGATTCACCAATGGTAACCAACTGTATATGCAGGACAGAGAAAGGGATTACGATTGGTTCATCCAGACAGGAAGTGTGTTCCGCTTATGGTGAGCCGTCGATGGTTAAAGGACGGGGTCAGCTTAATACGAGAAGTCGCGGCAGTCGCAGCAGGCGCAGCGAATCGTCAGGCGGACGTGTTATACTTACATATAGTGACATAAGGGCAAGGTTTGTTCTTGTTGATGATAAAGTGGTATTTATGATGTTTGGCAGTTCACGCCGGTAGTTACCCTCTTAGTGGCAATAAACCCGCCACGCCCGGACAGGTTTCAATTGCGAGCACTATAATCGGACCGGCTTTTTCTGCAATCGCCCCGGTGTCAGTGAAGGTCAAACAGTGACTGAGTTTTTACGATTGTTGCCTGTTCGGGGTATGCAGAGAATGAATGGAGGTGTAATTCATTCGCACGTGCTTCATAATCGAGGAAGCAGAACGGCGTCATACCCTGTGTCTGGAGGTGTGGAAATTTAACGAACATACCTCTTTTTTCGGCGAATTTTTCCAGGTCTCTGTGACTCTGGCAGTAGAGCTTAGGGCTCATTTTTTCGACCTGAAAATTTGTCATATAGCTCAGGGATTTGCTTACGGAGCACTTATGTGTTCTTGGACCGCGAAACCGGAACCGTTCGACGAGTCCTCTTTGTGGGAGCATCTGCCCCGGGGCACTTATTAGTTCAGTTAAGCAGTGGTTATCTGCAAAAACACTGACAACATGTGTGCAACCTGTAATCCAGAGTTGGGCCTCGTACATTTTAGTGTGGATGCTGCGGCCGGAATATATTTTGAATAGTTCTGGATGAATCGGCCTTTGAAACAGGTTGAAGGTTAACTCGGCAATGGCAACGTTTATTTGAGGTGATTCCATTTCTGCGCCCTTATCAAAATTCTGCAGCTTTAAGTCTAAATACATTATACAAAAATTGGTATCGGCAATTCAAGTGTAATATCAGTACTGGCAGGGGCGATTTGCCTGTTTATAGGACGGATATTCTGCAAGGTACAGCAATTCAAGGACTAATAGCTGCTTGTTTTTCGGAAAATTTTTGAAAAAAAATCGGGGTACTCGCTGCAAAGCATCCGCGATGAAAAACCGGTGTGATTCAGACAACAGGCTGTTGTGCCGGTCGAAGACTTTTGGCCGATGTTGTCAGTGTGTCGGCGGAAAGAAAAAGGCATTTATGAGTGTGGCAATAATGTCGTAGAAGGCGTGAGAACCAGCGGTGATGCCGAATCCACGTATTGCAAAAAGAAAAGCGAAATAGATTCCAGCGGTGGTTCGAAAAAAGAACTGGCTCCACTGGAACGGGATTGGTTTTGTAAAATGGCCGTTGAGGAATATTATGTGGTGGTGGATACTGAACAGCGCCGCCGAGATGAGAACAGAGATTAGCAGGGCGCTTTTGCGGTTCAATTGCAGTATGTCTTGCAGGAAGAACATAAGCAGGCATATCAGAATAAAACGGAAGACCATTTCTTCGTATATGCCTGCTCCTATCGAGGTAACGATGTTCGCCAGGAGGGAATCTGCGGGCATAGATGCCTGCAATTGGGCAATACAGGGAGCGTCTAACAGACAGATTGCATTTTGTATTTTTTGCAGATACAGTTGTGCTGCGGCGGTGTCACTTGTGGCGGATGGTGAGGTATTCAGTACAAAACTCAGGACAACAAGCGGGATTGCCAGGACGAGGCATTCGAGTGACATTATCCAGAGGTCGGCAAGTTTGATTGTCCATTTTTTTCGTGCAACAATCTGGGAGGCAAGTAATATAACCAGGACGGCGAAGGCCGGTGCCATCCAGGTGAGCCTGTCGCCGAATCCGATGTAGCTGAGTGCATTTTGCAGCCAGAGGAAGGCAACTACCCTGACCTGGGTGTTATTCAGGAGGCTGGTATTCATAAAAAATGTGCCGAATTCATAGAAGATTATGAACGGCAACAGGAAGACGATAGCGTAGATGGGTCGGCTGGTTCGTTCCAGGTATGAGCCAGATGAGAAGTTCAGCAATTGATTTGGTTCGAATTTGTAGTTGTCCTGCATTTTGTCTTTGGCCTGTGTCCTTGACGTAGATGTATTATTTGATAATTTCATGGATTTTAGCCGCTTTGCTTTTCGTCAGAGCTACAAGTTCTGCTCTCAGAATTGCAGAGTGTACTCAACGGGAAGGAAAATTACAATAGGGATTAGTTTTACAGAAAAGTGGTAATATGCAGAGAAAGAATCTTGAACAGATATACAAGTTATTGCTGGAACGATTCGGCAGGCAGGGCTGGTGGCCGGGCGAGACGAGATTTGAGATTATTGTGGGAGCTGTTTTAACGCAGAACACGAACTGGAAGAACGTGGAAAGGGCAATTGCTAATCTGAAGGAAGCGGGCTGTATGACACCGGCGGGTCTGAAGCAGCTTGAAATCGGCGAGCTGGCAGAGCTGATTCGGCCAGCCGGATACTATAATATAAAAGCGAAGCGTCTGAAGAATTTTATCGGGTGGCTTTTTGACAATTACGAAGGGCGTCTGGAGCATGTTGAGCAGTCGGCAACGGAGCAGCTTCGCGGCCGATTGCTTTCTATAAACGGCATAGGCCGTGAGACGGCGGATTCCATTTTGCTTTATGCTTTCGGCAGAGCGGTTTTTGTAATTGATGCTTATACGGCCCGTGTCGCATTCAGGCACAATCTTGCTTATCCGGACAGCGATTATGAGATGCTGCAGGAATTGTTTGCCTCGAACCTGCCGAATGATGCGGAGCTTTTCAACGAATACCATGCGCTTTTTGTCGAGCTTGGCAAGCGGTATTGCAGCAGGCGCAAGCCAAAATGTACCGGCTGTCCCCTGGAGCATTTACCCCACACCCTGGAGCCGGAGTATTATTGAAACGACTCTGCAAAAGTGGTATGTGACTTGGCTGGAGGTTAGCCGGTTTCTTATCGGGATTTTTTATAAGGCTCTCCTGCCGGATGAACAAGCCCCCTGCCGGACGGGCAGGGCTTGGGATTAATTTTGTCTTTTGATTTACTTTGTGCGGGCGATGAGAGCGTTTGCTAGGTTGCGAAGGTTTTGGGCCTGTGGGCCGAAGCTTTTCAAGGCGGCGACAGCCTGTTCGGCGAGTTTTCGTTCGAGCTGTTTCGTTTTTTCAATTCCCATCAGAGCCGGGTAGGTAATTTTACCGGCTTTTTTGTCTTTGCCTGCGGTTTTGCCGAGCTTGGTGGTCGATGCACTTACATCGAGGATGTCATCTGCCATTTGGAATCCGAGGCCGAGCTTAAGGCCATATTCTAAGAGGCTTTTTAGCTGCTGGTTATCCGCCGAACCGCAGACGGCCCCCATTTCTGCGGCACAGCCAAACATTTTGGCGGTTTTGTTTGTGTGGATGTATTCGAGCAGTTCTAGTGTCGGTTTTTCGTTTTCGGCGAGGAGGTCATGGATTTGTCCTGAGAGCATACCGGCGGGACCGGCCGCCTCGGAGAGTATTTTTATCAGCTTGACGGCGGTTTGTGATGGTTTGATTTTCCTTGTGAGAGTCTCGAAAGCCATGGTTAACAGTGCATCGCCGGTGAGAATAGCGGCAGCCTCGTCAAAGGCTTT
>Ga0180438_10007852_pt1 | contig 13751 bp, 12 predicted proteins | sample SS_ome_12_FD_132455 | JGI IMG/M metagenome (GOLD analysis project Ga0180438, IMG submission 132455) | Hypersaline lake sediment archaeal communities from the Salton Sea, California, USA - SS_3_D_2 metaG | ecosystem: Environmental > Aquatic > Non-marine Saline and Alkaline > Hypersaline >... | reverse complement strand
TTGCTAATACTGAAAGTTGTAATCGTATCCTGTATGCTTTATTTGCTAAATACAATAAAAAATGGGAGGATCATCATTATGCAATCTTCTAATCAAATTTACACACAGTTATTGACAGTACCCTGTATATTCCTCTTTTTATCATTTTCTCATTTTTACAATTGACAAAATTATAACGCAAAATCATAGTGGTTCTTGACAATAAAATAACCTGTACTATACTCGTATCAGGGAGGTTATATGCATCTATCATACGTAGTACTGCTTACGATCCTTCAGACTTTTCCACTGACATGGACGACCAAAACGCCCCAGCCTGTTGCTCTGGCCGGAAGCGGTTGCGCGGTTATAAATGACACCATATACGTTGTTGGTGGAAGGGACTCTGCGGGGAATCGATACCGAACCCTGTATATATACAATCCAATGAAAAGATGAAAACATACTATCCGATCATACTTGTCCTGCTATGGATCGTTCTTGCTCTGACGCAGACACCACGTTTTTCAGGACAGGAATATTTCTTTGCCGACGGAGATACATTACGAGTAAATTATTTCAGCGCGCCGTATGTATATGACTGGGATGGAGATAACGATAAAGATCTATTGGTCGGACAATTCGTGTACGGCAACATTCTATTCTACGAAAATATCGGCACACATCTTGAACCGGTATTCGACGCACCAATCTATCTGCAGGCGGATGATTCGATCATCACCCTGCCGTTCACTTGATGCCAGGGAGCAACAGTTGCGGTCGGTGACTGGAACGAAGACGGTTTGCGCGATCTTATCGCCGGTGACAGTTACGGGTACACAACACTCTTTCTGGAAACCGGTACAGGACTGCACAATGCAGGTCATATCCAGCGTGACAGTAGCGGTACACCAGTAGATATCCGAGTATCTGCTAATAGCTATCCTTACATCCATGACTGGAATGAAGACGGTAAAAAGGACCTGATCATAGGAGAGATCGAAAATGTAATACCGGATACCGGCAACATTCGTATTTATCTCAACAGTGGCACCAATGCTGATCCGCAATTCCGGGATTACCAGCTTATGCAGGCTGGAAACGGACATTTAAAAGTAGTTCATGCCCACCCAGTGATCTTTGACCTGGATCAAGATTCATTAAAGGATCTGGTGTGTGGAAACGAAAACGGTTATATTTACTTTTTCAAGAATCACGGTACGAATCAGGCGCCGTATTTCTACCCCGAATACGAAACGCTTATAACCGTTGATAGCACATTTCTTGATGCTTATACGAACTCGCGCATTCACATATGTGATTGGACAGAAGATGGCGACCCTGATATAATCCTGGGTGGTCAGGATGGATATGTCTGGCTCTGTGAGAATGCATTGAATTCGGGAATCAAAGAAAACAGCGGTATTGCGTCAACACATTCTTTGCGGTTGATAAATAACCCGGTAATGTATACAGCCCGCTTCTCATTGGTGCTGCCGGAAGGAACATGTACTTACCTGACCATCTATTCGGTATCCGGAGCATCTGTTGATGTAGTACCTCTGATGCCTGTTCATTCCGGTTCCAATACGATCACCTGGCATGTGTCAGAGAATCTTTGTGCGGGGATCTATTTTGCTGTTCTGAAAACTACCCGGTCTTATTATGTCCAGAAATTTTTAATCGTCAGGTAGCGGTTTTAGTCGCTTTCTTTCCGATAAAGGTCACCGTTGAACAGGTATTCAGACCAATAGGTAACACCTTTTTCTACAAAGACCTCATACTCATAATCAGATGTTGATCCGTTCTGCCAGTGTACAGTTAGTATGCCTTTCTTCTTGTCACCGCGGATCGTCCAGGTTGCGGTGTGCTGGCTTTCCCCCCCCGCCTGCCAGTCACCCTCAAAATCGCTGCCGTCACCACCGTACGCGGCAATATATTGCTCGTAATAACGCCCGTCTCCCAAGAGCGTGAAGTGATCTTCAGTATATGCAGTATAGTTTGACCACGTACCAGTGAAGTGCTGAACAAGATCATCATCTCCCATTTCCTTGCCCGCCTCATTGCCCGATAGGGGCGTCGGTTTTTTCACCCGGGTGAATTCGAGCTGGTATCCTTCCGGGAACCAGATCGTGAGAACATCGCCTTCCAGCGTATAGGGGTAATCCGTGTACCATATCTCTTCAACAACGCGGATCGCGTCTTCAACCAGGGAGTAGTTCGAAAAATCTCCGTCAAATACCAGTTCCATTTCCGTTAGGAATTCAAGGGTCACGGTTCCATACCCGGTCTGACTCTCCCACTTACCTTTCAAATCGGAAAAATCCGCCGCACTACCAAATACGATAAATATGAACAGGAGAAATACTGTTAACCTATCCCGTTGTTTCATACAACCTCCTGGCTGTTAGCTAATGACTTTGTCGTTTTTTCGCACCACCCTTTGGCATGTATCGTCCGGAAATATTCCAATGCCTTGTTGTATGCTTGCTTTGATCTATGTCCATCGCCTTTATGCTGGTACAGGTAACCGGAATAGTAATATCCCTGGCCGATAATCATGGGTTCTTCAAGAGAAAGGAAGGTTTTCAAGGCCGAATTAGTATACTCTTCGGCCTTGTTAAAATACCCGGCAATAACATAGAACCGACCAAGAAGCAGATCGATCTTGGCCTTTAGGCGTACGGTTTTTGTGTCAGCATATATGTTCTGCAATTCCTTGATCCGAACATGAAATTCCTGCATATTACCCTGTTGAAGATACAGTTCCGCGAACGATGAGACAATATCCATCACAACATCCCGGTTCCCGGCGGATTTATCATATGCCTTTATCAAATGGTCCTCAGCTTCTGTATACCGCTCCAGCATCAGATTCAGATCACCAAGGCAATGCTGTGCATAACTGATTAAGCTGTCCACCTTAATCTTCTGAGCGATCTCCAGAGCCTGCGTGAAATAATCCTGTGCTTCTTGATAATTTCCCAGATCATGGTGGATCATCCCGCAACCAGAAAGGATCATTGATTCCCAATCTTTACTGCCGATATCACGGTGAATACGCAGGCAATCATGATAGTATTCCAGCGCCCGTTCATAATTGCCTGAATATCCGTGCATGCTACCGATATTCATCAAGGATATCGCTTCATCAGTCCGGCTCCCGATCTCCTGGAAGATCACCAGAGTATCCTGGTAGATCTTTACTGCCTTTTCCCTGTCACCAAGCCGGTGATAAATATTCCCCTTGTTTGCCAGTGATTTAGCTTCGTAGAACCTGTTATTGATCTTGCGGAACATTTCCGCTGCTTCACTATACAGCTCCAGTGCTTTTTCATACTCACCATTATGTGTATAATAATTAGCGAGACTATGCTTTACCTGTGCGATATTCAGGGGATCATCGATCGATTCCGAAATACGGATCGATTCATCCAATTTCTTTAGCGATTTATCGTACTTCCCCTGGTTATATAATGCGGTTCCGATCGTCCGCAGAACCATTGCCATTTCCTTGCGTGCATTGAGATTGTTATATAATCCCAGTGCTTTTTCTGCTTCATCGTACAAGAGCGGATATTCATTCAAGATCTGGTAAATCGTGGACTTATCATACCTCAGATCTGCCTGGTGTTTGTCATCGCTGATCTGGAGCGCAAGATCAAGCGCTGTATCGAGATCTTTTAATGCACGTCTGGTATCCCCGATGAACCTCAGGACCTCAGCGCGTTTACGTAGAAAGTCGATACGGTGTGCTTGTTCCTCTTTGCTATCACCCGTAAGAAGTTCTAAAGCCCATGTATACAGCTTAATTGCCGCCCGATTCGCGTATGTAGCGCGTGCATTATCACCGGCGATCAGACAAAAACGAAGGCACTTATCCTTCTGCCTGGCAAAGTAGTAATGGACCGCCAGCTCATTGGCGATCTCATGCTCCTTGCCTTTATGCTGTTGCTCAAGATATTCACCTACCTGAAGGTGTATTTTTTGGGTCTTTGCCCCTTTCATATTATTGCTGTAGATGGCATTTCTACTAACCGCCTCAGCGAATTCATACCGGTCTTTGGATAACTGGATCAAACCGATCCGCTGTATATCATGCACGAGACCGAGAATGTGTCCCTCATTAAATCCGGAAATTAACTGTATAACCCCAAGATCGAACCAGCCGATGACCGATGCGATGTCGAGGATATACCGTGCTTCATTATTCAGACTGCGGTACTTTTTCATCGCGATATCCGCAAGATTCTTCGGTAAAATCTCCTGCTCGGGGATGGTGAAGATCCATCTGTCCTCCTCCACTCGCAAATACCGACCATCAAGCAAGGCTCTCATTATTTCTTCTATGTAGAAGGGAATACCACCGCTTTCCTGGATGATGTATTTGGTCAATTGCGTGTCAGGTTCTTCGCCAATGATCGCCTTCACTGCATCCCGGGTATCTGATGCCGTAAAAGGTTCAACATTTATCTCTTCAACATTCGCTTCCCGGCTCATATTCAGGAGAAAATCATCGAGCAGTACTGTTTTTTCTTCAGACCGGTGGATAAACACGAACACTAAGGGGAGATCGCGCAATGATCTCATTAGGTATTTCAACACTTCAACCGATTCCTTGTCGATCCACTGGATATTATCAATTACGATTACTTTTTCCTTTTCACCGAATTCCAGAAATTGCCGAATGCCTTCGTACAGCCGGTACCGATCCAGTATTGTATCCATGGTACCAGTTTGGTCCGGGTGGTCAGCAATCTCGGGTACCAGCTTGCTGATCTCTGTTCTATATACCGAAGAAATTTGCTGTATGATACTTGGACCGTGACGCAGTATATGGTACTTGATTATTTCCCGGATCGGAAAATACGAAATTGTATCAGAGAAGAAAATACAATCGCTCCAGATTATTTCTTTGCCTTTGATCTTCCTCAGAATTTCTTTTCCAAGGCGTGTTTTCCCTGATCCAACAATGCCGTATATCACGATCGCTCGAATACCATGTTTAACATCTAGTAGTTTTTTATGGATAGTATCCTTTTCTTCTTGCCGGTCAATAAATACTCTGATCGGTATCTGCGCCTTCTTTTCACGAATCGTACTCACCTGGTCCCGACCGCTCCGCTTCGCATCATATAATGCCTGATCAGCACAATTTAAAAGAAACCAGAGATCATCACCATCAACCGGATAAGATGCAATCCCGACGCTTATCGTTAACGACAGATCACCGAATGAATGATCCTTGACCGTATCGGCAATACGTCGGTGCATCTGTTCTGCGTCTGCTTTAAGCATACCAGGCATGATGCAGGCAAATTCATCCCCTCCATACCTGATGATCACATCGGACTTGCGGAGAAGTTTTTGCAGAAGATGCGCAAAATCCTTAATGATCGTATCACCGATCAGGTGGCCATGACAGTCATTAACCTCCTTGAAATGGTCAATATCGACCATCGCAATGGAAAATGGCTTTTGTTCATGGATGTACGCTTGAATCGTTTTTTCCTGTTTTTCTTTCAGAAAACGTCGGTTATACACACTGGTTAATTCATCGATATATATTGTGTGATCTTTCATTGTTATGCAATGATTATAGTAGGTCGTCCATGATTGTCAAGGAAATGAACTTGACCACCTTGCCAGCATGAGTATAATAGCAATGAAGGAGGAAATGTTATGGCTCATATAAGAAATTTATGGTCTATTTCAATCTTGTCCATTTTTTGCGTAGTAACGATCCTGTACGCTCAGATCGAGGATGTTCCTGCATCCCAGGAAATGATCGAAGAAGATGGAATGGGGGAACCAGCAGAAGCACCACCGGCAGAGAAGTCGGTTGACGCATATTCCGGTGCAACCGGAATGATCGATCCAGTAGAAATGCTTTATGAGGATTTGCATTCCAACGGTCATGTCGTGGTCCAGGGGATAGTGTTCAATAATGACAATACCTTAGCGATCGAATCCGATTCATGCCTTGACGTCATCGCAAAAATGTTAAAGGCTCACTCCAAAATGAATATCTATATTATTGGACACACTGATAACAACGCAGGTGTTCTATCTGGTATGATCAAATCCCAGAAACGCGCCGAAGCGGTGATGAATACTCTTTCGAGCAGATTTGAGATCGACCTGGACCGTTTGTTTGCGAGTGGTGTCGGACCTTTATCTCCGATCACCAGCAATGACACAGAAGAAGGACGGGCAAAAAATAACAGGATCGAACTGGTGATCCAGTAAGATTTAACGATCCACCTCACTTGACACCCCAGTACAGGTCTTTATAATTTTCATGGAGGTTACCATGAAAAAAACGGTACGTATTATAGGAATATTTGCACTGTGTATTATCGGTGCGTGTGTGATCATTTTTATCGTCGGGTGGCTCGTCGATGTTGGTGCCCAGGGACGATTGAAGAATGAAGGTGACAAAGCTCTTCTTTTTCTGAAAAAATATCAAACTGAGCCGGAGGAAAACGCCTGGGATTACTATCGTCTGGTGATAGAAGACCTGAAAGCAAGAGAAATAGGTTACGAGGTATCTCAATTTCTTAATCAGGAGATCGAATATTCTGACAAAATCGAACAGGAGATAACAGCGTATCCTGATGTTATTGAGCTGATCAAACAGGGGAATGCGCGATCCGTGTGCTGGATACCAATACGATATGAAGATGGTGCCGCGGCCAAGATCCCGGAGTACATGCAACTAACTGCAGCGGCAAAATTAGTTGGTGCACAGGCGCTTGTTGCCCTTGAGGATGGTAAAACAGATAGGATGCTGGAAAGAAATTTACTCGGCCTTGCGTATGCAAAAAAAATCGTCCATGGCACACCGATATTAATAAACTACATGGTTTCTCTCGTCATCCTCGGGGTCCAGCTCCACACAATCGAGATCGCGCTCATGCATGATGCATATGACACGGATCATCTTGAACAATTGAACGCAGCGCTTGAGACCTACGAAGAAAATCTACCCTCATTATTAACTTCTCTTGAAGTTGAGCAGGCAACCATGACTTTGACCGTATCAAAGTTGCCCCTTGGGAATCCAGTTTACACTAATATAGGTGTACTGCAAAGTAATATTCTGCAAACATTTGCTGAACGCCTTATCAGCTGGCGCTATGTTTTCTCGCTGCGCAATGCAATGGTTCATGCAATATCCTTTACTGATGAAATGCTCTCCGCCGCCAGACAGAGCATGGCCGGGAAAAAAGGTGTTACTCAAGATCTTGCGGTACTAAAGAGCCTGGAACAGAGCGATCCAGACCGCTACGCAAAAAAGAATCTGTTTTTTGCCCTATACATGCCGAATTTCAGAGGTATGTTTGCGCGTAAGTTGAACCAACAGGCGCGCGTGCGTCTCGTCCTTTGCGGGATACTCCTGCGTATTCATGAACATGGTTATGGTAACTTCCCGGAAATACTCGATGCGTTCGATCCATCGGTTGCGACAGATCCCTTTACCAATGAAACATGGGAATATATAATTAATGAAGATAAGATCACGCTCCAGAGTCCTGGTTTTGACCAGGATTATGACACCGACGATGATCTGGAATTGATTTTGTATCGTGAATAAGATTGGAGGAAATATGAAAATGATAGTTATTCTTTGTCTATGTGCGTTCTGTTTTGCCTATGCCGGGGACAGGATCGTCCGTGTTTACACCTCTTCATGGGATGACCTTGCGCGCATCTCTCCGAAATACGATCTGGACATCGCAAGCGCGCAAGGCGGCAGATGGTATGATATTGTCGCTGATCGCGCGACCATGGACCGTATCACCGAATCTGGCTTGAATTATGAGATCATTGTACCAAGCATTGCACTTACTAAAGAACAGGTACGCGGACAATATCATTCATACGACACAGTCAATATCATGCTGCGCAACATGGCAAATAATTATCCATCGATCTGCAAACTTGATTCCCTCCCCCTCACCACCTTCGAAGGAAGATGGTTGTATGGCGTTAAGATATCGGATAATCCTCATGTCGAGGAAGATGATGAACCCGGTCTCCTGGTTGATGCACTTCACCATTCGCGTGAATGGGCGGTGATCGAAGTTGTGCTCTTTATTGCAGATTCTATTCTGAATAGTTATGGTGTTGTTCCTGAAATAACACAGATCGTCGACAACATAGAAATGTACCTTTTCCCGATCATTAACGCCGATGGTTTTGTATATGATTATCCCTCGGGTAATATGTGGCGTAAGAATCGCGAGCCGTTCCAGGGATACATAGGCAATGACTGCAACCGCAATTACGGTGGCTGCGGACCGGACATTGAAGGCGACTGGGGCGCAGTAGACGAAGGTGAGGCGTCACACAATCCGTCGAATTCCTTGTTCTGCGGCGCATACGTAAATTCAGGGGACGAAACCCGCGGTCTCACTCAGTTCATGTACACACACCAGATTCATGCGAATATGTCCTACCACAGTTACAGCGAATACGTAATCTGGCCCTGGGGCTGGACTGCAACCGGTACCCCGGATTCGATCGTGGTCGAGCGGTTCGGGACACGTATTGCCGGCCAGATCAGCCGTCTTGGATCCGGCACCTACACCCCTGGTCAGACATATACACTGCTTTACCCTTTGGGCGGTGGCAGTATCGACTGGATGTATTCGTATAGTCACTGGGTAGCCGGCCGGCCCTGCCTGGCGTACCTCACTGAAGTGGGAACAACCTTTTACCAGCCAGTGAATGATCTCGATTACATCTGCCGTGAGAATTTCAAGGGTCTAAAATTATATGCGGAACTCTGTCGGGATTCGATCCAGATCCTGCTTGAGGGTGAGGTGGCACCGCCACAAATTTATCCAATTGGAGGTGTTGGTCCGAACTTCAATGTGATCTGGCATGCGATCAACCCGGAGGAGAACCATCCAGTTGCCTGGGAGCTTGTTGAATTATCCAATCCATCGATCATCACAGATGACCTGGAAAGCGGATCTGCCCGGTGGGTACTTAACGGTTTCACCGTGTCCACTGCACAGGCGCATTCAGGTACCCACAGTTTCTGGTCCGGGAACACGAACCGGCAGAATAATGCGGTTACTTCAAAACATCCGTACCTTGTGCAGACAGGCGACTCAGTATCGTTCTTTTACCGGTCGAACCTCGAGCACCAGTATGATGTTGCGGTCGCTGAAGTTTCTGAGAATAGCAAACAGTGGTTCAATCTTGACACCATGCGCTTCACGGGTAACTACAGCAATTGGTACCGCGCTTCATATTCACTCAAGGACTGGGAAGATAAATCAGTATACATCCGATTCCGCTGTATGTATGATGGTAATACTACGGTGGAAGGTTTTTATGTTGACGATATCTTTCCGTCCTGCATCTTTGCCAATGTCGACACGATCGATAACTCTATTCCCGATACGGTCTATCATTTCAATAACCATCCGCCCGGGATGTACTACTACATGGTAAGGGGCTATAACACAACCTGGGACTGGGGCGAATATTCCTGCTTAGAGAGCGCTGATGTGATGGTTGGAGTAGAAGAACAGCCGGGAAACATTGTGCAGGATCCAGCCCCTTTCCTGAAAGCCACACCAACCATATTCTCACAAATTACTGAGATCTCTTTTTACCCTGCTGATGTGAATATATCAACTACCCTGCATGTATATGACATCACTGGACGATGTGTACGGAAGTTCTCACTACCTGCAGCCCATGGCTCACAAGCAACTACCCGATCTTGGGATGGAAAAGATGAAATGGGCAACACTCTACCGGTCGGGGTTTATTATATAACGATCAATAATGGAAAATACAAAGACACGGTTCGTGTAATACTAATAAAGTAATGTTTGTTGTTTTAGTCAATGAATAACAACTACTTTGCGTATGACTTGCTCCTGTGTGGATTCCAGCTTTAAGAAGTAGGTCCCGTCTGGCAAATGAACAGTTTCCCACATGTTAGTGTGGACACCTGCAGATTTATATTCATTTACCAGTAGATTGATCTCCTGTCCAAGACTGTTATATACCTTTAGCAATACCCAACCGGGATTTTTTGTCACATAGGAAACTCGCGTTCGCCCGGAAATTGGATTTGGCAGATCATTTATAAAACTAAATACTATGGAATTATGATTGCCTATGTTTTCCTGGACACCACAGATCATGTTTCCAATAAGTATAAATCCCATCTCATACGGAACACCAAACCAATATGTTGCAGGTCCCCAGTAATAATGACTTATCGTAGGATAGCGACACCATGCTTCATATCCATTCCCGCATCCAACCTCCGAAATAATTCCTGTTTGTCCGTTGTCATAAAACACACAAGAAGGTCGAACTTCGATCCAATGCCTGCCAGACGGAAGTAGGACAGGAGACAGAGAAGGCAGGGCCATTTCCAGCCGCCAGCGTTCTCCAGTTACATATTCATAGACATCAAAACTGCCCTGTTCGACAGTAATATCTATTATTGATGAATCACACGGTCCTCCAGAGGTACTGTCCGGGAATACCAGAAAATGAATATTCGGCACAAGAGACCAGGATATAAAGCCATGCCAATTCCACCACCAGGTAATGACAGTATCAACTTCCCAGGCTGAATCTGCTACCATGATGTCATCAGCAACGTCAAAATTAAATGGATATACACTATCAAGCTGGCATGCCATATTCCAAGCGTTCACTGTATCTGGGATCTGTACCCATAAAACATTTCTTGATAATGAAAGATATTTATCGGAATAATCCAGTATGCTCTGCACAGGACGCTTGTGAATCTCTGGACAGGACGCAGATAACTGCTGCGATATCATGATACATATAAACAGTAGGCTCACATTATCTCCAGAATATCTCTACTTTATTGTACGATGCACCAATAGCAAGGTATAGTATGCACGATGGATGTCGATATCAAATAGATCTACCATTCTATTTTTACCACCTTTTGAACAATTGAATTATTTATTGCCACAAAGTAAATTCCTGGCGCAATAGCATGACCATGAAGATCTGTACCATCCCAATAGAGCGAACTGCGTAATACGTCGGGTGTAGAGTGTGAGAGATTCCTTATTAAACGACCGCTTGCGTCATAGATTTTCACTTGGAATTTGGTGTTTGGAGTAAGGAGTTTTATCATCGTTGATGATCGGAACGGATTCGGACTGATCGTACACAATATTACATTTCCAGTACAATTTTCCTCAACACTACCCTGAATATACTGATAATTGCCGCAGATATCCCAGTCACCATCCCTGTCAGTCTGCCACAAAGCCCATACATACACCCGCAGGTTGGCGGTAAGAACCGGATACAGGTCCTGCGCAGGATCATTATCAATCGCAACCGAACCCTGATACTCGTCCCAGCAATAAACATCATCGTTCCCTGTACGATCACTTGTGAAAGCGATAGCTGGAATATCCCACTGGCGAACAGGGATCGTATAGAATAACGGACACGGAATGACATCGGTTGCTACATCATTCGTTACCCGATGGTGCACCCCGAAATTACCAGTTTCGGTCCGGTACACTTCCCAGTCTCCATGCTCATCTGTTTGCCAGCATACTGCAGTGCCACCAAAATCAGAACTGGCAATTTCCGGGGCGCTGTCAGTTGCTGCACTCGATGTTATCGGCTGGGGAGTCTGCCAGGAGCTGCTGACATACGTGCTGTAATAGATATCATTACCACGTTCCCATACAGCAAGTACGCGTGTTTGACTCTCCGCTACCCGCGGCGTGCTATTTTCAACATTCGCTTCGCTCGTTACAGGGATCGCTGCTGACCATGAAGTACCTGATCGGTAACTCGAGTATATATTGACTGAATCTCCTACTATACGCTGCCACACGACCCACATCTCCCCGCTTATGCAATGTATCGACGGCAAGTTGTCGATCGGCGCACCAGTGGTGATCTGTTCGGCAGCTGACCAGGTCATGCCCGTGCTGTAAGCAGCAAAGATATTGTCATTCCTCACCCAGACACACCAGAATCGGTTATTGTTTATATCGTATGTAACGCGCGGGCGTGTATCATCCGGACTGTTGTCCGTGATCCGTATGGTATCGCTCCAGGATATACCATTACTGAACCTAGAATATATTTCCCAGTCACTACCCTGAAATGCCTGCCATACCAGGCATAATGTATCGGTATACATCTGCTGTTTGTGACAGACTTGAGGGTATATATCATCAATGCCGGCAATGCCCAGATCAATCGGGGTTGACCATGTTTGTGATATTACAAATAATACAAGAAACGTACTCATACCACCTCCTTACTTCTTATATATTGTAGGAAGTTACAGAGTCCATGTCAAGGTATACTTTTATAAAAATTCCTTTAACTTTTTTCGTCTGTAATGGAGAGTTCACTAGTAGCATGTTACTATTATTGACAATCCCCATGTTTCCGATAAAATCTGACGATACAAAAATGACAGCAAAGAGGAATACATTCACTACCGTAATCAACTGCATGGACGGGAGAGTACAAATCCCCGTGATCGAGTATATAAAAGAGAAATATAATGCAGACTATGTCGACATGATCACTGAGCCAGGCCCGAACCTGATATTATCAGAAAATACTGATAAACAACTTACCGAATCAATAAAAAGACGCGTTTCAATCTCAGTCCAAAAGCATGGTTCCAAACTCATCGCCATAGTCGGACATCATGACTGCGCGGGAAACCCGGCAGATAAGGACACACAACTGCATCATATCCGTAAATCGATCAAAACAATTAAATCCTGGAATTTTGATGTCCGAATCTTCGGTCTGTGGGTAGACCCGGACTGGCATGTAAAAGAGGTGTAAGAGAACACAAAGTGGAGTTTTGCCCATTATATTAAAAGAGGTGATAGCATGAGTTTTACTGATCTATATAAGAACAGAACAAAACCAACCATTTCATTTGAGTTTTTTCCTGCACGGGATGAAGTAGCATACGAAAAACAGCTTAAGATTATTGATACTTTAGTATCGCTTAAGCCGGATTTCGTGTCTTCAACTTTTGGTGCGGGAGGATCTACATATAAAGGTTCGTACGAACTTGTGAAAAAACTAATTTCGTATGATGACATAAAAGTCATTGCTTATTTTGCTGCGTACGGTCTTGGTCCTGATGTGATCAGGGAATTTCTGGATGGATATAGCGACCTCGGTGTAGAGACAATTCTCTGCGTTCGCGGCGATGAACCCCAGGAAGATCCTGATTTCACCCCCCACCCAGACTGTTTTCAACATACGACCGAATTATTGCCATTTGTAAGAGAGCGTTATGATTTCTGCACAGAAGTCGCCGGGTATCCTGAAGGTCATAAGGAAGCGGTAAGTTTTGAGCAAGATATACAATTTTTAAAACAAAAAGTTGAAAATGGTGCTGAGTATATAATTGCCCAATATTGTTACGATACAACCCGTTTCTTTGATTTTGCCACAAAATGCCGTGAATACGGCATAGATATACCGATAATTGCCGGCGTTATGCCGATTTACAGCACAAAAATGATGAATTGGCTCACTTCATTGTGCGGTGTAACGGTCACCGATGAGATTCGAGAAAAACTGGCAGCAATACCGGAGGATGATAAAAAGGCCGTTGCCAACTTTGGTTGTTATGTTTCTGCGTAAATCGGACAAATTGATTATACACCATTGTAGACTTTCACAGTTGTCGACCTTTTTCTCTCAGCGCCTTATTATATAACCGGCGCCGCTCCATTGTCAATATCTTT
>Ga0180438_10007848_pt1 | contig 13755 bp, 15 predicted proteins | sample SS_ome_12_FD_132455 | JGI IMG/M metagenome (GOLD analysis project Ga0180438, IMG submission 132455) | Hypersaline lake sediment archaeal communities from the Salton Sea, California, USA - SS_3_D_2 metaG | ecosystem: Environmental > Aquatic > Non-marine Saline and Alkaline > Hypersaline >... | reverse complement strand
ATGAAAAATAGTGCCCGAATTTTGTGTGAAAACGTGTGACAGACTGGAGCCTGCCAAGTAACTAAGGATTTGACTTTAGAAAACAGCAAGCCTGTCCCCGGTTCTCCGACAAACTCCTAGCCAACAGAATCACACCATTCCCGCTTCGACCCTCCGGTTCTATTGGCACATAACGAACCTGATTATTACCGGAAAAGATTATCAACGAAATCACTTGACTTTTCCGCTGAGAATGGTTACTTTATGAGCATATTGCTTGGCTTTATTCGATAAGCCGGAAAAAACAAAACTCGAATACCGCCCTATAACGGTAAATAAATCCGGCGAACGACAAGCCACCAATACGGTGATGATGATCCTGTAAATTGAAAATTGTGAATGGCTAAAACGCTGTGGTGTTCTGGAAAAAACAAAATACCAAAGGTATAAAAGAATAACGAACATTAGATGAATGTAAGAGAGCTATTCGTAAAGAATTCGCGTAAGCTGAAAGCCTGCCTTCAAGAAAACGCATCTGTTGTTATTGCTTTGTGCGCTTTGATCGTGTCCGTGTATGCGATGTATTTGGCAAGGCAAGACTTCATCGCCACTCATAGACCTTATGTTTACGCGATTAGCAGAATCGCCGTGAAGGGCGCTCTGGATCTGAAGACGGTCTTAATAGGTTGCTCCAATGCTCCAGCCAGAATAATCAGCATAGAGTTTACTTATTTGGTCGTCGAGACAGAGGGAAATGCCGAAGAGATAATCCTTGAAACTGATTATCAAGAAAACCGTTCTCGCGAACATATACTACACCCGTCCGACCCACCAACAAAACAACTTACAGTACTACACGACTTCAAAAAGAAAGCTTTAGGGCTTGATCCACAAGTCAAATTCAGAAGAAAAGTCAGAATAGATTATATGGAGCTCTCCAGCAATAGAACATATTTCTTCGAGGGTAATTGGGATTACAACAGGGCCCACGATTTATGGGAAGACAAGGATATGTTCGGAAACTAGCACCGATAAGCAAGTAAGGCGATTCGACCTTTGACACTGCAGGCTTACTTTGAGGCGCTGTAATGTGCGGTCTGAACCCGGAAACCCCATTTTGCGCCTGTCAAGCCCGATTCTCCTGCAAAAAGGCTGATCAAGCAAAAACAATAATCAATTGAATGGCAGGAAGTGCGGGTTGGGTATTATAACTCGTAGCTCGTGACCCGGGGCACGTGCCCCTAAAAACGAAATATACCCGGAAATAAAAACACCATGGGCTAAAAGCCAGCCCTGCCACCTAGTCACTCGGGAAATTAAAGAGTGACAAATGATTTGCAAAGCGAAATACGGGGTCGTAAGTATTTGCTTAATCAATTGTCATTCAGCAACTTTTGATTTGCCGTTAGAATTGAAATCCCTGTGTCCAGTTCTGCAAAATCAGCATCATTCGTGACAATCAGCAGATTATCCAATTTGGCAAGGTGATGATAGTAACAGTCATTAAAATCGGTTTTGTCTAATCCACTTAGGACATCTGGCAGACATATTTCTGTGGCTCGATCATCTAAGGGTGTTGAAATCTTCAACAGTTGATTAAAAATTGCTTTAATATCTTTGACAGTACTGCGATAATACACACTGCCTCGATAATTCTGCTTGAAATCTCTCACGCTACCATTCTTACGTTTTACTCTTCTGAAATCCAATCTTAGCCAACGGTTGACAATCTCAGATATGACCAGCGAAGAAATATAGATGGTGGTTTTATTATTCATAGATTTCTTCAAAAAACCAGCATACTTACAGATAGTATTTTTGTTGTAGTTGCCTATAGGGCAACAAAAATACAGCCATATGTTTGCGTCAAAAAAATATTTGTCTCCATCCTGAGGTATATAGGTGTCGATATCCATCACATTATTCATCGTCAAAAGCCTCCCGGATATCCTTTTCGAGATTTTCCTTGTCCTTGAAGTATTCCTTCGCGCGTTCAATAGTTTTTACCATACGCTCTCTGTCCTCAGGGGCAAGATTATTGACTCTTAAATGTTCTCGCAGGAATGGACTGTCATGTTTGCTATAAAGCTGGCCGATTGCGGCATTTAGAAAAGTTGTAATTAGCGTCTCAATGTTTGCAAAATCGAGAACAACTTCAAAGTCTTTTTCTAAAAAAGCACTTATTGTCTCAAACAGTCTTTCTCCATCTTCTGTGGAGACCGCCGCTTTGCCACCCACGAAATCAAAAATATTTATTCTTTTTCGTTCCATACAGTTTATTTTCCCTTAGAAAGGTATATCAGTATCTTCTATCTCAGACGTTAGACAATATGAACTCTGATCATTCACATTGAATTCTAGGTTAACCGCAGTCCCTCTAAAAAACACATTTAAATCTCTCGAATCCGAGGTGCGCCCCTTTTCGTACCAATATCCATCCGCAGATGCAATCTGTATTTTACCGTTATTTTTGCACAAAAACTCCCGGATCAACGTAAAGCCGAGCCCACCTGGTATGTTATCTTTTCTTGTAGTTGTGTTCTTTTGTACAGCCCAGTCAAGAGCCTTTTTGCCGGAGACGTCATTGTGTAAATACTCGCGAACATTTTTCCTGATCGTTCGCCCAATATCAACAATGGTAAAATCCAATCGTCCCTTTCGTGGATAATATTGTCCGCACGAAAAGATAAACTTACATTTTCCGTGTGTCCGTGCATTGTCGAAGATTTCAAGAATGCTTTCTTTGATCTTTTTTCTTAAAAGAGTAGACATCATCGGTATTTCTGGATGAGCCAACAGCTTCTTCTCAAGATATTTCTCGAATGAACCTATTTCGCTTACCTTGGATTTACGATATTCCACTGTTGTTTGATAACGATCCGGCACGGATTCACCGCCAAAATAACTATAGCGCGTCTTCTTAAAAATTTCTTCCTGTGCTGGCCTAAGGTTAACAATGTCAAAGTCATTTTTCCATGCAGACTCCATAATAGCTCCCAGCATGGCAAGCATATTAGCGTCAAACCAGGTAGTATTTTGAAAATCAAGCTTAATCGTTTCAAATTGGCATGGCTTCACCTGTTGATAAACGTTTGCCAATGATGCAAAACCCTGCTGATTACTACCTATTCTATGTGGCAATTGTATCGTTAACATAGGTTCATCCCAATAATCTTCGACCTCTTGATGCAGCACTTATCAATAATTTTGGCAACCACGAACTGGCGTCGCCCATAAAATACTCAAAATCGCTCTTGCCGTCAAATCAATTCACTCTTCTCTATGCGGTCTGTGCCTTTTTTATTTCGTGTTAATCCGTGTCATCCGTGGTTAAGTAAACGAATCAGTTTCCCCCTTACAAATTTGTTCGATTCGTTTATAAACTTTTTGCACGTATTCGGCAGGCGAGCTAGCAACTTCTTCGTATCCCGCCATCATATCCAAACCGGTGACCTGACCCCACAACAGTTTATTTCATCCGTTTGTGCTTTACCCCGAGCTACGGTAAAAGTCATTATCGACATCGCTCCGTAAAACATAAATATAATACGTTGTAAAACTCTAACCGGGTGAATCAAACCACACCGGTAAAACCCGTCTTGAACGGCATCCCCAAGCTCTATACTATCGAAATCTTATTTTCCTGCACGGATTTATTTATCAAAATCCGCCTCAAAATCAGGTATGTTCAATGGCCTCCCCCAGCCTGTATCTCACTTCAAGCCTAAAGGCCCTCTTCACGAAGTGGCGTTCAGGATCTTTATGAAGTTCTTCAGCAGCAGCGAAAGGTCGCGCTTCCCCCGCACCGACACCAGCTTCCCGTCGATTTCCATCGGCTTGCCCGTATACGTCGCCTGCCCCTGCTTGGCGTCCAGCGCGCACTTCGGTATCGTCGTGACCGTGCAGCCCCGTATGCAGTCCGCCGCTGACAGTATCTCAATCCCGTGGCATATCGAAGCCACCGGCTTTCCCGCCTTGAAGAAATGACGCGTAATATTCAGCAAATCCTCATCGTTGCGAATATACTCCGGCGCCCTCCCGCCCGAAAGGTAAAGCCCCGCGTATTCAGCCGGCCTCACGTCCTTGAACGCAATATCAGCCTTAAGGTGATAGCCCGGCAGCTCGCGCGTTATGTCCCACGGAACGTCAGAATTCGGCGGTTGCTCGTGGATTACCAGATGGTAAAGCCGCGCCTCCGGCCCAGCCACCACAACCTCCAGGTCATCCTCTTCACCCAGCCGGTAGTATGCGTACATCGTATCCAGCACTTCCGAACCGTCACCGATCGGCATCAGGATTTTTCGTTTCGCGTTTCTTTTCGACATGATTTCTTCCTCCCGCCCTTGCGCAGTGGAAAATAAAACCGCCATCGCCGCCGGCGACGCTGCCAGAAGCTGGCACATCTCCCGACGGTCTATTCTTACCTCAGTTTTTCGCTCTTTCGACGACATCGCTGATTTCACCGTAATTCAAATACCACATCCCCCATCAAATTGCAACCCTTTTTGCCCCGCCCCGTTCCCGCACACCCCCCGGCCTTCACCGCCGCCCGAAATAGTGCCTGTTCTCCGGATATGCCCTTAAAATAAGCAACTTGCTCTCCCACCTGATTTGACCACCCTTCTCGCCCCCCGGCAGCCGCAAAAGCCTTCTCGCCTTGCCTGAATCCTCACTTGCCCGCCGTTGGGCACAGGTCTATTACACTCACGCTCGGCAGCTTCCGCTCGATAATCTCAGCCGCAAGGTTCACCCATTTCCCGCACCTGTCCAGCACCACGCCATCGCTGCTGGCCACAATCCGCTCGCTCTTTATCAGCTCCGCATCGGGGTTCGCAAGAAGCCGGATATCCCACTGCCAACCGTTTTCCTCCGCAAGCTCAGCGATAAACGTCTTTAACCTCCCGCTGTTCGAGACCGGGCTGTCCAGAAGCCAAACCACCTCCCCAACCCCGATTTCAACCAGAAAATCGCCTATAAGCTGCACCGCCGGCAGCGTCTCACTCACCCTGCGATAAGTCCCGTGAATACTCGCTAGGTCCTTGTAGCACCCGTCCCGGCCCCTGAATATCACGCCCCCGCTCATCGCCGCCTCCACCGTTATCAAAACGTTATACCCATCGACCGCCACCGCCTTCTCGCGCAGCTCCCCTAACCCTGCGCGATGCCGGCTGCGCACGTCAAGCTGCTCATCCGAGCACGCATTTCGCAGAACAGCCAGCCGCTGCCGCGCCGTCAGCGAGAATTTATCACCCACACGCTTCAGCGCTCCTTTCTCACCGTACCCCTTTGTCAGGAGCAGCGAGAAATCCTCCACCGCCGACCGAAGCCTCTCGACCGCAGCCTGCCCGAACAACCTGGCATCCTCAGGATGCCGACCCCTGTGTGTCCGTCTGTCAGGCATTACACAATTCTCCCTGACTACACATACCCGGGCGCCCCACACCCGCCCGCAACATTTTTAGTGCCGATTGTATCTGTCTGTGCTTAAATAACCTACAGTGGTTTTCGCAACTGCCCAGCTTTCTCAAAATCAGTTTATCCACCCTTCTTCTTTCTCGCCGGACCCGCAACAACCGCCCTCAACCAGCTTTTTGCTACCGTCCCAAACGGGGTGGTTAATCTTGGCAGCTCCGGCTTTCAAAGAGCAAAATCATCTGACCGCCGGGCAAAATCAGCCCGGGCAGGGGGGGCAAGTGGGCGCTTCTCGTCCCGAACGATTTTGCCCGACCCAGCCAACCCGCACTTGATCCACAAACTCCGGGCCCGTTCCGGGTTCATGCACATTGAACCACTTATTTTAGCCGGTATGCACACAATTTTCGCCCAATTTCGAAGTCTTTTCACCAACTTTCAAAATTTTTCGACAATTTTTTTAAAAAATCCCTCACCTAATCCGCTTTCGTACACCCCATATATAGCAACTACGACTCGAAACACCCACCGGTTGTGCCAGCCTGTTGGGTTCTAATTGGCCTGGGCGCTGGGCGGTGTAGTGCAGGGCAATGCGTTTGTCCGGGGGATGTGACCGGAGACGGATGGCTTTCGCCGGATGATGTCAGCAGCCTTGTAAGTGTATTGCTGCCGTATGCCAGCACGTACTATTCGGCAGGGGCGCCTGAAGGCTCCTGCGGGGACATTAACGGGGATGGTTGGCTCTCGCCGGGCGATATCAGTAGTCTGGTAAGTGATTTGTTACCGCATGCGTCCAATTCTTACTGGGTCAAATGTCCGGATGTTATTTTGCTCGACGTTTATTCGTGCGGCGACTTTGAGAGGCACGGTGAATTCCTGCAAACCCTTGTCATGGAGGAGGAAGGAGAAATCACAATTTCGGTTGGGGGAGCAGATTCTTATTACGTGTACGCCAAGAAGCAAGGGTTTTACACGGAGCTTTACCACTGTTCAAACGGGGGGGACCATCAATGTCGATCTGGATCCGGTTGTTCCGGGGATATTCAACGGTATGGTATTCAGGCACCTTTGGTGTAGCTGTGATTCGTATACGCCAAATACGCCCGTAATAGCGTATGGAAATGATGTGATAGAGTTCCAGACTGATAATCAGGGAAGATTCACCGCGGAACTGGCCCCGGGTTTCTACTTTTTTGAAGTATGGTGGCTGAGTTGTCCGCAGCTGGTGGAAATTCAGGGAGAGTATCAAGACATTGTTCTTGACGATTCCGAGTATTGCGAGGATGTGGATAAGCCGAATATATATCTTTATCCCGAGGAGGCAATAGAGCTGGACGTGGAAATAGTATTCCCGAATGGGGGGATGGTAGTGGATTCTGTTCCCGATTACGGTGATGGCTGGCACGTGACTGTTGAGCCGTCGGGGCTTATTGACGGACAGTATGAGTACCTTTTCTATGAGGGCTCGCTTGGCGATTACAGCCAGTATGATGCGGGCTGGGTGGTGCCCGTTGAGGAACTGGAGGGATTCTTCAGGGACAACATGGCCCTGACGGGCTTCACTGAGAAAGAAATAGACGATTTTGTGGAATACTGGATACCACGTCTGACGGATTATCCCTACTACGCAATGTATCCGCAGTATAACGACCAGCTTGAGGACATGCTGAGGCTCGAGTTTTCGATCCAGCCGGACAGCCTTATCAGGCTTATCTACTGCATACGAGGGCTGGCGGACGGCAACCTGAGCCTGGCGGAACCGACGGTGCCGGTATTTGAAAGAGAAGGCTTCACTGTGGCCGAATGGGGAGTGATTCTCAAATAGAATTGCCCCCACTTTCGAGACGGTACGGTTCAAGGCCGGTGTGGGCGCTGCGTAGAGCCGCTTTTGCTGTTGCGGACGAAGAAACTGGTTCCTTGAGAAAAACTTCGATCGGGCTTGACAGGAGTTGGCGGATTTGGTTTAATGGCCTTGTTATGATAAGGTTTAATCGCAAGAGCAACGGTAACTGGTGGTGGCCTGCGTTGATGTATACGGCAGGCGAGCGGTGAGTTTGCGTAGAGAATAGTTGAATTTGACGAAAAAGCAGCCTGTCGAGAAAGCAGGCTGCTTTTTTTATTTGTGTTTTCGCTGATTTGCGGATAAAAAACTGACTTCAGGGCCAAATAGTATGGACGATTACAGGCAAATAATATTGGACGCCAAGCCGGGGCAGGTCGTGCCAGTCGTCAAAAAGATCGAAATTGACGACCCCATGGATTTTTTCGCGAGGCTGAGTGATTACGGCAGGGCAAAAAACTGCTGTCTTTTCGAGGCAAGCGACTATTTGGCTGAAAATGCGCTGAGTTTCGGCACAGCCAAACCGGCATTGTATCTCTCCGGAACGGGCGAGGATTTCACAATAAAGGCCCTAAGCAGCACCGGAAGGCGTCTGGTCGAATACCTTGGAAGCATGAAAGGAAGATTCGGGTTCTGCGAAACCGTGAAATTCGATTATGAGGCGATCAGCGGGAGAATCAGGCACGACGAAGGTGTGGTCGACGAGCAGAGCCGCCTTCGATGCACGAACCAGATGGACGTTTTGAGGGCGGTTGCTTTTGCGTTCAAGCTTGCGAGCAAGCCGTTTAGAATAACCTGCGGTCTGTTGGGGGCGCTGAGCTATGATTTCATCGACCAGTTCGAGAAACTTCCACAAAGCAGCGAGGATTTGCTGGGCAACCCGGATTATGAGCTTTATTTCGCAGACAACATATTTCTGATGGACCACGAGTCCGACAGCGGCCACGTTGTAGTAAACTGCCTTATAACCGATGGGCGGCGCGAGGCGGTTATAACCGAAGCCGAGCAGTGCTTCGAGTATTACAGACAGGTGGCACAGTCCGAGATACCGAAGCCACGGAAGTACGACGGGCCGCTGCGAAAATCTTCAACCGATACAAACCAGGCCGAATATGAAGACATGGTCAAGGCAGCCAAACAGCACATTTTGGACGGAGACATTTTCCAGGTGGTTCTGAGCAGAACGAAAATCGAGCCGTGTCCGGACGAGCCTCTGGATGTTTACAAACGGTTGAGGGCACTGAACCCTTCGCCTTACATGTTTTACCTGAATACACCCGGTGCGATATTGATGGGGTCAAGCCCCGAGTTGAATCTCCGCGTCAGCGGTGGCGAGGCGCGAAACGTTGAGATCAGGCCCATAGCCGGGACGAAACCAAGAGGCCGGGTTGGCGATGCGATCGACATGGACACCGATTTTCGTTACGAGGCCGAATTGAAGCTCGACCGCAAGGAACTGGCTGAGCACATAATGCTGGTCGATTTGGCGAGAAACGATATCGCGCGTGTGGCTGAGCCCGGCAGCAGGATAGTCACGGAGCTTCTGACCGTCGAGAAGTATGCTTCGGTGCAGCACCTGGTCAGCAACGTCAAGGGCAGGCTTGCTGAAAAGCTCGACGCCTTGAGCGCGTATCTTGCGACAATGAATATGGGAACGCTGACCGGAGCGCCGAAGATCGAAGCGATGAAGATAATCCGTCTGCTGGAGAGAACGAAGCGCGGTTATTACGGTGGGGCGGTTATGTACCTGACGGTCGACGGGCAGTTCGACAGTTGTATTACGATAAGGAGCCTTCAAGTCAAAGACCACACCGCATATATCCGCGTCGGGGCCGGAATCGTGCACGACAGCGTGCCGACGACCGAATTCGAGGAGACCGAACACAAGGCCAATTCCTGTCTCCGGGCTGTTCGCGGACAGTAGTGACAGGGACAGAAGTTATGGAAAATATACAAAGAAAAGTTTTGTTCATTGATAATTTCGATTCGTTCACATATAACCTCGTGGATGATTTCTGCAAGCGCCGCTGCGAGGCTGTGGTTTATCGTGCGGACACCGACCTTGAAGAACTCAAGGTGCTGGCAGGTGAATTTTGCCCGGATTTGCTTGTTATTTCGCCCGGTCCGGGTACGCCTGATACGGCGGGTGTTTCGCTTTCAGCGGTCGCCTGGTTCAAGGACAAGCTTCCGATCTTCGGTGTGTGCCTCGGTCATCAGGTAATTGTGCAGTTCTTTGGTGGGAAGATCGGTCATGCCCCGGAGCCGATGCACGGCAAGGGCTCAAGGGTGCCACACAACCAGAGCGGCATATTCGAGGGAGTAGAGAATCCGCTGCAGGCGGGACGGTATCACAGTCTTTGCGCTGTCGAACTGCCCCCATGCCTGGAACAGACGGCTGAATTCGACGGTATTGTCATGGGTGTTGAGCACAAAGAGCTTCCCATATTCGGCGTACAATTTCATCCGGAAAGCATTTTAACACCCGCCGGCGGAAAGATTATAGAGAACGTTCTGTCGATTGCCGCGGCGGCGACGGGTAAATAAGGAGCGATAGATGGCGGTAATAACCGAATACATCGAAATGATTCTCCAACGCAAAGACCTTACGTTCGAGCAGGCGAAAGCGGTTCTGGACACGGTGTTCGATGGTGGTGTTACGGAAGTCCAGATTGCGGCGTTTCTGACAGCGATGCGAACGAAGGGCGAAACGGCCGCCGAGCTTGCGGGCCTTGCAAAGTCGCTGCGGGACCATGCGATATGTGTGGAAGTCGATGGGAATGATCTAATTGATACGTGCGGCACGGGCGGTGCAGCGGTCAAGACGTTCAATATCTCGACAGCCGCGGCCCTTGTCGCGGCCGGGGCGGGAGCGCGTGTAGCCAAGCACGGGAACCGGGCGATTACGAGCAAGTGCGGCTCGGCGGACGTACTTGCGGAACTCGGTGTCAAAATTGATGCGGGTGCGGAGGTTGTCGAAAAGTGCATCGAAGAAGCAAACATCGGATTTATGTTCGCTCCGATGTTTCATCCGGCGATGAAGTTTGTTCAGCCGGTTCGCAAAGCGCTGGAGTTTCGCACGGTTTTCAACATACTGGGTCCGCTTGCTAATCCGGCTGCCGTTACCGCTCAGTTGATGGGCGTTGCAAGTGAAGAACTGGTCGAAACGATCTGTGAGACTCTCAAGATCCTCGGAGCCAAACGCGCCATGGTTGTTCACAGCAGGGGCATGGACGAAATAGGAACTTTCGGCTCGACACTTATTCGTCGGCTGGTCGACGGTGAAATCACTTCCATTGAACTTGCCCCCGCAGAGTATGGTTTTGATGCGCCGGACGTCAATGAGCTCAAAAGTGGCGACGCGGCAGGCAACGCGCGTATTATCCGCGAAATACTGACGGGCAGACAGACGGGTCCACGCAAGGATGTTGTCGTATTGAACGCGGCCGCTGCGATCATTGTAGCCGGTCTGGCGGATGATTTCGAATCTGCAGTGGAGCTTGCCGATGCATCGGTGATCAGCGGCAGGGGGCTGGCGGCGCTGGAGAAACTGATTGAAGTCTCAAACAAGTCCGGCGAATCGCAAAAGCAGTGACATCAAAATAACGAAATGCAAATACGACATACGAATGCTGATAGTGAAGGTTAAAATCTGCGGTATTACCAATCTCGAAGATGCCAGGGCGGCGATCGACATGGGGGCGGACCTTCTGGGCTTGAATTTCTATCCCAGGAGCCCCCGGTTCATCACGGCGACAAAGGCTGCGGAGATAATAGGGGGACTGCCGGCGTTCATAGATGTTGCAGGTGTGTTTGTCAATGCATCTATCGAGCAGATCCATGAGACGATAGAGCAGTGCCAGTTGGACTGGGTTCAATTGCACGGTGATGAAAGCCCCGCGTTCTGTGATCTGCTGCGATCGGTCAACGCCAAGACCATGAAGGCGTTGAGGGTGAAAGACCAGGAGGACATCGAACGAGCCGACGACTATTCTACGGATGCTGTTTTGCTCGATGCCTTTCATCCGGAGAAGTATGGCGGCACCGGCTTGACGTTTGACTGGAACATCGTGGGACATATCAGCAAGCGAGTTTTTCTGGCTGGAGGCATAAATCCCGATAACGTAGCGGCAGCTGTTGAACTTGGGGTCTATGGTATCGATATCTGCAGCGGCATCGAAGAAAAGCCCGGCAAGAAGGACCACAAGAAGATGAAAAGACTATTCGATAATATACACCATTTAAGAGGCTAAGGGAGTTTATTATGAAGTATAGAGGCAGATTCGGAGATTACGGAGGGTTCTATGTGCCCGAAGTGCTTATTCCCGTCCTCGAGGAGTTGGAGGGGGCCTTCTATCGGTTTTATCAGGATGAAAACTTCACTTCCGACCTTGCCCGGCTTTCGAGCGATTACGCCGGTCGTCCGTCACCACTTTACCATGCAAAAAGGTTCAGCGAGCACATTGGCTGCAGGGTCTATCTTAAGCGGGAAGATCTGCTTCACGGCGGCGCCCACAAGGTAAACAACACGCTCGGCCAGGGGCTTCTGGCGAAATACATGGGTAAGACCAGGCTCATCGCCGAAACCGGCGCCGGCCAGCACGGGCTGGCGACCGCAATGGTCGGGGCACTTTTCGGTATGGAGACGAAAATCTTCATGGGTGTCACAGACATCGAGCGTCAAAGCGTGAATGTTCACAAGATGGGCCTGTGTGGTGCGGAAGTTGTGGCCGTCGAAGGCGGGACCGGCACGCTCAAAGACGCCATCAACGACGCGCTTCGCTACTGGACCGCCCATGTCACCGACACGTTTTATCTGTTCGGGTCGGCCTGCGGGCCGCATCCGTACCCAACGATAGTCAAACACTTCCAGATGTGCATTGGCGAGGAAACGCGGCGGCAGTGCCTTGAGCGTATAGGAAGACTGCCGGAGATTGTTATGGCCTGCGTAGGCGGCGGCAGCAACGCGATCGGGATGTTTGCCGCCTTTCTCGATGATAAGGATGTGCGCTTAATCGGCGTCGAGGCCGGGGGCAGGAGTCTGAGCGAAGGAAAGCACGCGGCAACACTTGTAGCCGGGCGGGTGGGTGTTTTGCACGGGGCCAAGTCGTACCTGCTTCAGGATGAAGAAGGTCAGGTGTACGACACCGAATCGGTAAGTGCAGGGCTGGACTACCCGGCTGTCGGGCCTGAGCACTGCCTTCTGAAAGATACCGGCAGGGCCGAGTACGTCGCTATGGAGGACGAGGAGGTTCTCGATGCTTTCGAGATGCTCACGAAGGCAGAAGGTATCCTGCCGGCGCTGGAAAGTTCGCATGCGCTTGCGTATTTGATGGGCCAAAAAGGAAAGCTCGACGCTGAAACGGTTGTTGTTGTTTGTCTTTCCGGGAGGGGTGACAAGGACGTTTCAATAGTCGAAAAACATCGGCCGGCAAAGTGAAAAACTCTTGACCATGGAATATACGAATGGTCGAATTCACGTGACGGTTTAGCCTTGGGTGCTGGGTTTTTTGTTGAAGAGGATGTGGCGTATGAAGACATACAGGCAGGTTTTCTCCGAATCGAGCAGGACGGTGCTGATACCGTTTTTCGTTATAGGCGATCCCGACTTTGACACGAGCTTCGAAATTGTTAAAAAGGCAATAGACGCCGGGGCAGACATTCTGGAACTGGGCATACCTTTCTCGGACCCGATCGCCGACGGCCCGACTATCCAGAAGGCGGACATCCGCTCACTCCGAAGCGGCATGACGGTCAAAAGGGCCCTTGAGTTTGTCCGAAAGGTCAAAGATTACAGGGATGTTCCGATCGGTCTGCTGATGTATTACAACTTGGTCTATCAGTACGGAACGGAAAAGTTCTTCGCCGACTTTCACCAGGCCGGGGTCAACAGCGTGCTGGTTGCGGATCTGAGCATCGACGACGCTGATGAAATCATCGGACCGGCTGAAGGTGCGGGCCTCGACACCGTTTTTATGGTCACTCCCGTCACTAGCCTCGACAGAATGAAGCGCGTCGCATCGAGAACCACCGGCTTTATCTACACTGTCTCGGTGCTGGGTGTTACCGGCACGAGAGAGCGGCTGTCCGATACTGTGGCAGATCTGGTCGGAAAGCTCAAAAATGTGACGAACGTGCCGGTATGCGTAGGCTTCGGAGTCAGTAAGCCCGAACACGCCGCAACAATCGCCCGCGCCGGCGCCGACGGCGTCATAATCGGTTCCAGAATCGTAAACATTATCGAAGAGAACCTTGACAACAAGGAAAAACTGCTGAGCGAAATCTCGGGTTTTCTCACCAGCATCAAGAGCGCAATCGAGAATCAGGCGGTTTGAGAAAGCTTCAACACAGGCTGTGGCCAATTGCGTGAAAAGTTTATGCAAAATTGAAGGTCGGGCATACCCTTGAAAGGAGGTGGTACGATAAAGAATAGTTGATCGTGCTGCAGGCATTTTTCTTTCTTTTTTCCGCCCCGTTTGGGGCGAAGGCGAAAAAAAGCGAAAAATGCCGGGTGTTGTAAAAATATT
>Ga0180438_10007847_pt1 | contig 13755 bp, 14 predicted proteins | sample SS_ome_12_FD_132455 | JGI IMG/M metagenome (GOLD analysis project Ga0180438, IMG submission 132455) | Hypersaline lake sediment archaeal communities from the Salton Sea, California, USA - SS_3_D_2 metaG | ecosystem: Environmental > Aquatic > Non-marine Saline and Alkaline > Hypersaline >... | reverse complement strand
CTGCGCCGTCGCGCCGACGTTCGCCATGTAGTTCTGGTACTCGGTCGTGTTGCGCGCTGAGTGGTAGATCCCGTTGATCGCCTTGCGGAGGATGTTGCCGCCGGTCTTCGAGAAGAGGAAGCCGCCGACGATGTCGCGCTCCATCGCCGAGACGAAGAACTCGGGGTTCAGCGTGATCGAGTCCTGGACGAACGTCCGCCCCTTGCCGATCGCGCGGATCGTCGCGGGCAGGGCGGGGCGCCGGAGCCACTTCACCGAGTCCAGCATGCCCTGGTCCTTCGGCGTGTAGTAGTACTCCTTGCCCTCGCGGCGCACGACGATCGTTCGGTCCCGGTCCTTCGGGTCCACGATGTCGCCGACGCGCCGCTCGAAGGCCTCGCCCGGGTGGGCGCGGCTGCTCCGGAACTGGGCGTAGGTGTCGAACCAGATGCCGGCGTTCTTCGACTTCAGGATCGTGTCGACGAGCTGCTGCTTCGCCAGGTTCTCCTCGGCGCGACGGAAGATCGTGTCCGCGCCGCCGAGGGTAAGCTCGAGCCAGTTGCCCGCCAGGTTCCGGTCTGAACCCTGAAGCTGACGGACAACCTTGCCCCTGAGAACAGAGTCCCCAGGAGCTGCCCCACCGATCACGTCAGACATGTCCCTCTGGAAGGGGAACGCGTACTCCGCGTTATGCCTCTCCCAGTCCAGGACCTGCTTCCGCGAGAAGAGGCCGGCTCGTTCACCGTAGTTACGCACCTGGCGCTGCCAGCGCTTGAGGTCTTCGTAGACCTTCGGGAAGTGCGCGTACCGAGGATCGTCAGCGACCTGGAGCATCGCGTTGATCTCCTCGGGAGAGAAGAGGTTCTCGCGCCGCGAGTGGCCGGTCCGCTTGAGGATGATGTCTTCCATCTTCATGCGGTTCTGGCCCGAGTGCCACTGGCCGAGGAAGTTGTCGATCTCGGCCGCCTCGGCCGGGTCCTTCGTCTTCGCACGGCGCTTCGCGAGCGCGTCGATGTAGTCCTTCGTGACCTCGTCGACGCTGGAGATCTTCGAGCCCTTGATCGCCTGACCGTGCAGCTCTGCAGCGCGGGGGCCGATCGCGAACTTGCCGAACGCGTTGACCATCTCCGGCGTGCCGCCGATGTCGTTGAGGATCTTCTCCAGGTTCAGGGCGTCGGGCTGCGCCACCTGCTGCGGGCGCCCCTCTGCGTCGAACTCCAGCTTCGGGACGCCGCGGCGCGCGGCCAGGTCCAGCAGCCGGTTCGAGTTCTGCGCCGCCTGGAAGTAGGCGATGACACGGTCGGCCTGGTCCGGGGAGACGGACTGAGCCACCGCGTTCCACGCGCCCTCGTTCGAGTCGATCGCGCCCTGGCGGAAGCGGGACATGCGGCTCTGGAGGATGCTCTCGGTCGAGTCGTCGCCGCCGATGCGCGCCTGCGATGCGGTGAGCGCGTCAGCCTGGACGTAGTCGTGGGCCTCTCGGACGAACTGCTCGTAGGCCTCGCGTTCCGGCTTCGACATCGTGTTCTCGACGAAGTCTTCCCAGATCTTGGTCATCTCGGGAGCGATGCCGTCCGGCCCGTCCATCACCGTGTCGCCACCGAACTTCTTGTTGTTGGTCGAGTAGACGCGCACGAACTCGGCCAGCCCCTCGTGCAGGTCGGGGCGGTCGTAGCTGAGAGCCATCTGCTCTTCGAGTCGCTTGAAGCGGTCGGGGAGCTGGTCGGCGTACTTGAGGAGCGTCTGCACCGGGACGCCCTGCTCCGCGAACGGGATGCCGGCGTCGGCCTCCTTCTGCGCGAGCCAGTTCCGAAGGTCCACGACCTCGTTCGCCAGCTCCTTGCCCTGCGCGTAGCGCGCGAGCTCGGGGCGGGTCCAGACCAGATCGTGCGCCCACTCGTGCGCCGCCGTCTGGACGTCGCCCCGCTTGAGCACCTTCATCTCCCGGTTCTTCCCCCACGACCAGCCGAGCGCGCCCTCGCCGCCCTTCACCTCGCCGCGGCGGACGGTGAAGCCGAAAGCCTTCGCCAGCGGCGCGATGATCTCGCCGGGCTTCTTGATCTCGACGGCAGAGCCGGCGACCACGCGATCGACCTGGGCGCCGTAGGGCTTGTTCGGGACGTGCCGCCAGCCGGGGTTCCACCCACCAGGCAGCTCCGCCTTCGGCCCGCCCTGCTCGGTCTGGATCAGGCGCGCGTCGTCGAGAGCCAGCGCCTCACGGTTCGTCCAAGCCTGCACCTGCTCGGGCGTCATGTCCTGGGGCCGCCAGTGGACGACGGGGGTGCCTTCGATGTCGTCGCCGACCGCGCGCAGGAACTCGCCGACGGTCCGCAGCTCCTGGCCGTCCGGCCCGCGCACGGGGGCCTCGAGCGGGGCGTCCATCTCGCCCACCATGGCGCGCAGCCGCTGGAGCTTCTCCGCCTCGGCCAGCGCAGCCGCCGCGCCGGGGAACGAGTCGGGCTCGATCCCGGCCGCCTTCATCTTCGCCGGAGGCGCGTACTTTCCGGGCACGCCGGCGATCGTCGCCATCGCGAGCGCCTGGACGATGTTCTCCCGGGTCTCCAGCCCCTGGATCTCGCCGGCAGCCAGCCCGGCCGCCGCGTCCATAGGGAAGCGGAGCAGCCGGCCGAACTTCGCCGTGTAGCCGCCGAAGCCGCCCAGGGCGAAGTCGATCGACCCGCGCTTGAGCGCTTCCTCGGGAGACTCGGTGTAGCCGGCAGCCGCGCCCGCCGCGCCCATGCCGAGGGCCTGAGACCCCACCAGGAGCGGCATACCGCCGATCCCGGCCGCCGCGCCGCCCAGGTAGGCCGCGCCCGAGAGGAGCGCGCCAGGGACGATCGCGCCCGCCAGGTTGCCGGTGATGTGCGCGACCTGGCTCTGCCAGCCCGTGCCGACCCGGTTGTTGCCGTCGATGATCCTCTGGTTGGCCCAGGAGAGCAGATCCTCGTCGGGGAGGTCCTCGGCGATCCCTGCGTCCTCGATCATCTGGAGCGTGCCTGCGGCGACCAGGGCCGCCTGACCGAGGCCGGTCTCGAGGCCACCCGAGAGCGAGTCCAGCGCGCCGTAGCCGCCACCCTTGTGGAACGAGGCGATGCTGTCCGCCAACTCCTTCGCGCGCGCCGGGTCCGTGGCCGCGATCGCAGCGAACCGCTCGTCCCGCTTCGCGAGCTCGCCGACGCGCTCCTCCTCGGGGAGGGTCAGGAACTCCTGACTGTCGACGTAGGTCTTGACCCCCGACCCACCGCCTGTGGGGCGAAGTGCCACACTTCGAGACGGAGTGTCGTCGGACACGACCTCCATCTCGTGGGAGTCCAGCTCGCGGAGGAAGAGATCGTAGAAGCCTTCATTCCGCCGAGTCAGCGGCTTGCCATCAGCCGATCGCTCGTACTCGGCGAGCATCGTCTGGACGTCGCCCTGGCGCACCGCCTCCCGGAACTTCGGGAACTTGTGGAGGCCGGCGTTGAAGTCCATGTCGAGCAGCATCAGCCGCTCGCGCTCGCCCAGGCTGTCGAAGTCCTGCTCGCCGAAGCGCGCGCGGGTCCGCCGGTAGTGGGACTGCATGTCCTGGCGGAGAAGCCGGTCGGCGTCCTCCTGGGAGATCCCCGAGCTGAAGTCCTCGCCCTCGCGGATCTTGTGGCCGTACCCCACCGTCAGGTTGCCGGTCGCATCCTCATACGGTTGCGATCGGAACCCCTCCTGGTCCTTCAGGAACTCGACGTAGCGACCACCCCAATCCTCGGCCACGGCATCAGTACCTCGTGTTCTGCCAAGCGCGCCGGAAGTCGCCAGGGACGTCCGAGATCGCGCCGGGGAGGTTGCTCAGTCCCTGCATGAAGTTCGCCCGACCGAGGACGCCGGCCTTGTAGCCGTCCGAGCCCTGGTAGTTCTCCATCGACTGCTCCAGCAGCTCCGCCTCGCGGCGCAGCGTGCTGACCATCGGCTTCGTCGACATCTTCGGGATGCCGCTGTAGTCGATCGGGCCGCCGCCGAGCTTCTCCGCCATGGCATCGTCGATGCCGAAGACGCGCTCGCTGAATCCGCTCTGCGGGGCCATGCCGGCGTCACCGAGGAACGAAGCCTCGAGGTCATCGATCGGGGCGTCGAGCGGAGCTCCGGCGCGCGAGCGATCGGTCACGCCCTGGGAGTCGCCACCCAGGAACCCGAAGAAGCCGCTGCCGGCCTCCTCTCCCTCCGAAGAGCCGTTGGCCTGGTCGGTCCCCGCGTCCGCGCCGCCGTGCATCCGCGCGCGCCACTGGTCGAAGGGCTCCGGCTCCATCGCGTCCAGGCTCCCGCGCCAGTTCGCGTAGGCCAGCCGCTCCGAATACTCCTGATCGCTCTCGCCGTGGAAGCGCTTCAGGGAGTCATTCAGGATCGAGCCCTCGACGCCGAGCATGTCGGGGTCGAAGATGTCCCCGGTCTTACCCGCGGCGAACTGCCCCCACCGGCTACGGCGCTGGTCGTCCAGCCGCTTCTGCTCGCGAGAGAGAGGCTTCGGCCCGCCGGCCGCCCGGTAGCGTTCGAGCTGGAGCTGGAGGGTCGCGAGGCGAGGGTCACCCGTCCCGTAGGCCTCGAGGATCCGACGCTCGTCGTCGGGGAGGTTCGGGTCCTGGAGCTTGTCGCTGATGAAGGCCCGCGTGTTGATCTCGTCCTGGCGCCCACGGTTCTGGGCGAAGGACTGGGGGAGCGCCGACACGCCCTGGCCGAAGGCCTCCGCCACGGCGTTGCCGACGCCGCCAGGTCCGCCCCGGGCAGCCGCTGCCGCCATGTGGCCGAACATCCCGCCGGCCGACATGAGCGCGCCGCCCAGGCCGCCGACGTTCCGGCTCAGGTTCCCGCCGAGCTGCGCCATCAGGCCGGGGCTCTCGCCCCCCGTCGGCTGAGCCATGATCGGGTCCATCTCGTCGGCGAGCGCGAACGGGTCGTCGTAGGCCCCCTGTCGCGGGGCCGCCGCGGGCACGCCCGCCGCCGCCGGCGGAGCCTCCTGCGGGCCTCGGGGCACACGGGGGCGCCGCGCCGTCGGACCGACGCCGGCCGCCTCGGAGAGGATGCCCATGGTCCCGGTGATGCCGGGCCCCTGGTCCGTCACGTTCGTGCCGTAGGGGTACGCCTGCATCTCGTCCTGCTGGAGGAGGATGTCGAGCGTGGGGTTCCCCGTCGTCTGTCCGAATCCGAATCGAGCCATGTTTCACCTCACGCGAGGAAGTTGCCGAGTGCGCCCAGGCCGCCGCCAGCCGTCGACCCCATCAGGCCGCCACCAGCGACACCGGCAGCCGGGCCCATGAGGGCCGCGCCGCCGAGCGTGCCCATCAGGCCCATCAGCCCGAGACCGACCGACAGACCGGTGTTGCCGCCGGGCGCCGTGCCGGTCGTGGTGCCGAAGCCGAGATTCTGGCCCACCCGCTGCCCGAAGCGATCGAGTCGCTGCTCGGGCTCGGCCTGGCCGAAGTTGAAGCGCTCGATGGCCTCGTTGATGAGCTGCTGCTCGAGGCCCTGCTGCATCGCCCCGGTCGCGCCGAGCGCGCCGATCGCCGCCTGCTCCTGCTGCTGCAGGCCAGCCTGGGCCCCGACCGCCTTGAAGCGATCGCCCATCCGGCGCTCGTAGTCGCCGTAGTAGATCTGCGTCCCGAGGTCGCCGAGCTCGCGCGCGAGGGTCTCCTCCGATCGGCCAATCCCAGCTTGCATCTGGGGACTGGCGCTCTGGCCGGCGCCCGCGAAGCGCGACTGGATGCCGGGGAGGACGTTCCGCTGGTACGCCTGCCCGATCCGCTTGCTCATCACGTCGAACTGCTGGTCGAGCAGGGGGTTCGATCCCTGCGCGCCCATGAACTCGCCGCCGAGCACGTCGCCGATGAACTGGTTCGCCGCGTCCCGGGGCGCGAAGTCCGTCGCCAGGTCTCGCGTCATCTGGAACGCGAGGCCCTGATCCGAGCCGAATCCTGCCGTGCGCTGCCCCGAGAACTGCTCGATGGGCACGTCGTACCGCTCGCCGGCCTGCTGGTAGAAGGTCCGGAGTTGGTCGGCCTGAGGGCCCCACGGAGTCGTCCGGGTCTCGGTCTTCTGGCTTCCGCTGCTCATGATGCCATCTCCCTGATTCGCTTGGTGATGCAGACGTAGTCGAGGTCGAAGTCCTGGAAGACGCGCTGCCACCCTGGCCGCCCCAGGATCTTGAGCACGTCGGCCCCCTGGTCCTGGGCGAATTGCTCGATGGTAGCAACAACGTCCCGCATCGATTCCCAGGACACCTGGGTGCCTCGGGTCGCTCCAGCGACGATCTCGCACCCCACCAGGCCGGACGGGTACGTCACGATCGAGGTCGTCACGGCCCCCACCGCCTCATCCGACTCGTCATCGATGATCGCCCAGACCTGCGCGCGCGACTCCGCGACGGAGGTCAGGAGGGTCTGCATCGTGTAGTCGGTCTGGCGACGGACAGCGGGCTCCAAGAAGCCGGCGAGCTTCTGCCACCCCTCCTCGCTCACCTGCGACGGGTCGACGTAGAACGCCTTAACCGATTGCGGTCGCGTCGAAGGTCCGGTCTGTGTCCGGCTGAGAGTCATGGTGGATCGTGATCCTGCCGACGGTGGTCTCGACCCAGACAGAGCCGGCCCCGATGGCGGCTGCGGCTGATGCCGAGGTTGGAACGAGAGAGACGCGCGTGTCCACCGACACCCGAGCGCGGTCGATGACCGTCTCGGTGGCGTTGGCTGCGAGCGTCACAGTGAAGCCGTTGTTGCTCTTCCCGGTGACCAGCTCGTCGACGATGAGCGCGACCTTCCGGATGTGCTCCTCGGTGGTCCCTTCCCAGAAGATCGGCGGGCGGGCGGTGTCCGGCATCAGACCTTGCCTCCCGGACGGAACTCCATGTCCCAGAACCCTGCCTCCGACCAGGCGGCGCCCGGGTTGAAGCGGAAGACGAAGTAGCGGGCGTCGAGCTCGCGGTAGTGCATGCCGTCCTTCTGGCGCTCGGCGGGCAGGCCGAAGTCCAGCGCGTGCGGCAGCTCGAGGTCCTCGCCGACGGGGGCGACCTGGACCGTCACGTTCTGCCCGCGGATGTGCGAGCGCACGCCGGAGAGGATCGATCGACGACCAGGCGTCGGCTCGATGAAGCCGGTCTCCATGAGCGCGGTGAGGGACGTCCCGGTCGACGTCGCCAGCCGGAAGGCGGAGTCGAACCCGCCGATCGTCCGCTCGAACGTGCCGCTCTGCCGGTCGTCGAAGGAGAGGACGTCGTAGTCGGTGTCGAACCCACCGCCCGTGTTCCCTTCGAGCGTGTTCTGATCGCCGGCGACGTCCGGGGAGTCGAGGGAGTTCGGGCTCGTGCCCGCGCCGAGCATCGAGTAGACCGTCTCTTCGCCGTAGGTGAAGCGGTTGAGCACCCAGTCGTAGACGATGACCCGGTTCGGCACGCCCGAGTTGCCCTTCGCCGCGAAGCTCATGCGGATCTGGGTCTTCTTCGGATCGCGCGCCATCGAGACGCTGTCCGGGTAGTCGGGGTCGTACTGCTCGCGGAACCACTCGTCGACGCGCCCCTTCCCGACCGGGGTCGAGCTGGTGTAGTCGAAGACGCGGAATCCGTCGTCGGAGATGTAGAATACGCCGCGCTGGAAGGGCACCGCCGCGCCCTTGATCAGCAGGCCGTGGTCGGCGACTACCTCGTTGAACGCCCAGACCGCATCGTTGCCGATGAAGTCCATGCGCCAGATCGCGTTCTCCTGGAAGACGGCCACGACCTCGGAGCCGGCGACGAGCGCCTGCACCGGGCCGCCGTTGCCCTCGAGAGGGTTGCGCCCCGAGAGCACCGCGGTCGCCGCATCCGTTCCGGGGACGGGCCAGGTGTAGGGCGCGTTCAGCCCGGACCAGGCCACGCCGTTCCGAACCGCGCCGGCGTCGCTCGTGAAGAGGTCGCCGAGGATCAGGAAGCCGTTCGCCACGACGCAGTGGGCCGCGCGCGGGCACGTCGTCGAGACGCGCGCGAACTCCGTCGAGACGTCCAGGTCGAATCCCTGGGTGTCGCCGACGTAGCTGGCTGCGAAGACGGAGGTGCCGAGCTGCGCGAACTCGCAGCGGCGCGTGCGGATCGAGCCGTAGGTCTCGGACGTGGCGGACACGTCGACCCAGGTGTTCGAGCCACCCGAGTCGCGGAACTGGTACAGCTCCATCAGGTTCGTGCCCGTGTCCTGGACCGCCGCGAAGAAGACGTTCGTACCGTTGCCGCGGACCGCGCGGATGGCCCCCTTCGGCGCGAAGGGAAGGACCTCCGAGTTCAGGTTCGACAGCCCCGGCCACGGCTCGTAGCCGCCGACCTTCGGCAGGACGTTCTTCGCCTCGGTGAGATTCTTCGACCCGATCAGACCATAGAGGTCAGGCGTCCACTCTCCGTACTCCTGCCGCATCCTAGTACTCCGAGTGTCTGTCGTTCACCGAGAAGTCGGGTCGCTGCTCCAGCGGGCCCGCCATCCGCGAACGGAAGTAGGCACGCTTCAGGGATTCCTTCGCAGGGATGAAGCCCTGCTGATAGATCGCGAGACGCTCGGGGTCGTTGATCCGCCGGGCGCCGTGGACGAGCGCGCCGTACATCAGCGCGTCGCTGCCAAGCTCCAGGAGGAGGTTCTGCTGGTTGGTCTCCGAGAGAGGCTCCGGGAGGCCGTAGTACTGCATGACGTAGGGGATCGTGTTCGAGGCGTGCGCGGTCGGCGCGTACTCGATCGTGTTCCCCTGGATGTAGAACAGCTCCGGCGTGCCGGACGTGTCCTGCTCCCGCCTGGTGATGATCCGGTCGGGCGCGGCCAGCTTCATGAAGCGCAGCCGGTTCGCCGCCTCGGTCACCTGGATGCTGCGGATCTCGATCAGACCCTTCGGCAGGGCGAGGCTCGACGAAGAGGCCGTGAAGTTCCCGGTCTTCGTCTGGTCGCCCGCGCGGATGTCGCAGTCGCGGACCAGCTCGAGCTCGGTCTGCTGCACCCACCTGGCGGCCTCGTGTGACAGATCCGGTCGCAGGAGCGTGTCCGTGACCGCGGTCAGCAGCTCGGAGTAGGAGTTGATCACCCCGCTAGCTTCCGGCATCGCTCACGCCCTCCTTGCCCGGGATGATGATGCGCGGGGCCGCGGTCGACGCGCGCATGAAGGACCGCTTCCGCCCGTATCGGGAGACCTTCTCGTCGACGACCTTCAGGTCCGCGTAGTCCGGATCGTCGAGGCGACGGAGGACCTCGGGCAGCGCCCCCGGCTTCATCGCATCGAAGCCTTCCTCGTAGAGCCACTTGTTGATCACGGTCAGCGGAATGCGCGCGACGCGCCGCCCCCACCCCTGGCTGAAGTCGCCGGTGTAGGAGTCGTCGCGCTGCAGCTCGCGGTTCGCCTTCAGGAGGTGGTCGACCTCCTGGTGGATCGAGACCGTGGCAGTGCCGTCCGAGTTCTCGGTGATCGTGGAGACCGTCTCGCCCCGCGCCGCGCCGTAGCGGCCGTGGGACGACGGCTTCAGCATCGCGGACCACAGCGACATGGTGTCTCCTAGAAGTTGCCCAGCGAAGTGACCCGGACCTCGACGTCCGCGCCGTCTGCGACGATGGCGTAGTGCGTGAATCCCGTGACGTCGAAGACGACGACCTCGTTCTCCGGAACCATGAACCCGTTGCCGGCCGTGATGGTCGTGGCGGCACTCTGCCCGAAGACGATTTCCAGGAAGAGTCCAGCCGCCGACCCGTCGTGGCAGACCGCGACGTACTTCGGAGGCTCCGACCCGGTCAGCGCAGGGATCGCCTGGTTGTTGATCGGGGTCGCGGACGCGGTGTGGTTCGCGACCTGGGACGAGCCCTCGAACTTGAAGGGTGCCTTGAGCATCACTGTCTCCTCAGGACGACCGTGGCCGTCACCGGCTCTGCCGCCGTGCCTGCGCCGCCGGCCGCCGAGTCGAATTCGAGAACGTCACCGACCTGGAACTCGATCTCGGGCGCGATCGGGTCGTAGTTGAACGTCTGCACCTGATCAGCCCCCGTGCCGGAGGGAACCGTGATGGCGCGCGTCGACTGCTGCACTCCGCCGCGGTAGTGCCTCACGTTGACCGTGTAGGCGCTCGTCGCGATGACTCCGCCGTTCGCCAGGTAGATCCGCTCGACGAACCCGTTCCACGGGCACGGGATGTGGCGGTCGGGCGCGTTCGCGTCCGCCGCGTCGAAGTGGATAAGGCAGACGAGGTCCTGCAGACCGATGGTGTTCGTTCGTTCGAGAGCCATGGTGTCTCCTAGCCGATGACCAGAAAGCCGTAGATGCTGGTGCCGCTTCCGTTGCCGGTCGTCGTGTTGATCGCGACGTGGCCGCCGGCCTCAACCTCGAAGGCAGGGTCTTCGGGATCGAAGATCGTCTCGACGGCTTGGGCGGCCGCGATGTTCGCGAACCCGATGTCGCCGTAGTTGATCGCGCCGGTTGCGGTCCCCTGCGCCGTCACAACATCCGCGACCCAGTTGGCCGAGTCGTTGCCGTCGTTGACCGCGAGGATGCGCTTGATCCGCCCCTTGAAGGGAGTCACGATGTTCGCGTCAGCCTGGGCACCAGGCGCAGACGCATTCCGAATTCGGAAGCGGATCAGGCGCTCGCCCGTCGTGGCCGGGGTGTATTCGAGTCGAGACACGCCCATCAGGATGCCCTCCGGAATTCGAGAACGGTGTGCCAGTCAACGCTGCTCGTGGGAAGCACGAACTCGAGGACGTCACCTGTTCGGAGGTGGATGTCGTCACCAGTGACCGTGTCGTCGCCTTCCCACTCGACGGTGAAGGATGTGTCGGCCAGCTCGGTGATGCCCGAGATCGCGGCCATGAAGGCCGCGTTCTTCTGGATGAAGAGAGACACGCCGGTCTCGTTCGCGCTGATCGCGTGGTACGAGCGGATGAGCTGCAGATCCATCGGCGCGACGAAGAAGACCGAGCGCGACGTCCCGCCCTCGTCATTCTCCACCCACTCGGACACGAACAGATGGCTCCCGCCTGCGCTGAAGTCTGTACCCATGTCAGGTCTCCGACCAGGGCCGGGGGCCCGAAGGCCCCCGACCGGTCAGCTAGCCGCCGGCTTACGAGCCGTCGGTGAGGTCGCGAACGATGCCGCTCGCCTTCTCGTTCTTCGAGCAGAGGGCCGCCTCGGCGATGAGCAGCCGGTTCTCGGCGTCTCCCGTCTTGGCGAGGCTCTCCTGCATGAACGGCCGGAGGTACGAGACCGCCCAGTAGTTCATGTCGAGGACGAAGGCCGACGTGCCGTCCGTGGCCGTGGTGCCGTTCTGCTTGATGAAGCGGTCCGGCACGACCATGTGCTCACCGAAGTCCGAGACGTAGACGTCGATCGCCGTGACGAGGCGCTTGTCCTCGCTCGTGTCGAACTTCGTCGTTCCGCCCGTGAACCCGGAGACGGCCTGCTTGTTGAAGGGGTCGACCAGGATGTAGTCCGGGTTGCCGCCTTCGATGTAGGCCTTGCGGATGGTCTCCTTGAGGAACGACTCGGTGAAGGCGCGCGCGACGCCCGCCTCGACCACGTCGTTCTCCGGGATCTGGTTGTTCGTCGGCGCCGCGAGCTCGGTGCCCACGGAGTTGACGTTCGTGAAGATCCAGGTTCCGACGCCACCCGTGACGCGCTCGGTCGTCGAGGAGCCAGCGTGGATCGGGACCGTGCCGCCGTCGACACCGTTGGCCGCCGCCGGAAGGGCCGCGACCTCCGCCGCACTCAGGCCCGACAGGAACTGGTATTCCATGTCGCGCCGGATCTCGAGACCCATCTTCGCGATCTGGTAGGCCAGCTCGCTCTGGCGACCGGCATGCTCGATCGCCTCCTGGGTACCCGTGACCGAGAGCGGCTTCGCCCAGATCTGGGTGTAGTTGTGGAGACGGTCGGGCTCGGGCCGGACCGCGCCGGTGTAGTCCGCACCTTCGACGTTGATGTTCAGCGTCTCGGTGACGAGCTCGTCGACCTGCCATTCGTGCTTCTTGTTCGACGCAGAGCCTCTCTCTGCGCCGCTGACGAACGGAGTCTCGGTCGGGTCGATCATGTAGATGACGTCCGACAGGTCCTCTCGGTTCGACAGGTTGAACGTGTACGACTCGACCTGAGCCATGACTTGCCCCCTAGTTCTTGGTGAAGAAGGTCTCCAGGAGCTTGCCGGCGTCCTTCACCGAGCGAGACTTCCCGAAGTGCTTCATGCGGTCCTTCCGGACCGTCACGTTGGGATCTCCCTGATCGACGCGCGCCGTGGCACGCTTCGCCAGGTTGGGCTTCCTCAAGCCCTTCTGCTTCCGAAGCGCCTCGAGGGTCTTCCCCTTGGCCTTCTTCTGCGACGCACGCCACTTCGCCGCCTCGTTCAAGGCGATGATGTGGCGATGGTCTGTGACCGCAGCGATGGACGCGTCGTCGAACCCGAGGCTACGCATGTAGTCCGTGTTCTGCTTCACGACCTCCTGGATCGTCTTCTGATCCTTGAACCAGTGGGGCATCTTCTGGCGCAAGAGTCCTGCTTCACGCTGGTGGACCTGCTCGACGGTCGCGCCGGAGCGCTCCTGCCGCAGGCCAGCGTTGAAGTCCATCGTCGAAACAGCCGCCTTGATCAGCTCGGCGCGTCGCTGGCGCTTCTCGATCATGTCGGCGTACTGGAGTGGGTCGCGAGCCTTCAGCTCGGCCAGGTCGACGTTCTCGAACTCCGCCGTCATCTCCTGCACCATCGCTTGCGCGAGGCCGGCGATCTTGGCGATCTCCGATTCGGTCTGCTGGTCTACGGCTGCGACCCGCTCCTGGAACTTCTCTTCGTACTGCTGCTGCAGCTCGAGGTTCTGGTTGCGGGATTCGCGGAAGCCATTCAACGCCTCACCGAGAGGGACCACGTTCCCCCAGCCGTCGTCGATACCGATGCCTTCGAGGATCTCGTCGGGCTCGACCTCGAACTCGGCCGCGAGGGCCTCGATCGAGTCGATGGACGCCTCGTCTTCGGACGCAGCTTCGCCGTCGGCGTCGTCCTCGTCGCCCGCCTGGGCTTCGAGTTCGTCGTCGTCGGTTACGTCTTCGTCCTGGTCGGTGGTGGTGGCGTCTTCCGCCTGGAGATCCGCGACGTTGCGCTGATCTTCGGTGGTACGCTCACTGTCTTCGTCGGGGCTGGGGGAGTCCGTGTCCTCGGTGCTCTTGGCGAGGAGGGCTTCGATCTGGCTCTTGGCCTCATTGATCGAGAGCTCTGCGCTCATTAGGACTGTCGAACTCCATCCGGGACTCTGAGGCGGAGTGCAATGCCTCCTCCTCCTGCTTGATGCGAGCGAGGGTACCGCTCTCCGCGATGTGTGCCAATCGGCCGTGAATTCGCTGCAGCGCGCGGACCATCATGTGCGCGTCGTCGCGCTCACCAGAATCCTCTGGCGCCGACATCAGGAAGCGGTTCTTCTGCTCGTTGAGCAGCTCCTCCATCACGGCTTGGAACTCGGTGTTGTCGAGGATCGCCTGCGCCTCATGGCCGCGGCGGATCTCTTCTTCAGGACTCGGAGGTGTCAGGTCGTTCACGCTGCATCGCCTTCTGCGCTTCCGCCTGCATCTCGGCAACCTTGATGCGGGTCTCGGCGTCGCGCTTGTTCATCTGGTCCTTCAAGGACAGGTCAGCGAACCGCCACTCCACCATCTTCTCGCGCTCGATCGCTTCGGACTGGGCCGTTAGGCGATCGATCTCGTTCTTCATCTGATCCTCGCGCACGCGTCGTTCGTGTTCGAGGACCTTCGTGTCCGGGGGCGGTTCGGGCCACTCTGCACCAGGCTCCGGCTTGG
>Ga0180438_10007846_pt1 | contig 13756 bp, 10 predicted proteins | sample SS_ome_12_FD_132455 | JGI IMG/M metagenome (GOLD analysis project Ga0180438, IMG submission 132455) | Hypersaline lake sediment archaeal communities from the Salton Sea, California, USA - SS_3_D_2 metaG | ecosystem: Environmental > Aquatic > Non-marine Saline and Alkaline > Hypersaline >... | reverse complement strand
CAACAAAATAGTAGCGCGGACGTCGATGATCGGGGAGATAACGAGGATCACAATAACGCTTCCGCCTTCAGCCATCATATCCTATCGAGGAATGCAGATAACTATAGGAAGCAACGTCATAGTCAATGGGGGAGACGAGGGGAGCGGAATTGCGGGGGTGACCCACGAGTCGGGTACCGGCAAGACAAACATACACGGAGAAGTCACTGGCGATCCACCCATTGTGCAGATAGACAACATGGACATCGAGGTTCTGACAGTATTCGGCGTGTCGCAGGAGGAACTGAGAAACATGTGCGACTACGTGGTGGATGACGTCGAAGAATTGCCCTATCCGCTTCCTGAAATGGTTTTCGTCTACATCAACGGTAATGTCTCCTTCAGCAAAACAACTCCATTGACAGGCGGCGGTCTCCTCTTCGTGAACGGAAACGTGAGCATACCCGCCGGGACGGGATCGGAATTCACCGGCCTGGTCTACGTGATGGATGAATTCAGCGCGGCGGCTCAGCTGGAGATCACCGGTTCACTGGTGGTCAGAGGCTCGATAGCCATTACAGGTGGACCGGGGCAGTCGATAATAACCTATGACGCGGAAGTGCTCGAGGCTCTGAACAGGAGCATCAGCCAGTACAGGGAGAGCAAGTCTATTCACATACCAACCAGGGGCTAGATTGATATGAAAAGGTGCAGCAGAAGAGCGGATGAGAGAGGGTTCACCCTTCTCGAAGTCATAGTCTCCATACTGATCATCGTGATAGCGATGGGAGCTACGGCTTCCTATCAGTTAATGAGCAACCACACCATGCAGATAAGCAAAGACCGGGTCTTCGGAACGCAGAAGGCCATGCAGATGATCGAGGAGCTGAGGGCATACACTGAGTCTGGTGGCGAGAGGGCGATGAAGCTGCTCGATGCCTTTGACGACAGCACGTCCTATCCCCACGTTCTCACCACCGATACCCTCGTGGTCTCGCCCGGCGACCCCCTGAGCGGGAACAGGAGGATCGGCAACCGCTGGGTCTTCTGCAGGCAGGTAAGGGTGATCCCCATCCCTTCGGAAGCTCAGGCTCGAAGGGTGACTGTGAAGGTATTCTACACCGAGATTGACGACCAGAACCTGCCGGGTCGCGCACTGGGGGAGGTTAGTACTGTATTGAGCAGCATCGCGGAGACATATCCGTGCTCCCAGACATTCGACGTCTACGTGCTCGCGCTCGAGTCAGTGCCGACTCTCTGGACCAATATGGCCTCGACGTGGGGACGCATACAATCCGCGATATCCAGGATCCAGACGATGAATCCGGGTCTTGAATTCAGAACACACTGGATCACTCGAATGTCCTATGGCAGAGATCCTTACTACACAGCTCACACCAACTACGGCCTGGCTCCCACAGACCCGATCCACTGGGTCTACTACTATCCCGGCACCATGAAGCCGAATGAGAACCTCCAGTACTACGTGACGCACACCTTCCGGAGCAGGCTGCATGTCGACGACACTCTTCTTGTGAATCCGACCTCATACGCCCTGGCGGACCAGTTCAACCACGCCATGAGGTACCCGGACGAAGTGGCTACCTACTACTCTTACCAGGCTTCGAACCCGAACCACGAGATATCATACAGGATGTTTCTGGAGGAAGTCGTCTCCAATCCTTCAGCCTTCGAGAACGCGATAATAATCAACTCCCACGGAGAGCTGCTTCCCCTGCCGCCGGTCAGAAACTACTCCGATCCGGCCAAGGATCCGGTGGGGCACCAGAACGCGAGGGTGGTCACTCATCCCGAGAGCCTCTACTACAGTTCTCCGGGATCCTTCGCTCTCAGGGTCTATCCATACACTATGTATCCGGACACCACGAGCCTTACCGTTCTCGACACGATATGCGTCAAGGTCATAGGCAGCGTGACTCTCTCAGACGTTGAGATCGTGGTCGGGAACAGCGCAGCCGCTTACGAGAAGAGAGGCGCGGACGACCCGGACGAATACCAGACCACCAACTGGGGTGACAGCTTGCAGATACTGCTGTTCGAGACGCCTCTGACACACCCCTACAATGATTCCACCAGTCAGGGCCTTCCGGATTCGTGCAGGCTCTACGGACTGGAGTACATCCCTTGCCCTGTCGAATCCACGTCCGACTTCGCGCAGGATCTGACCGCCGCCGGAGCGGACGTTCCCAAGAACACCGCAAGGTGGATAATCCACCTCGCCACGAACTCGCCGCAGGAAGTCACGGTGGAGACGAGCATCGGAGACCGGATCTTCGACTATCCGAACATCAGTCCCACCTACGTGTGGGTCGGAGTGGCGCCGCCCGTGACAGAGCTCTTCCAGTGTCTGGGAGACCCGAGACACTCGCCCTATGCAGATGTGAAGAAGAGGGGGGATTACAACCGCTACTTCGTTTCGGTCCCGTCTGTCTTCAGGGGGTTCTCAGACACAAGGTCAGGCTGGGAAACCTACGTTGATAACAGCGTTCCGGACAACGACCCCGATTGCGACGTTTGGAGGCTGACCGAGCTGCTCCGCGCCGCTCTGCTGAAGAGCCATTCACTCTACATGCCCATGTCTGGCTTTACAGGCAGTCACTACGGACTGGGCGGTGAAATCGGCGGCGACGTGGGGCTGGTCAGTACGCAGATGCTTGACGGTACGCCGTGGAACTCCACCAGCGCTGTCATAGTGGACGAGATGATAGACACCGGGGCCGATGTGGTCAAGCCCAGGGTGGTGGCCGCGAAGGATCTGAGCTGGTACTCCATGCCCTGGTTGGGAGAACTCTACCCGGACCACGAGTTCGACGTCTACTGGAACTCGACAGGAAACCTGCCCACTTCGACGTACTACAGGGCAGACTACGAAGAGGTCGGCTTCCCTTATTACAGGTCCAAGGCCCTGGGTGAAAGGGGTTCAGCGACATTCACCAACTCCACGAGGAAGAGTGGCAACTTCTACTTCATGCATGAGCACGCTGATGGTGGGCAGGGGATCATCGCTGCAGCCGGCGAGAAACTCCAGGTCTCGTACAACATAGACCTCCCGTCGCGATACCCGTGCCCGTCACCCTTTGATCTGGACTACGGCAGCTGGGCGAAGAAACCGATAAACTGGGAAGACTACGCCGCCTCCAGATGTACCACCGAACTGTTTGCAGAATACTACTCCTCTTCCTACGGGGGCTACCGTGCCAGCGCGTCCGTCTTTATGGAAAAGGAAGGCGACTGGAGCTACGTGCTCCTCAACGGAGGCTCCCATTCGGATGCTGAGAGCGCGCGTATGCTCGCGAGGATGATGTTCATAGAAGCCGTGGATTGCTTCATGAGAGCCGGGAACCCGAGCTCGGTTCAGGACTACCGGAGGATAAGGCAACTGCCCAGAGTGGAATTCACCAACCCCGGCTCCTCGGCGGAGCTGGACAATCCGAGCCACATAAAGGTCGAGTGGGACGTCCAATGGCGCAGATGGGACGGCGAGAAATACACGGAGGGGTACTCGGAGAGCTTCCAGGAGACGGCAGAAGTCTTGGTCTGTCTGAGATACTCGGATGACGCGGGCAGGACGTGGATGTACCTGGATGACACGCCGACAGAGGCTAACTCCAGGCCCGATGCGTCGCACGAGATAAAACACCAGACTTCATACAGCTGGGATGTCTCGGGCCTTCCCAGAGGCGAGTACTTGCTGAGGGTCGAGGCATACAGAAGCAACATCGAGCTTCACTACGCTCATCATCAGGTTCTGTTCATCATAGAGAGGGATGTGACATGAGAAGAAGAAGCCAAGACGGACACAGTCTGGTCGAGTTCCTGGTGGCGCTTGTAATATTCGCCATCCTCGCTTCGCTTGTTACGCGAGCTCTTGTTATGGAGCAGAAGTCCAACACCTCTGTACACAACCGGATGAAACTGCAGGTGTACGGCGAGCTGATGACAGATCATCTCAGGAGAGAGCTTTCTGCAACCAGAATCGTTTTTGACTCCGAGTCGCTCGGTGCGGAATACTGGCAGAAGCTCCACTTTACCGGCGAGGCGCCTGACGCGTACGCTAAACTGCCGAACATCCAGCCCGGCGGTTCTTTTTCCCCGGACTGGGCCGGGTTCGATTCGACCGCTGTGGGGAACATGCTCTTCTGCGCCAAGATTGTCGACCCGCCGGCCGAGGTGAGCGACGGAATCAACCCTTATGTCTTCGACAGGTTCAAGTTCGTGGTCTACTTCCTCTCACCTTATGCTGGAGGCAAAGGATACAACCTGCACGCATGCGAGAGCAAGAACCAGTACCTCGACTATAATCAGGTTATGGCCATACTCCGCTCTGAACCCGACTACCCTCAAACCATAGTGGAAGCTCTCAAGACGATGGGTCTGACTCTCGTGTGGAGACCTAACGCGGAAGCAGCCGGCAAGGCCTTCTATACTTTGAGCGCGGACATGAGCAAGGCGAGCCCCATAAATCACACTGTTGTTATGGACGAGGCGGAAAGGATCTCCGGATTCTCAAACCTCTCGGGTCCTCAGCACCACGGGATCGCGCCGAACGGAAGAGGTGTGAGTCTCAACGTGCCCAAGTTCGCAAGGGCGGGCGAAGGCTTTCCCAACGGCTTCGAGGTCCTTGTTGCGGGCCCTTGCACTGGAAGGAAGATCCTGCTCAGACTCGTGCTGCTCGGCGAAGGGCACGGCTTGAGTCTGGCTACAGAGCACACGGCTCTCGTGAGTGTCCGTGAGTACTAACTCAAGCTGGAACGATACGTGATACTGCAGTAACATTCTATGCCAAAACACCGAACTCGAATCTGGCCCGCCTGGCGGGCCTTCTTCTTCCCCATCTGTGCAGCATGCTCTCCCAAATGGCTGGGTGCTCCCGTCACAGACTCTCATTCTGCGTCGCCATTTGCCACGAAACGTTGCTTTTTGCGAGAAATGGAGGATGTCAGAATTGGCCGGCAGAAGAGTCATGGCGTAAGTCTCTTACAGTGCGGGAACTTATGCAACGGACAAGGTGTGGCGAAATTGGCATGGTAATTGCGATGTATCAGGGTGGAAGTCAGGTTTGTGGTCTTCGGCAGTCGCCGAGACAGATAGAGCGGATGATCCAGGGGGGAGGCTGGTAGAAATATGGCTACAGAGCACGAGCTACTTGACTGTTGCGGTCTAATCAGCAGGAACGCCAAGATGAAGAGTCTCTTCGAGCTGATAGACAAAGTGGCCACGACAGCTTCGACCGTCCTCATAATAGGCGAAACGGGGAGCGGCAAGGAGCTGGTGGCCAGGTCTGTACACACCAAGAGCACCAGAAAGAACCAGCCCTTCATCGCAATCAATTGCGCAGCTTTGTCTGAGACGCTCCTCGAGAGTGAGCTGTTCGGTCATGAGCGCGGTGCTTTCACAGGAGCGTTCTCCAGGAAGCACGGGCTCTTCGAAGTCGCCGACGGGGGCACGATATTCCTCGACGAGATCGTGGAGATGTCGCCCATGGTTCAGACCAAACTGCTCAGGGTCCTGGAGACGAAGAGCTTCAGGAGGGTTGGAGGGACTGACCCTGTAAAGGTGGACGTGAGACTGATAGCAGCCTCTCAAGAGGAACTGAGGGACGAGGTCATAAAGGGCACTTTCAGGAACGATCTCTACTACAGGCTGTGCACCATAACGGTGAACATCCCGCCGCTTAGAGAAAGAAAGGGGGACATACCTGATCTTGTGGAGCATTTCCTGGACAAACTGGCGAACGCTCACGACAAGCCCAGGGCCACAGTTACAGAGGAGGTTCTCGAGGTTCTTAGCGGCTATGACTGGCCGGGCAATGTCAGAGAGCTTGAGAACGTGATGGAGAGGGCGTTCGTCCTCTCCGCAAACGGAACCATTGCCGTGGACGATCTTCCAGCCAAATTCAGGGCTATGGAGAGGGTTCGGACAGTGGAGGGACTGCCGTCACTTGAAGAGATCAAGAAGAGGCACGTCCTCAGTGTTCTCAAGACAGTGGAAGGCAACAAGACGAAGGCTGCCCAGATCCTTGGTGTGGACAGGAAGACTCTCTATAGGATGATGAGAAACTGGAGGACGGAACTGAGTATCGAATAGGACGGGTGCAAAGGAGGAGGAATGAACGGCACTATACTGGCAATCGAGGGAGACTTCAACAGCAGAACGAGACTATACCACCTCGCGATGACTATCGGCGTCAACATAGACTTCTGCGAGACGCTTGGTAATGCAATAGGAAGACTCAGGTTCTACAACTATTCGGGTGTGATTGTGGATTTCGATACCGGGTCCATAAAACCCGAGGATGCCCTGGAAGCTCTCAGGAAAGTCGCAATCGGGATCCCTATAATAGGGATCGTCAACGCCTCGCAGGTTCGCGGCGCAGAGAAGTTCGTGGGCAAGGATCTTGTGGCCTGCATCAGAAAGCCAATTGATGCCAAGGCTTTCAGCGAGGCGATGGAAAAACTAGCTGGGGTCTCCGTGTAGTTGTGCACCCGAAGGGGCCGGAAGCTACTCGCTTCCGGCCCCTTTCTGTTTGGCCTTGTGATTGCCCAGGACGGCCGGCTCTACCGGCGGCTCTAGATTCGTTCTTCCCGATGAAACGACATGCGGGACTGGAGAGGCTAGTCTCTCGATGTATCACCTAGACGGGGATGACACGGACAGACGCTCCGGCTTCAAGGTCTTCCGTCCCCTCGGGCAGGTGTATCAGGCAGTTGCCTCTGACCAGAGATGTCAGTATCCCGCTCCCCTGCGGCCCGGTGAGCTCCACGAGGAGGACATCACCTTCGCGTCGCATCTTCCCCCTTCTGAACTCAGATCTTCCCTTTCGCTTCGACAGGCCAGACACAAGTCTGCCTTCGAGCTCCTCTTTGAAAAGGGTCCTGCTCCCCATCATCTTCAGGAGCGCGGGCCGGACGAAGAGCTCGAACGAGACCATGCAGGAGACCGGGTTGCCCGGGAGTCCGAAGACCGGCTTGCCGCTCGCGACGGCGAATAGAAGCGGCTTCCCGGGTTTCATGTTCACCTTCCAGAACTTGATTTCGCCCAGAGACGAAATCGTCTCCCTGACGAGGTCGTATTCCCCCATCGAGACACCTCCCGTGCTTATGACCACGTCGCTGCCCGCGAGCGCATCTTTGAAGGCCGTTTCCATCTTCTTCCTCTCGTCACGGATCACCCCGAGTTCGACCGGTTCGCATCCCAGCCTTCGCACCAGACCCGAAATCGAATACCTGTTGCTGTCCCTGATTTTGCCCGGTGCCAGGGGGTCATCGATTCCTACAAGTTCGTCTCCTGTGGTCAGAAGGCTCACCCTGGGTTTTCTGGTGACGGTGATCCGCGCAATCCCCAGGGAGGCAAGCACACCCAGCTCCTGGGGTCTGAGCTGCGTACCGGGAACCATGAGCACGTCGGACTCATGGATGTCTTCGCCGGCAATCCTCACATTCTCCCCGCCGGGCACGGGGGCGGTCAGAAGGACGTGGTCATCAGCCACCTCGACGTCCTCGATCTTGACCACAGAGTCCGCGCCCTCGGGCAGGATCGCCCCCGTCATTATTCTGAGGCATTCTCCCTGAGAAATGGACAATAGACGCGCGTCTCCCGCTCTCACCGTCCCCGCAACTCTGAGGCGCACGGGTCGAGCGACGGTCGCAGACGCAGTCTCATCTGAACGGAGGGCGAACCCGTCCATCGCAGAATTGTCGAAGGGTGGAACGTTGCACGGTGAGACGACAGTATCGGATACGAAATAGTCAAGGGCCTGAGAGATATCCCTGGCTTCGGGGTCGAGCTCCTCGATCGACTGCAGAACCAGCTCCTGAGCCTGTTCTACCGGTAGCACCTAATTCTTCCTCCTTCTCGCTCTTTGCAGACTGGAAGAGACAGCCTCTTTAAGGGAAATAGGAATGTCTTCGGAGCCGAGGAACCCGTCCACCGCTCTCTCCGCTTCGATGTCCTCCATGGTCGCGAGGAATCCGGCAGCCTCGATCCTCTCCTCGTAGGTCCCGGACAGGAGCTTCTTGATGAGCGACCCGAGTCCAGATCTGTCGCCCAGTGAAAAGACCGCCTCACAGGCGAGGGTGCTTATCCGTGGGTCGGGTGAGTCCATCGCGCTCCTGAAGATGGGCAGTAGCGACCTGTCTTCGAGTTGTGCAAGCAGCCTCAGGGCATCGAACCTGACATTGAAATCCTCAGAGTGCGCCAGGGCCATGAACGTCTCCTTTGTAGAGGATTCACCCATCTCCTCGAGGATCTTGACGGCCAGCACCCTGACGGGAAGATACCAGTCCCATGCGGCAGATTTCAGGAGAAGAAGGCTCCTTTCGCCTTCAGTCGAGGCAAGCATAGAGACCGCAGCGAGTCTGAGTCTGGTAGATTCCATGTCCAGAGCCTTCTCGAGCGGGGGATACGGAGGCTTCTCACCGGGACTGAAATGACCATTCCTGGAATACTCCCTCTCCAGAGCGGTGGTCACATCGACGGAATTCAGACCGTCCGAGCTTTCCTCGCGTTCATCTCTCATCGTCCTCTGTATAGCACGAGCACAGCCTGTCCGCCACAACAAAAGCCCGGCGCCCGGCAATCCGCACGGAACACTGCGAAAGGGCTTGGCCCCTATTCGGCCTGCCGGAGCAGGTCTATGAGGGACTGGATCTCGTCTTCTGTATTGTAGAAATGACAGGAGACCCTGATGGCGCCCTCCCTCTTGGAGATTACGAAGTTCTTCTTCCTCAGATCATCGTAGAGAACGTCTACATCCGCGCAGGTGAAGGCGACTATGGGTGATCTCCTGGAGTTGTCAGTCGGGCTCAAGATCTCGTAGCTGCTCGTCTTCAGGAAGTCGAGCAGCAACCCCGACACGTAGCGTGCTGTATTCCATATCTCGGATATCCCTATGGCTGAGATGAGGCCCAGCGACTCCATCAGTCCGAAGTAGTCAGCATACGCGTACGTGCCCAGCTCGAACTTCCTCGCTCCCGGGAACGGGTCGAACCTTCTCGTGAGCAGATTGTCGAAGTCGAAGCTGCTTCTGAACGAGAGCCAGGTCATGAACGCGGGCTTCAGCCAGTTCTGCGCCTCCTCGCTTATGTAGGCGAATCCTGCGCCCTGAGGACCCATCAACCATTTGCCGCCGCCACATGCGAGAAGGTCTATCCCGTAGTCCCTCGGGCTGAAGTCCATGACTCCGATCACCTGCATCCCGTCGACGACGAGAGCAACTCTGCTCCTGCGGCACAGGTCGCTTATCCCGGACAGGTCGGGTCTGTATCCCCTGGAATAGTCAACTCCGCTCAAGGAGACCACCCTTGTCTGAGAGTCTATCGCACTTTCAATGGTTTCGGGTGTTACGCAGCCCTTTTGAAGCTGCGCGAATTTGATTTCCACACCCTTCCGCCTGAGGGCCGCCCACGGGTAGTAGTTGGACGGGAATTCATTTATTGGTAGGACGACGTTCTCGCCCTTTCTGAGGTCTATTCCGTGGGCCGCTACGTTTATCCCGATTCCAGTGTTCGGAAGCAACGCGATCTCGGATTCGGAACAGCGGAGGAGGTCTGCCAGCAGAGAGCGCGTGCGCGCAAGGGCGAGAAAAGCCTCTTCGTCAATCTCCTGTCCGGTTGTCGCGCTCTTCTTGAGGAAGCGACTCATCGCCTCCAGAGACCGGTTCGACATGGGGGACCGGCTGGCGTGATTCAGGTAGACGCAGGATTCTGTGTGGGGAAACTCCTTCCTGTAGGAAGATAGATCGATCATCTTGTCTGACCTCCGCGGTTGCTTCCGTGTTGCACACGCTCTGCGCGGCGAACAAGTCGCACAGAATCCATCCGGAATTTCCCTCTCGAACACTGGCCCTGAGCTGGCTGTCCAGGATCAACCGTTCGAAAGAGCAGTCTAGCACGGACCAGTTCCGAAGGCAATTCTCTATCTGCCTCTCCTCATTGTTGACTTCCCCGGGGAATGCCTACTTCTAAGGACTTTCTATAGGCGAAAAGGGAGAAGATCCCGCCGGTGTGCAGGAAGAGGATATTCTCCTTGTTTGATATGACGGACCTGGAGATGAGGTCGAGGAGACCGTACATCGCCTTGCCCGTATAGACTGTGTCCAGGACGATCCCTTCCATCCTGGCGATTTTCGTAATTAGCTGCGCAATCTCGGGATCACTCTCCGCGTAACCCTCTCTCACATAGCCGTCGAGAACCTCTACTTCGCCTGTCTCAAAAGAGAGACCCAGACCGAGTCTCGCGGACGTCTCGGAGGAGATGTCACAGATCTTTCTAACGAAGTGTTCCGCGGACTGGCATACGTTGATGGCCGTCAGTCTGGATTCGAGGCCGAACAGCTTCTTGCCGACGAGAAGTCCTGCGTATGTGCCTCCGGACCCGCATGCAAACACGATTCGGTCGACTGAGAGAGCGGCGGCATCGAACTGGTTCCTCATCTCTTCGGCAGCCCTGACGTAGCCCATCGCTCCGAGCCAGTTTGACGCGCCCTCGGGGATGACGTACGGTCTCTTCCCCCGGCTGCGCAGCTTACCAGCTTCCTCCTCCATCAGTTGATCAACGAGAGCATATGCCTTTTCATCTATGTAGCGTATCTTCGCGCCAAGGAGCTGGTTGAGCCACAGGTTCCCTTCAGCCAGGGCGTTGGCTTCGCCCCTCAGGAACAGGACCGATTCGAGACCGTATCTCCCTGCAACGGCCGTTGTGGCCCTGGCGTGGTTCGACTGGATCCCCCCGCAGGTGATAAGGGTGTCGGACTTCTTTTCCAGCGCGTCCGCAAGCACGAACTCGAGTTTTCGTATCTTGTTGCCCGAAGTGAGACAGCCGGTGAGGTCATCGCGCTTTATGAAAAGATTCGAGCCCGAATAGGTCGAAAGCCTGGGTAGCCTTTCGATCCTTGTCGGAAGGAGCGCGAGCGGAACGGATGACGGATAGTTCAAGTCTTTTCCGCCTCCTCCCTCAGGAATCTCTTTCCACCGAATACATCGCGAGCAGTCGCAGGCTCTCTTTAGCCTTGCTGTCCTCGAGTGAAGCGAGACATCTCACCGCCCTGTCTCTGTACTCAGAGGCGAGTGACATGGACTCCGCAATACCGTCATACCTATCGACCTTCTCGACGAGCCACGGAGCGTCCAGTTGGATCTCCCCTATGAACATTGACACCACTCTCTTCTTGTCTTCATCCGCCATTCGGGGAAGGGCGAGTATGAGGGGGAGCGTCGCATTCCTCTCCGCGAAATCCCTGCAACTGCCCTTACCCGTGGTTTCCGTCCCGCCGCTCAGGTCTATACAGTCATCCCGGATCTGGAAGGCGAGCCCCAAGAGCAGTCCGTAGATCCCGAGGGCGTTGGCGGTCCCAACCTCTCCTCTTCCCAGACTGGCACCTATACTGCAGCACGCTGATATGAGGGAAGCTGTCTTCTTGCCCGCTGTGTGCACGTACTCGCCGACACTGACGCTCACGTTTCCCCTTCTGGCGAGCTCGAGGGCTTCACCCGAACACATGGTGGTCGTAGCGGAAGAAAGATGGTGCTTGATCCCGTCCGAGTCCGGGACAAGCCTGAAGGCCCTTGAGTAAAGGTAATTGCCCAGCACAACCGACAGGCTCCGACCCACCTTGGCACTGGCAGTTGCCCTTCCCCTTCTAGTAAGAGCGTGATCCACCACGTCATCATGGAGAAGGGCGGCTGAATGCACCAGTTCGACTGCTGCCGCTGCTCGCGAGACATCCTTATCGCCGCCGACTGCCCTGTAGCATAGAATAAGAAGAGCGGGCCTCAATCGCTTGCCTCTGGAGGACAGGGCTCTGCTCACCTCCGACCCGAGACGGCCGTCGAGTTCGCGGGCGACGCCGGAAAGGACATTCTCCACAGCTTCCAAGTCCTTCCGGATCGGCCCATAGATTGACTTGAGTTGGATCATCTATCCGCTTCAGGGCAGGCGCCCTATTATATAGGAAAGCCTGTCAAGTTCTATGGACAGGTCGACGTTCTGAACGGCCACGTTCCTGGGTGTACTGACGGCGGTCGGAGCGAAGTTCAGTATCGCCCGTATGCCTGATTCCACCAAATGGTCTGCCACCCGTTGCGCAGCGGGTGCGGGGACAGTGACAATGCCTATGTCGATCCCCTCACTCGCCACCACTCTCCTCACCTGTTCCATGGGCTGTATCTCAGTTCCAGAGACCTTCCTGCCGATCTTCTTCCTGTCGTTGTCGAACAGGGCCACAACGTGAAACCCTTCACGTCTCAGCCGATTGTACCCGAAGAGAGCGCTGCCCAGATGCCCTACGCCGACAAGCAGAACCCTCTTCAACTTATGCTTGCCCAGGATCTTCCCCAGCTGTGTCGACAGGTCGGATGCGTCGTACCCGACGCCGGGGCTCCCGAAGGAACCGAAGCAGGAGAGATCTTTTCTCACCTGTGCCGCGGAGTGACCTGTGGTTTTTCCGAGTTCCTGTGATGAGATGTAACGTCCGCCCTGGGAGGCCAGGTTGGAGGCCGCTCTGTAGTACTCAGCCAACCTCGCCACGCCTGCGTCGCTTATTCTGGAGCCATGTCCGCGTTTGTTCATCTTTTCACAAACTACCTGAAAAGCTAACCCGGAGCAACCGGGCCATCTGCATCGCACGACTTTTACAGCAGGTCTGCTGGTTCTGTCAAGACCAAAGTGAGTTTGGTCTTGACACCGATGAACATACTGCATAGTATAGTCTTTGAGGTTCGTCAAACCCACCAACGCGAAACAAGCAGGGGGATTTCATGGGTGCTGTGAGGGATGTTTCAAAGAGACTAGCCGTCAGTTCGGTCCTGTTTATCCTGAACTCCATGATCCACAACGACAGCATTCGAAGATACGCTCTGAAGAGCGTCGAGCGCCGCATGTACCTTGATCTGATAAAGGCGAATCCCGACGGCCGTCCGGCCAAGGTTCAGGAAGAAAAGTTCTGGATGGGGAGGGCCCTTCTCAATAGAATACACTTGGCCCTTTCCAGGGGTCACATCTCCAAAGAGGCTTCGGATGCTCTGCTGAGGATCTTTCTGGGGAACGTCTTCTTCGGCGGGTTCTACAGTCGGAGGAAATTCATAGAGAAACATGGGTACAAGCCACCGCTTTTCATTACAATCAGCCCCACCAGGCTGTGCAACCTGAGATGTGTCGGCTGCTACGCCAACGCGGGTGCCGAGAGAGCCACAATGCCCTATGAGACCTTCGACAGGATAGTCACCGATGCTAAGACATCCTGGGGCATGCATTTCTTCGTCATCTCTGGAGGGGAACCGCTCGTCTACAGGAGCGAAGGTAAAACATTCCTTGATCTCGCGGAGAAACACTGTGACTGCTATTTTCTTATGTACACGAACGGCACCCTCATCGACCTGGAGATGGCCCGCAGGCTTGCGCGTCTCGGGAATGTCACGCCTGCGGTCAGCGTGGAGGGCTTCAAGGCCGAGACGGATGCGAGGAGAGGCGCCGGAGTATACGAGAGGATACTTCTCGCCCTTTCCAACCTGAGAAGGATGGGCGTACCGTTCGGTATATCGGTCACAGTTACGAAGGACAACGTCGAGCTCTCCATGAGCGATGAGTTTATAGGCTTCTACTTTGACGAACAGGGTGCGTCCTACGGCTGGGTCTTCCACTACATGCCCATCGGGAGGGGGATAAGCCTGTCTCGAATGGCCTCGCCGGACCAGAGGGTAAGCATGATAAACAGGGAGTGGGAGCTCGTGCGTGACAGGAAGATCTTCATGGCGGATTT